>ERZ773069.22-NODE-22-length-109818-cov-6.963959_pt1 | contig 109818 bp, 93 predicted proteins | sample MGYA00580619_ERZ773069 | MGnify/ENA primary metagenome ERZ773069 (study PRJEB29015, sample SAMEA2738007) | human oral metagenome | biome: human oral; feature: human-associated habitat; material: dental | place: China | collected 2108 ...
TGTTATGTACCGCTCCTGCATACCATCCTGAACTGTTTCCAAGTTTTACTGTTTCATCTTCATGTAAATATGCAAATCCATATGCATCGCTTGTGTAATCTATGATTCCTGCTGTATCTGTATTATACTCGTCTCTCATTCCGAATACTTTTATTTTGTTAGACTGTTTAGACTTAGTATCCCATTCTTTAGATAAATGTGTTATTTCTTTGTCTATCAGTCTTCCTGTTTGGTGTGTTCTCTGCTGTACATTTGCATACTGGTGTCCCATCATTTCGTCTGTTGCCTGGAAGAATAATATTTCTTCATTATTTCCAATAGAGTTTAGTTTTTGGAATAACTGATTTTCTCTAGTTCCTAGTTCTTCAACACCATATCTTTGTTCAAGTCCATCCAGGAAGTTATATGTATCCTTAACATTTACAGGTGTTGCTTCATTTCCTGCCCAATGTGTATAAGGTACTTTTGCTAAATAAGCGCTCTTCATAGTTCCATCATTTTGATCTTGAGAAATAGTTGCCATCCAAGTTAATGAACCTGAATAGATATTCCACTTTTTAATTTGTGGATTTTTCTTTATCATTTCATTATATGGAGCTAATATCTTTTGGTCAACTTGTATAGCCTTACTTGTTGTATTTTGTGCTGCCTCATTACCCATTATTAAATCAGCTGTTTTTAAACCAGTTAATGCACTTAAACCATTAATAGGGTTAGTAAATCTCTTATTAGATGTATCTATATACATACCAATCTTTGATAATTGCATATCTCTATATTCTTCAGCAGTTGTTGTTGCTAAAGTTGGTACTACTGGTTTGCCATTTACTGTTATAGTTCCTACACTTGAACCAGCAGGTACATCTATTCTAACTCCACCCATTCCTTTACCTAAATCCTGTCCTCCTGAAGACTCTTTTATAACTGAAGGATCACTAGGATTAGTAACTCCATTAATATTGAAAGTTCCATAGTTTTTAACTATACCGGGATTTGCTCCAGCTGCATTTCCTTTAGATAAAATTCCTACTGCATCTTCTGCATTTAACTCTATTTTCCCATGGTTTTCTATTGTAGAGCCATTTTTAACAACTACTCCAACAACCTTCTTTAATCCACTACCAGTAGATTGGATTGTACCATAGTTATATCCGTAAGCTCCGTTATCTAGATACATTCCGGTAGTATTGCTTGCACCCAAGTTAATAGTTGCTGTTGAACCTGGTGCTGTACCATTATATACTTTAGTACCAGCTTCTGTTCCATACATACCTATACTATAAGGACCTGTTACATTAATAGTTCCTTCATTAACTACATTTCCTGTATATGCCTTTGCCGGGTTACCATCTCCATTAAATCCAGCTGCCATACCTACTGCATATCTGTTGTTTAATGAATTATTAGGATCTATATATGAAGCTCCTACTGTTACTGACCTTCCGGCCAAGTTTGTTGCAGTTCCACCATGAGTACTGTAGATTCCAACATTTCCCATTCCACTTCCAAAGTTTATGTCAGCATTATTTGTTACTGTTCCTGCTGAATACAGACCATAGTTATACGAACCTGTTGATGTCAATGCAGTATTGTTATTTACAACTCCTGCTGTATCACTTGAATAGATATATGTTCCATCATTTCCTAATGCCTGACTTGCAACATTACTATTTATAGTGTTTCCTGTTCCTTCATTTAAGAAACCGAATGAACTGTCACCTATTGTCATAGTACTTCCTGCAGTTGCAGTTATTACTTGTCCAGCACCTTTTGTCAATACTCCAACAGCTTTATTAGCTCCTGTATTTATAGTACTTCCTGAATCTAAAGTAACATTTCCGCCTTCACTGTATAATCCTGTTCCGTCATTACCAACAAATATTGTTCCTTTTTGCACTATTTCTTTTCCAAAAATACCAACTGAATTATCTCCTACAGTTACTGTTCCTGTATTTGTTATCTTATCTCCAGCCTGTGTCAATATTCCTACACTAGGTTTAGAAGCTGTCAATGGATTTGTTAAAGTTATGTCACTTGTATTTTCTACTTCAGTTCCATTTGATATAATTCCATAACCTTTATCTCCAGTTATTTTTGCACTATTAGTCAGTTTTCCACCACCAGCTGTATAAACACCTACAAGTCCTTCAGTTGTTCCAACAGTATCTGTCAGTTTCATATTAAGAGTATTTAATAAGTTTGCTCCTGTTCCACCTTCATAGAATAGACCTACTCCTGTTCCGGCATTTGAACCACTATATTTTAATTCAAGTGTATTTGAACCGGATGGTATTATATTACTTCCATCATTCTTAACAAATACCCCTGTTCCTCCATCTTTTACTTCTACTCCATAATCTGAATTAAATCTTACTGGTGATTCTTCAGCATAAACACCTATACCTTTTTTGCCAACAACTATATCTGAACTTCCTGTTCCTGTCAAGTTAACTGTTGCTCTCTTAGAAACTATACCTACCGCTTCGTCTCCTGTTAAAGTCAATTTACCATTGTTAGTTATAACTCCATTTGAGTTACTTAATAAAGTAGATGTTCCTTTTGTTTCTCCATATAGTCCAACAGATTTATCTCCATTTACAGTAATTTGACCATTATTTATTATTTCAAATGTTTTATCAGCAGCTATTAATGTACCAGCACTAATCTTTTTATCTGTTCCATAAGTTTGTAATGTTCCTGCAGATGTAAATGCTGCCATTCCAACACCCTTAGTAGTAATATTTATTTTACCATTTGCTTCATTTGTTAATGTACTTCCATTTATTCCATAAGCCCCTATCCCTTCATTAACATTGATAATATTATTATTGTGTATTTGTCCATAACTAATATTAAGACCTATTGTTCCTGCAGCTAAAGTTCCACCTTGAATATCAACAGTTCCATTATTTATATATTGAGTTCTACTGTTATCTCCATCAGTATTAGCAGAATTATTAGATCCCATTGCTAAACCTTTTCCTACTGTTGAGCTAACTGTTTTCCCAGCATTTATAGTAACAACTTCTCTTGATAATCCTACTTTATTAAAGTCATCTGATGCACTACCTACATCAATATTTGAATCTATATCAAATTGTCCATTAATATAGTAAATCTTATATGAATGACCATTGGTATTAAAAGCAGCTACTTTCATAGCAGTTTGAACCAAGTTTTGTATTGTTGTTCCATCCCATATTTTATGTATTCCATCATTTGAAGCCAGAACTACATTATCTCCTGTAAGATTTACAGTTACATTAGACATTCCATTATATTTTTTACTTGTTCCTACTGTTCCTTCATAGTCAGCTGCTGTTCCTGGAATTAATACACCATGTGATATATTTAATATTGTAGCTCCTGTAAAGTTAATATGAGAAGTACTATCAGCATTAAATGGAGTTGATGAATCATGGTCACCTGGTAGGTTTTCTGAGTGAGTTATTGTTCCACCACCAAAATTAACTAGTCCTCCATTTGTTGCTACCAATGCTCCTGATTTACCAGTTCTAATTGTATTAGCACTTCCATTCAAATTAGCTACTGCATTTGACCCTGATGCCATTGCTCCTATACCGTAAATATCAGCATTTCCTGTAACATTTACTGTTCCATTTGCTCCTGCATAAGCTCCTATATTATTATATAAGTAAGGCTTCGTTGCATCATCATGTGCTGCTGCTCCATCCTTTGCAACAATATCTCCCTTAGCATTTACCACACCATTATTTTGAGCTAATGCCACTATTGAACTATATCCTAATGCTGTCACTTTCTTTTCAGCATTTACTACACCTTTGCTATCTCCTATTAAAGCTACTGATCTGTTTAGTTTATTAGAAGAATCTAATTTTGCTCTTCCTGTCATGACCACAGGTTTATATAGATTAATTTCACTTGGTTTATTTGCTAAACCTGCTGCTGTTCCACCAGGCATATTAGTATTATTCCATACTCCAGTTGAATAAGCTACAACTGTTCCTGTTGCTGCTTGGTTTACTGTATCATCATAAGAACTTGTTACATCTGTTGCTGCATCTCTTATTTCTGTTTGGGCTGCAACTGCTGCTCCTATTTCTTTATAGTCAGTTTCCCCAGTAGCATTTTTATCAGCTTTTTTAGCTTTCCCAATATCCATTACAGTACCACTTTCACTTGCAAACATGACACCATCTGTTGAATATTTTCCAAAGTATATCTTTGCAGCACCTATTTCAAGATTATGTACTTTATCTAAATCATAATCAGGATGTCTATTTCCTTGACTTGATCTTGCAGCACTATCAGGTGCTCCCAAATCTTTTGTAGGTACTATACCTATTCTTTGTCCAGATTTAGAGTAAACTCCTACATTTCCCACAGAAGTAGATGTTGCTCCAATATTTGCATTAACATCTATTTCACCTTGATATATACCTATTATACTTTTTGCCCAATTATCATTATTTCCAACAGGTGTTCTATTGCCATCATAATGTGGTATTGCTGATGAACCATATCTATTTCCAAAATATAGTACAGCATTCTTATTACCATTAACATTAGTTTTTGATAATTGTATACTTGGTGTCATTTCAGTACTATCAGATGTAACACTTCCACTTCCTTTAAGATTTTGCCAGTTAGGTGAATATCCTAAACCTAGATATCCTATATTGTTATTTGAATTTATATTATAAGTACCTGTACTTTTAATTTCAAAGGCTCCTTGTACTCCTAATACTGTATAAATATAGTTATTTTCCGCACTTATTGTAGCATTTAAACTTCCATTATATCTTCCTCTTTGACGCCAAGAGTTATAGTCGCCATTATTAAAACCTATAGAATAATATGATGAAGGATAACCATAAAATATACTATTATATTGTCCATCTACATTTACATTTACATTTACAAGATCAACTTGCCCAGAATGCCATGTTTCAGATGATATAAATGCACTATAACCATGTAAATTCCCAGTTACATTTTCTATTACTCCATTCCAAACAGTATGTATCGCCGAAGTTCCCATAGGTGACCAGCCTGGTTTTCCTGCAACATCTACTACAACATCTTTCAACTTCCATTTAATGTCAAGAGGAGTTCTATCTATTGTATTCATATAAAACACATTAGAAATTCTTCCATTAACTGGTCCTAGACTATTTCCTACACGATAGTAAACTGCTTCATTCACTGGTCCAGTTCCACCTGGTTTCCAACCTGAATAGTAGTTCAAACCTTTTCCATCTTGATTTGCAAAAGCACTACGGTTTGCCCATGGTTCATTTGTAACATTATGAGAATTAAATGAAAACTCAACTGTAGGATTTACAGTTATTTGTGGTGTCTTATTTGGTGCTGTCACAGGTTCTGGTGTCTTTATATCCAATGATGGTGGCAATAAATTAGGTACATTTAATGCTTGTAACACTGGTGCTGATATATTTACAGTTGGAGCTGCTACAGGATCTCTGTATACATCTTTTGGTCTAATTGATGCATCGACATTCATTACTGTTAAAGGTTCCTGTTTTGGTGCTGTACTTGCAATACCGTATCCTAAACCTAATCCACTTCTAGATGTTGTTGAAGCTGAAAATGGATTGGTTGATGTAGGTAATAATCCATAGTTTGGACTTTCTGGAGAAGTATATCTTTCAAAAGAATCTGCACTTCTTTTAAATATACCTTCATAAGGATATTTTTCTTTTTTATCTCCCCTACCTTTATAAGTTCCTCTCCAGTTGTTATAAAATCCATTCATTCCAAACTGCCATGAACTCCATGGAGATTTCACTACATGATCTCCCTGTTCCATCAATTGTATCAGTTCAAGACTTGATGTCTTCATCAGCTTATTATTTTCTGCTTTGGCTTCCCTAAACAGTTTCTTCATATCTGTGATAGACGTCTGTAAACCTTTCTTTGCTGTCTCTATGCTATTTTCCTTATTAGCTGTAAGAGATATCGAACCTGTTACCAGGAACGAAAACAGCAATGCTACGTTGTACTTTACATCCTTACACTTCTTTGCAAAGGATCTTAATTCTTTTTCAATTCTCTTCAAATTATTATTCATTATTGCCTCCTATTTTCTTAACTCTGTACTTTTCCATTTACTTCCTTTTTCTTAAAACTTCTTCTTTGCTAAAATTTTCTTCCAATTTAATACCTTAACAATCTTTCTTATATATTTTTGAAGTTACTGAAACTTTTTTATTTTTTTCAGTACATCTTGGATATAATTAATCATAACTATACCATAATTACTAAAAAAATACCCATTAAAGCTGTCTTTTTAATGTAGCTATTTCTTTCTATTTTCTAAGAATTATTTTAGCATATTATAACAAATATAAAAGATTATGTCAATTTTTTATATTTGTTAAGACACCCAAAATAAAGTCTATTTTTTCTTTGACTAAAAACTTATTCTGTAAGATTTTTATTTCCCTAATTTAAAGTATTTTCTTTTTCATATATTTCTATAAAATAACCATTAAAACTATCATAATCACAGTAATTGCACCCAATGTTGCAAATCCATTATTCTGAAAAGGAAGAAGAATATTCATTCCATAAAATCCAAAAATCATATCTGGTACTGTAATCAGTATAGTTGCAGCTGCCAGAAATTTCATTGTTATATTCATATTATTCTCAATATAGGAAGAATAAGTTTCCCTCGTTGCTTTGTTCTTCTCTTAACACAGTTTCTATCTTGTCATGTTCACTGATTAAGAAACGGACGTATTTATAAAGGCTTTGCGTCACTTTATGAAGCAATGTTATAAGAAATTTGTTTATTTCAATTTCATTATTTCTGACTTGGGGCTGTCTCAAAAATTAAAAAATACTGTAAAAACTATATTTATGAATTATTTAGAATTTCACAATGCAAAACTGGAAATGAATTTAGAAAAAGTCAACAACCTGATTTTTCAGGTGTATTTTGACTTTTTCTTTATGAATGACTGTTTTGTATAAGTGAAATTCTAGTAAATGAATAAATATGTTTTTTTATTTTTCAAATTTTTAGATAGCTTTTTTTTAATTAAATATATTATTTTTCCACGGTTAAAAACAGCCTTTTTATATTGAATTGAAAATTAAATTATGTTAATATATTAGATAATAAATATTTCTGGAATAAGGGAGGAGAAAATTATGTATAAAGTATTAGTAGGAGAATACATTGATGATGAGGCTATTGCAGGATTGCTGAAATCAGAAAATGTAGAAGTAGATGTGAAGGTGGGAATTTCAAGGGAAGAAATTCTGAATATTATTCATGAATACGATGCCCTTATTGTAAGAAGTGTTATAAAGGTTGACAAGGAACTGCTGGATAAGGCAAAAAAACTTAAAATTGTAGGGCGTGCAGGAAATGGAACAGACAATATAAACATTCCTGAGGCAACTGCACATGGGGTAATAGTTGCAAACACACCTGACAGCAATACTGTTTCAGCCTGTGAAATCGCAATTGGCCTTATGATTGCATCAGCTAGAAATATTGTAGCTGCAAATAACTATATAAAAAGTGGAAAATGGGAAAGAGAAATTTTTGTAGGAAGTGAGCTTTTTGAAAAGACACTTGGTATTATTGGACTTGGAAGAATAGGAAGCCTTATGGCGAAGCGAATGAAAGCATTTGGAATGGAACTTATTGCTTATGATCCGTATATTTCAGATGAAATTTTCAAGAGAAATGGTTGTAAAAAAGCAGAAACTTTAGATGAATTACTTGAAAAATCTGATATTATAACAATTCATACTCCAAAAACAAAGGAGACATTGAATATGATAAATGCTGAAAACCTTCATAAGTTAAAAGATGGTGTTAGACTTGTAAATGCTGCACGTGGAGGACTTTTCAATGAAGAAGCTATAGCTGAAGGTCTTAAAAATGGTAAAATTGCAAGTTTTGGATATGATGTGCACACTGTAGAACCACGTTCTGAATGTATATTGTATGAATTTGAAAATGCAATTGCTACACCACATATAGGGGCAACAACTTATGAAGCTCAGAGAAATGTTGGAACACAAGTGGTAAGACAGGTTCTGAATGGACTTCGTGGCGAAATAGTTGAAACAGCTGTAAACCTGCCATCAATAGGAAGAGAAGAGTTCCTTATAGTAAAGCCTTTCATAAATCTTGCTGAAAAGCTGGGGAAAATTTATTTCCAGATTGAAAAGGCCCCAATTACAAATATTGCAATTAACTATTATGGAGAAATTGCAGAGCAGGAAACTGCACTTGTAGATTCAACTGCAATAAAAGGAATTCTGGAACCTGTATTGAAGGAAGAGGTAAACTATATCAATTCAAAATCTCTTGCTGAAAAGAGAGGAATTAATATTTCAATAAATAAAAAAGATCATAAATATGAAAATTATTCTTCAGCAATTGAATTTATTATAAATAACGAAGATGGAAAGAAAGTTAATGTTGTCGGTACAATTGGAATGAATAACGAGGAAAGAATTATAAGCTTGAAAAACTACAATATGGATATGGCAATTTCTGACAGTATGATATATCTTGGAAATGATGATGTTCCAGGAGTTATCGGAGCTGTAGGGGCAACCTTAGGTAAGGAAAATATAAATATTGCAACGATGAATGTAGGAAGACGTGAAAACAGTGCCATTATGCTACTTACTGTAGACAGCGAAGTAAGTAAGGAATCTCTTGAAGAGCTTAAAAGACTTAGCCAGATAAAATGGGCATATTATTTAGATTTAACAATATAGAAAGAGCTTTTTTAAAGAAAAGATTTCTTCAAAAAACTTTTAATTTGTGCTATAATTTGCTAACAGTAATGCGAAAAGTATTAAGAAGGAGATGAATGAATATGAATTTTGTTTATATTTCGCCACATTTCCCAAAAACAAACTGGGAATTCTGTGATAGACTGAAACAAAATGGGGTAACTGTATTGGGGATTGCAGATGTTGAATATAATGAACTTGATGAAAAATTGAAAAATGCATTGACAGAGTATTATAAAGTATCTTCTCTGGAAAATTATGATGAAGTTTTAAAAGCTGTTGGATATTTTACCTTTAAATATGGGAAAATAGACTGGCTGGAATCTAATAATGAATACTGGCTTGAACAGGACGCAAAGTTGCGTACTGATTTTAACATAACTACAGGAATTAAAACTGATAAAATACACAATATTAAAGAAAAGTCAGCAATGAAAAGCTCTTATGAAAAGGGAGGAATTTCTACTGCGGCATATCACATGGTTTCGACTTTAGATGAAGCAGAAAAATTTATAAAAAAAGTTGGATATCCTGTCGTAGTAAAACCGGATAATGGAGTAGGAGCAAGTAATACTTACAGAATAAGAAACGAACAGGAACTGAAAGAATTCTACAAAAATGTTCCGTCTGTTCCATATATTATGGAAGAGTATGTTTTCGGAGATCTTGTATCTTATGATGCGATAGTTGACGCTGAGGGGAATCCTATTTTTGAAACAGGAATCACTTGGGAGCCGACAATCATGGATATTGTAAATGAAGGGCTTGATTTATATTACTATGTAAGAAAACAGCTTCCGCCTGAACTGATTGACGCTGGAAGACGTACAATCAAAGGATTTGGAGTTAAAAGCAGATTTGTTCATATGGAATTTTTTAAACTGCTGGAAGACAGAAAAGGACTTGGGAAAAAAGGAGAATACATAGGACTTGAAGTAAATATGCGTCCAGCGGGAGGATATACTCCAAGCATGTACAATTATGCTAATAATACAGATGTATATCAAATATGGGCAGATATGGTAACTTACGGAAAAATTGTAAATGCTTCGCTAAATGAAGATATGGAAAAAAATTTCTGCATATATGTAAGTAGACGTGATGAAAAGAACTATAAGTATTCTGATGAAGAAGTTCTTGAAAAGTATGGAGAGGCTATTCTTATGTATGAAAGAATGCCGGATTTATATTCAGCGGCTATGGGGAATAGAATGTACACTGCTAAATTTAAGGATAAGGAAGTAATGGATGAATTTATAAAATTTGTTCATGAAACTGTTTAAAAAATATAATTAAAGGAAGTGAATAATGCATACAGAATATAGAAAGGAATACAGTAGGTATTTAGATAGGGAAGTAGAATTTAAGATATATGGTCATTCTGGAAAACCTTGTCTGGTATTTCCTCCACAGGATGGAAAATTTACAGATTATGAGAATTTTAGAATGGTGGAAACTTTATCTGATTACATAGAGCAGGGAAGATTACAACTTTTCTGTGTAGACAGCGTTGACAGGGAAAGCTGGTCAGATAAGGAAGGAAATCCAAGATATAGGGCTGAAATGCAGGAAAAATGGTTTAACTACATTACAAATGAAATGGTGCCATTTATTCATAACTATACTGGAAGAAAAGACCTTATAGTGACAGGATGCAGCATGGGAGGAACTCACGCCGGAATTTCTTTTTTCCGTAGACCGGATTTATTTGAAACCCTAATTGCGTTAAGTGGAGCATTTGATGCTTCCATGTTCTTTGGAAATTATATGGATGATCTGGTGTATAATAATTCACCGGTACATTTTTTAAGAAATATGCCTGAAGATCATTATTATTTAGATATTTATAGAAACAAGAAAATTATACTTTGTATAGGGCAGGGAGCATGGGAAGAAGATCTTCTGCCAAGTAATCATGAAATGGATGCCATCCTGAAGGAAAAAAATGTTCCGGCATGGGTGGATTTCTGGGGATATGATGTTGCACACGACTGGAACTGGTGGCAGCTTCAGATAAGATATTTTATGGATAAAGTTCTTTAATAACAGTACAGTAGAGAGGCTGTCTCAAAATTTAGAAAAAATCATGAAAACTATATTTAATCATTTACTAAAATTTCACTTATACAAAACAGTCATTCATTAAGGAAAAGTCAAAAACTCGCCTAAAAGCTCGGACAAATGACTTTTCCTAAATTCATTTCCTATTTTACATTGTAAAATTTTAAATAATTCAAAAATATAGTTTTTCACATTAATTTTAAGTTTTCTTTTTGAGACAGCCCCTATTGACTTTTTCTAAATTCATTTCCTGTTTTGCATTGTGAAATTATAAATAATTCATAAATATAGTTTTTACATTATTTTTTAATTTTTTTGAGACAGTCTCTCTAAATTTAAATAAGAAAGGATTTGTTCTAATGTTAAAAAAATTATTAGCATATGTAGGAGAATATAAAAAAGTTTCACTTTTATCTCCTATATTTATTGCTGTAGAAGTAATGATGGAAATACTGATTCCATTTCTAATGGCTTCTATAATAGATGACGGACTGAACAAGGGCAATATGGGACATATATATTTCATAGGTCTTATAACTTTAATAATTGCCATGATTTCACTGTCTACAGGTTTTGCGGCTGGAAGATGTGCAGCTAAGGCTTCTGCCGGATTTGCAAAAAATATAAGAAAAGCAGTTTTTTATAAAATACAAAAATTCTCTTTTACAAATATAGATAAATTTTCAACTGCTGGACTTATTACGAGATTCACTACAGATATTGCAAATATTCAGAATTCTTATCAGATGATTTTAAGACTTCTCGTAAGAGCACCATTAATGCTGATATTTGCAACTATGATGACAATATATATAAGCCCGGAATTATCGGTTATATTCCTTGGAGCGATAGTTATTCTCGGAATTGTAATGGCTGTTGTTATTTTTTCTGTACATCCTATTTTCTTAAAGGCAATGAAAAAATATGACAAAATAAATTCTGACCTTCAGGAAAATATAAATGCTGTCAGAGTTGTAAAAGCATATGTAAGAGAAAATTATGAAATAAATAAATTTAAAAATTCAACAGATGGTTTGAGAAATACATTGCTAAAAGCAGAAAAGATTATTATATTTGTAGCTCCTGCAATGCAGTTCTGCATGTATTCATGTATTATTCTGCTTTCATGGTTTGGTGCAAAGAAAATTGTAGCCGGAAACCTTACAACAGGACAGCTGATGAGCTTATTTTCATACACAGCAAATATTCTTATGAGTCTTCTTATGTTTGCGATGGTTATAGTTACAATAACTTTTTCAAGAGCATCAGGAGAGCGTATAGTAGAAGTTCTGGATGAGGAGCCAAGTATAAAAAATACTGAAAATCCTATATTTGAAATGAAAGACGGTCCAATTTCATTTGAAAATGTAAATTTCAGTTACAGCAATAATCCTGAAGTCTTAAACTTGGAAAATATCAATCTTCATATTAATCAAGGGGAAACAATAGGAATAATAGGAGGAACAGGAAGTGCAAAATCAGCACTTGTTCAACTAATTCCGAGATTATATGATGTACTGGAAGGTGAAGTGAAGGTTGGCGGAATAAATGTAAAAAACTATGACATAAAAACTTTAAGAGATAATGTAGCAATGGTATTACAGAAAAATGTCCTTTTCTCAGGTACAATAAAGGAAAATCTTATGTGGGGAAACAAAAATGCCACTGAAGAAGAAATGATACATGCATGTAAATTGGCTCAGGCAGATGAATTTATACAGAAATTTCCTGATAAATATGATACTTATATTGAACAGGGAGGATCAAATGTATCAGGTGGCCAAAAACAGCGTCTCTGTATAGCAAGGGCACTTTTGAAAAATCCAAAAATTTTAATTCTTGATGACTCTACAAGTGCTGTGGATACTAAGACTGATAAGCTTATAAGGGAAGCCTTTAAGAATGAAATACCTGACATTACAAAAATTATTATTGCACAGAGAATTTCATCAGTAAAGGATGCTGATAAGATTATTGTACTTGATGATGGTAAAGTAACTGGTATAGGAATTCATGAAGAACTGATTATTTCAAATGATATTTATAAGGAAGTACATAATTCTCAGGAGGAAGGAGGAAAAAACAATGAATAGTCCAGATAAAAATAGTGGTAGTAAAGGAAAACAGCTAAAAGCCCTGCTTCGTCTTATAGCATATATGTTTAAACTGTATAAATTTCATTTTATTGCAGTTTTAGTATTTATACTTTTAAGTTCATTGTGTATGGTTGTTGGAACAATGTATACGAAACAGCTTATTGACGGATACATTACACCTAATATAGGAAACCCCAATATTGATTTTGCTCCTCTTGTAAAAATAATACTTTCAATGGGTGCAGCATATTTAATAGGAATGATTTCTACTTATTTATATGAAAGACTTATGATAGTTGCAGCCCAGGGAACATTAAAAAACCTTAGGGACGATGTATTTTCCCATATGGAAAAATTGCCGATTAAATACTTTGATACTCATGCCCATGGAGATATAATGAGTGTTTATTCGAGTGATATAGATACATTGCGTAATATGATAACAGAAAGTCTGGCACAGATAATATCTGCAGTAATAACAGTTGTCAGTGTTTTAACTTCAATGTTTATCCTCAGTGTTCCTTTGACAATATTCACTTTGGTTATGGTTATTCTTACGATAAGTGTTACCAGAAATATATCAGGAAAAAGTGGAAAGAATTTTAAGGACCAGCAGGTAAATATTGGAGCAGTAAACGGTTATATTGAAGAAATGCTTGAAGGTCAGAAAGTTGTTAAAGTCTTTTCATATGAAGAAGAAGCAAAAAGTAAATTTGATATATTAAATGAAAAGCTTTTTGAAAGTTCAAATAATGCCAACAAATACGGGAATATTTTAGGTCCTGTTGTAGGAAACCTGGGAAATATAAATTTCGTTCTTACAGCTTCAATCGGATCTTTCCTTGCTATTTCAAATATAGGAGGATTTACTCTTGGAGGACTTGCTTCCTTCCTGCAGTTTACAAGAACTTTGAACCAGCCTATATCCCAGACTGCAATGCAAATTAATTCAGTATTGCTGGCGGCAGCCGGAGCACAGAGGGTATTCCAGATTCTTGATGAAAAAACTGAATTTGATGAAGGGTATGTAAAGCTTGTAAATGCTGATATTGATGAAAACGGAAATATAAAAGAAGTTGATAAACATACAGGAATATGGGCTTGGAAACATCCCCATGAAGATGGTACGATTTCCTACGAAAGACTTCTTGGTGATGTTGTTTTTGAAAATGTTGATTTTGGATATAATGAAAGTAAAATTATATTACATGATATAAATCTATATGCAAAACCTGGAGAAAAAATAGCCTTTGTTGGAGCAACAGGAGCAGGAAAAACAACAATTACCAACCTTATAAACAGATTTTATGACATACAGAATGGTAAAATAAGATATGACGGTATAAATATCCAGAAAATAAATAAATCCGATTTAAGAAAATCATTAGGAATAGTATTACAGGATACCCATTTATTTTCAGGAACAGTTGCTGATAACATAAGATATGGAAAGCTTGATGCAACTGATGAAGAAGTTCGTGCAGCGGCAAAACTTGCAAATGCACATCACTTTATTAAGCATTTACCTAAGGGATATGATACTTACCTTAGCAATGGTGGGGCAAATTTATCTCAAGGGCAAAGACAGCTCCTTTCAATAGCGAGAGCTGCCATAGCTGATCCGCCTGTACTGATACTGGATGAAGCAACATCAAGTATAGATACGAGAACAGAAAAAATAGTTCAGGAAGGTATGGATAAACTGATGAAGGGTAGAACAGTATTTGTAATAGCTCATAGACTTTCAACTATAAGAAATTCAGATGTAATAATGGTTCTGGAACAAGGAAGAATAATTGAAAGAGGAAACCATGACGAGCTTCTGCAGCAGAAAGGAACTTATTATCAGCTCTATACTGGAGGATTTGAACTGGAATAAACTAGAGAAGAAAGGATATATCTGTGAAAAATAATTTAAAGAGAAAAATAGTAAATATTTTAAAATATATTTTTATAGTTTTCTTTATACCATTTATTTTAGTGCAGTTTTTAATCTTGTCTGGAGGAAAGAATGAATCTGACAGACAGGTAGATTATATTATAATTTTAGGCGGGAGGGTTTACGGCGAAAAACCTTCCCGTTCCTTAAATGAGAGAATAATAACTGCTGCTAAATACTTGAAAGAACATAAAGATATAAAGGTAATAGCTTCAGGAGGTACAGGAAAAGGAGAGGAAATATCTGAAGCAGAAGCTATAAAAAGAGAACTTATAAAAAATGGAATTGATGAAACTAGAATTATAAAGGAAGATAAATCTAAAAGTACTATAGAAAATTTAAAATTCAGCCTTGAAAAAATAAATGAAAATAGGGTTGCTAACAATAAAAATATTAATGAAAAAGCTAAAGTACTTATTGTTACGAATGGATATCATCTTTACAGATCAAAGAAAACAGCTGAACTGTTTGGATATGAAGCTTATGGTCTTCCTGCAAAGACTCCGCTTATTTCAATACCAAAATCGTATTTGAGGGAATTTCTATCAATAATTAAATTTAATTTTGAAAAAAATAATATAAATTAATCTCGAAAATATGGTATAATATGACAAAATAAAATAAAAAAGGGAAGTTGAAGAAAAAATGAAAAAACTGATAATCATAGCATTACTTGCTATCGGAGCACAGACATTCAGCTGTAATTTCGTACAAAATTCTGATGTTTTAGTCGATAGGGTAATTAAGAAAATCCAGATTGAAAAAAAATCTGATGAAATCTTTTGTGATAGTGATGACTTAAAAATGGCATACTATATTATAGATGGAGAAGATTACAACCTAAATGTAGGGGTTGCCATAAATATTGATGAAACTACCACTAATAATCAATTTAAATATAAGTTTTATGAGAAACTTGAAGAATATAAAAAGTTTATCCAAACTCTTGATAGAAAAAATCTTGGAAATTTACCTCTTCCCGATAAGGAAGTTGTTAGATTTTATGCCAAAATAGCAAATACAGATAAATTTTTTATAATAGGAAAATATGAATATGACAGAAAAAATGATACTTACACTCTATATGCAAATACTAACGGAAAAGAGCTTTTTGATAACATAGGACTATTTTCCGGAATGAATGTAAAGTATACAGATGAAGTTGTCTATTAAAAATAAATAACTCGACAAAATATATACTCGGGACTGCTTTTATGTAAGCACCCCCTTTTTGTTGTTATTATAGAAAATTTATCATTTATTATAAATTCAGTTGAATAACATGCTGGAAGGAGGAACTATGCTGATTGGAAATAATGAAACAACAAAACTCATAGATAATTATGCAATAAATAATTTAGGAATTCCAAGTATTGTACTCATGGAAAATGCTGCCATTTCATTTATGAAACATATTGATATGCGCGTAAAAAATTACCTTGTTATATGCGGTAAAGGAAATAATGGAGGAGATGGATATGCAATTGCCAGGCATCTTCATTCAGCTGGAAAAAATGTAAATATATTCAGTTTGGGTAATGAAAATTTATCAAAGGACTGTCAAGTAAACTATGATATATGTAAAAACTTTAATATGAAAATATTTTCTGATATAAAAGAACTGGATAGCCTTCTTCTGGAATGTGATGCTATAATTGAAGGAATATTTGGGACAGGACTAAACTCAAATATAGAAGGAACATATAAAACTGTAATTGAAAAGATAAATGATTATTCTCATAATAGAACTGTCTATTCGATAGATATTCCTTCCGGAATTGATGGAAATAGCGGTGAAATTTTAGGTGTAGCTGTAAAAGCAGATAAAACAGTTTCTTTTGTAACTTATAAAAAAGCTTTCCTAAATATTGCCAATAAGGAATTTTTTGGAGAAATTTATGTTGAAGATATAGGATTTAATATAAAAAATGTATATAATTTAGTTAATGAATATTACCTGACTGAAGAGTTAATTAAAGAAAAAATTATCGGTCGAAAAGAGGATGCACATAAGGGTGATTTTGGAAAAGTCTTAATATTTGCTGGAAGTCGTGAATTTTCAGGAGCAGCTGCAATTGTTTCAGAAGCATGTGTGAGGGCAGGAGCAGGATTGGTTACTTTAATGACTTATGACAATACTTTTTCAGGAAATATTTCTTCATCACCTGAATCAATGATACTTGAAATAGAACACAAAAATATAGAAAATAGTTTCAAAAAAATAGAGGATATGGCTATAAATTCAGATGTAATTACAATAGGGCCAGGAATAGGAAAATCTGAAAATTCTTTGCAAATTATGAAAAAACTGTTACAATATAAGAAAAATACAAAAGGGGAGACGATTAAACTTGTAATAGATGCTGATGGATTGAATTTACTTTCTGAAAACCCTGAATTATTTAAAGAAATTGAAAATCGTGCGGTGCTTACTCCACATACAATGGAATTTTCAAGATTAAGTGGTTTTTCACTTGAAGAAATCTCAGAAGATAAAAGAAAAAGTTTCAATAAATGCAAAAAATTTGCAACTGAGCATGGAGTTGTACTTCTTTTAAAGGGAAAAAATACATTAATAACAGATGGAATAAATGTATATATTAACAGCACCGGCAACTCTCATATGGCAAATGGTGGAATGGGAGATGGTCTTACAGGAATTATTTCTTCACTTGAAGGTCAGCATTATTCATTGCTGGAAAGTGCTAAAATAGGGGCTTTTTTACATGGATATATAGGTGATGCCCTTTTTAAGGAACAATATATAATAAATATTTCACATATAGTTGAAAATATTCCGAAATATATGAAAAAAATATTCAAAAATAAAATATAACGATTTTAATATAAAAATTAGCAGATGATTAATCTAGGAAGTTGACGGTAAAAATGGAATCAAAAATAAAATTAATTGCAAAAAAATGCGAATACCTAAATGAAATAATTAAATTCAAGGGGTTACATTGCAACTTTCAAAAAAATTCAGAAGAATTGAAAAAGAAAGGAAACATTGTAATTTTAGGAAATTTTGATGGAGTTCACAAAGGTCATATGACAATTTTTAAAAATGCAATAGAAAGAGCAAAGGAAAAGGACTACAACACTGTAGTTTATACTTTTCGTGAATATCCTCAAAAGAAGTCTACCAGAATTACTACGCCTTCAGAAAAAGTAGAACTGATAGATGAAGTAGGAATTGATTACATTTATCTGGAAGAATTTGAAGATGTGAGAAATTATTCTCCTGAAGAATTTATTGAAAAGGTACTTGTAAATACTCTAAATGTTAAAGAAATCTACTGTGGCTTCAATTTTACATTTGGAAAGAATAAGTCTGGAAATATAAAAGTTCTGGATGACATAATTAGAGATAAATATAATAACAGTATTGTCATTAACATCCAGTCTCCCGTTCTGGACAGTGAAAATGATATAATAAGTAGTACTCGTATTAGGGACTATATTGAAAAGGCTGATTTTGATAAAATTAGTGATCTTTCAGGGCATAATTTTATCATAATGGGAGAAGTTATTCATGGGAAGAAACTAGGAAGAACTTTAGGTTTTCCTACAGCAAATCTGGAATTTGATAATAAAGTGTATCCTGATTTTGGAGTGTATGGAGTATATGTCCATATAGAAGGAGATGACAAGATTTATCATGGTGTAATGAGTATTGGGGAAAACCCTACAATAGAAGGTCATGGATTAAGTGTAGAAACTCATATTTTTGACTTTAACCGTGATATTTACGGAAAAATAATAATGGTTGAAGTTTTGGAAAAAATAAGTGACCAGATAAAGTTAAATTCCATAGATGAATTAATAGAAAAAATCAATGTCGATGCAATATTATGGAAAAAAAGAATAGAAGAGAAATATCATGATACAAGTAAAAATAGATAATTTTGAAGGTCCTATGGATCTGCTTCTGCATTTAATTGAAAAAAAACAGATGAAAATAAGTGAAATAAATATTTCACAAATAATAGATGATTATCTGGAATACATCAATAAACATAAAGAAGAAAACTTAAAGATAAAAATTGAGTTTCTTATAATGGCAACAGATCTCATAGAGATAAAAGCTTACTCCATATTGAATCAGGAAAAGAAATTAGAAAGAATGGAAGATCTTGAAAAAAGAATTATTGAATACAAGATTTTCAAGGAAATTTCTGAATTATTTTCTGAACATGAAAAAGAATATAATATTCCATACAAAAAATCAGGAAGTCAGAATATTCAGGAAGTTTCTTTTGAATATGATATGTCAATGTTAACTCTTGATAATCTGTTAAATAACTTTAAAAATCTGATAAAAAGTGAAGACCGGAAACCAAAAATGGTTTTGAATCTGGAAGAGGAGTATTCTTCTGAAGAAGCATTTTCTGAAATACAGGAAATAATGGAAAATGAAGCTGAAATAGAATTTAACAGTCTTTTAAAAAATAAATTTACAAAATCAAGAATAGTAGTACTATTTTTGTGTGTGCTGGAATTATTTAAAAGTGGAGAGATTGATATTATTCCCATGGAAAATAATTTCTATATAAAAAAAATAAATTAAAATTGGAAAGGTAAAGCTAATGTTTAAATCAAGTTTTATTGTAATGATAATAAATATGATGAGTAGACTGCTCGGTCTAATTCGTGAAATGATAATTGCAAATATGTTTGGAGCAACCGGTTTAACTGATGCATACGTAAGTGCGACCAAGATTCCGAACTTCTTTACCACCCTTTTTGGAGAAGGCTCGATGGGAACGGTTTTCATTCCAATATATAATCGTGGACTTGAAGAAGAGGGAAAAGAGAGGATAAACGAATTTGTTTATTCGGTTCTAAATCTGATTATCACCTTTACATCTACAATGTCGATAATTATTATTGTATTTTCACGGCAAATTTTAAAAATAACAACTGGATTTGCTGATGCACAAAGATTTGAGACAGCCAATAACCTGTTAAAGATTACAGCATTCTACTTTTTATTTATTGCTTTGTCAGGTGTAGTGTCATCGCTGCTGAATAATTATAAAAAGTTTGCTGTGGCAGCTTCTATGGGAATTGTTTTTAACCTTACAATCATTATTGGTACAATAATTTTAGGAAAGAAAATGGGAATTTATGGACTTGGAATTTCATATTTGCTTTCAGGAGTATTGCAGCTGGCAATTATGCTCCCAGATTTCTTTAAAATAATGAAAACATATAAGTTCACTTTTAATCTTAATGACAAATATGTAGTTGAAATGTTTAAGCTTATGATACCAACATTAATAGGTATTTTTGGATATCAGATTAACGAGATTATTGATAACAGATTTGCGACAAAGCTTTCTGCAGGAACTGCAAGTGCTTTAAACTATGCAAGTAGATTATATTTATTACCAATTGGAGTATTTGCAATATCATTATCGGTTGTAATATTTCCGACATTATCTCAGGCGGTAGTAAAAAACGAAAGAAAGAAAGTAAAGAGGGTAGTAGAGCAGGGGTTAAATATGCTTTCATTCCTGATTGTTCCATCAACTGTAATTTTATATGGTTATGCAAGGGAAATTGTTACATTAATTTATAAAAGAGGTAACTTTTCTGATAAGAATGTGATAGTAACTACTGAAACATTACAATTTTATGCATTGGGATTACTCTTTTTCTCAACGATTCATCTGCTTACAAGAAGCCATTATGTGTATAAGGATCGTACGATTCCGGTAATATCTTCCTTTATTAGTATTGGATGTAATATATTGCTAGATAACCTGTTATATAAACAATATGCTCATAAAGGACTTACTTTTGCAACATCATTTGCTGCATTTGTAAATTTCACTATTTTGTTTATATCCTTGAATAAGAGGCATATTAAGATAAATAATCTAAAATATATCGTTTCATTAATTGTAGCTTCCAGTTTTTCAATGGCTGCATTTCATGTATCAAGATATATTAATATAGCACGATTAGGAAAATTTGGAATTTTAGTCAACGTACTGGTATTTGCAGCTGTATATTTATTTTTATGGGGAATTATATTTGCTATAAAAAGAATGTTACTGCCTAACAAAAAGAAAAAGAAAAAATAGAAATATAAACAGTAAATTTATAGAAACATGATTTAATATAACTTATTCTGAAATTATAAGTTTTAAATCATGTTTTTTATTACAGAATAGAAGAGTAACAGTATATTCATATATTTTTAACTAATATAAGTTTACTTTACAACTCAAATATAGTTAGTTATAAACTTGTTTTGAATTTATATAATAAAACAAATTATAGTTTATTTTTAAAATACTTTTTTGTTTATTCGATAGAGTCCATTCTGGTTTACAAATAAACAAGCTACTCTATAAAATGAAAATAAAAACTGCCAGCTATGCATTTAACTGGCAGGAAATATGTTTTAAAATCATCATTTAAATAATATTTTTAACTGTAATATTCAAAATCAAGTATATCTTTTTTTATATCTTTTATAATATGTTTTAATATTTTTTCAGGTTTTGTCTGTATCAGAAGAAAAATTCTGGCTAAAATTTTTCCCATAAAAACTTTTCTTATCTGATCAATTTCACTTAAACTGTACCTTTTTAAGAAGTCTGTTATATTATTTTTTTCTGATAAAAAGTCATTTACTGATATATTTATAAATCTATTGTCAGAAGTAATTCTCTCATAAATAGTAAGTTCTTTACTCACTTTTTTTCCTTCTTCCTTTTCAGCAGGAGTAGCCTTTGAAAACTGATCGTAGATTTCTGCATAAAGCATATCATTTGGACCTTCAAAAATAGTAAATGGCCTAAAATCGATTGCAACATTGCTCATTGGATGACCAGCTTCAAAACCTTTGGCTCCTAAAAGTTTCTGTGCTTTTCCGGCAGCATCATAAGTATATTCAGTAGCCAGACTCTTTATAATATTAGCTTCCATTAATTTATCAGAAACTGACTTTTCAGGTGAAACATTATTACATGTGTAATCATACATAATCTGAGATATTCCATACACTGTTTCAATATCAGAGATTTCCTTCTGAACGAACGGAATTTCCTTTCTTGCATATTTACCTATATTTTTAACAATATATTCCATAACTCCATGAGTCATTCCTACAAGCTGAAGACGGCTTCTTATAAAAATATTCTGAAATTCTCTTAGGCTATTTGCTTTGCTTTCTGAGAGTTTCATAACATATTTTGAAGGAATATCTGCATCAACATGATTAACTGCATATCTGACAGCTTTAAGCCCCTCAGAATTTAATACATCATAAGTTATATATTCCCTAGGAACAAAAATAAGGCTTATAACTTTAGAAAGCTTTCCATCTTTTCTTTCCTTGGCGGCAATTAAAAGAAAATCACTCTGGGAATTTCCCTGCCAGTATTTATCAACTTTTACGTGAATAGTATTTTCATCTATATATTCGTAATAAGATTGCATTTCCTTTGCAATGGATGATCCTGAAGTTTCAGGCTCTGTTATGGCAAGACCTCCACCTTCTCCATTAAATATAAGCTCAAGCCCCTTTTCTACCTGTTCTGGAGTTCCATATTCAGTCAACGGCTGTAGTACAAGTGCCCCTTCAATACCTGTACGCAGAGTAACAGGAACTCCATAATTTCCTGCAATTCTCAAAACTTCCTGAATTTCAAACTGACTTTCCTTACGTCCGCCTAACTTTTCAGATAAAAAGGGGAGTAGAAGTCCACATTTTTTTATATTAAGCCATTTATTTTCTGAAAGATAGTTCATCAGATTTATTTTTTCGATATTTCCATCAGAAAAGACTTCATTAAATACCTTCTTTATATTAGATAAAAACTCTTCAGTATTCATTTTTAACAAGTTTTCATTTATAAATTTATTCATTAAATCCTCCTATAATAGTAATTTGTATATAGTAATTATATAACATGTGTCATTATAGCACAAATCTTAAATTTTGACAATTTTTCATTCAGAATTATAAATATAGAAGTATAAGAAATAAAAAAAGACCTAGGCTATAAAGCCTAAGTCTAAAAGGAGTTTATGAAGAAAAAAGTATATTGCTTTTGGTCATAATTAGTGTAACATTTTACAGTTAGTTTCCAGTTTGGAAAATATTTGTTTTACATTTGGAAAAAAGTAGTATTTTATGGCGTTTTTATAGAGGGTTTAACATCATAGAAAAAGAGATTTAAGTTTCTTATTTTTCAAAATATATACATAACGTATATTATCGGACTTATAAAAATGAAAAAAATTAGACATATAAAATGTAACTAATTTATTACAAATTATATGTCTACTTCTTTTTACTATATCTATAATGAATATTTTTCTCCTTCAGAAAATCTAAATTATTTATTGAAAATGCTGTCTGTATAAATCTATAATTTTTTATATTCCTATAATCAGAAACCACAATAAAATAATTCATATTTTCTATCTGTTTCTGATAATAATGTTCCTTACGTGACTTAGATTGTTTTGTAACATGATCAGGATCCTCCAGAACCTCCTCAATTATTTCCAGTGTTATTTCAGGATGCTTAGCTTTAATGTGATTATAAAACTGTTCTTTTTCAAGTATTATTTTCTGATGGAGCCTTCCTTCGAATTCATATGTTTCAATCCGTTTTCCAGTTTTTGTATATCTTATTTTTTCTTTCAAATTTTCTCTCTCCATTTTTAATTCTTTTATTTACTTGTGTCATATCCTTTTTAAAGTCCGATAATTTAATTTTAAATTATATCTTTTTGCCTGCACCTGGTAAATTAATCTTATATTTAATAATGAGCAATCTTATGCATAAACTTGCTGTAAATAGTAAAATTGTTGTTGAAATCTTCATAAAATGAAGATCTTTTATCATTATATGATATAGCATTCCTGTTCCAAAAGCCAATACAGCATATATATCTTCCCTAAGCACTGCCGGAACTTCACTTACCAGCATATCTCTTATCACTCCCCCACCAGCTCCGGTCAATGTTGCCAAAATTGCAGTAGTTATAAGGTTCTGATTCAATTCTATTCCTTTTTCTGCTCCTATTATTGCAAAGGCAGAAAGTCCAAGTGAATCAAAGATGAGATTAGCTACATATATAATTCTGTATTTTCGTCCATTTTTCCTTTTTGATTTTTTAATTGATCTTCTGAACTTTTTCATAAATACATATAATATAACAGTTGTAATAATTGATATATATAATCCTTCCGGATTGATAAGGGTTGCTGGAACTTCATTTAACAGTATATCTCTTATAATTCCTCCACCACATGCAGTCATTGTTGCAAGAAGTGTCATTCCAAAAATATCTAGCTTATATTTTATTCCCTTTAAAGCTCCTGATGCAGCAAAAGCTATAGTTCCAAGATAGTTACATATAATTAAAAAAACTTCAAATTCTGAATACATTTTCCCTCTCTTTTCATAGTTTATATAATTCCTGAATTAATTCCTGCGGAAGTTTTCTCCGTAATTTCCATAAAATGGTCATAGGCTTGTCCCCAAAACTTCTGTAATAATCAGCCTGTCCCAAATATATAAAAGGATTAGTCTTATTTCCATTCATAAATGCATATTTTCTTGCAAATATGTGAACTTTCATATTTTTTTCCCTATGCTTTATAAACATCTGCCCAACGCTGGATGAATGGTAAGTCTTAGGCTGACTTATCCATTGTATTATTTCATCTGAATGCAGAGAATTGTCATATTTTAAGTTTTCCTGCATAATATGGGATTTATCATTTGTAATAAAAAGACATATATCCTTTTCAGTATTTGCATAACCTGCACGCCATGTTCCTTTTGGAACTTTGGAATCAAGAAGAATCTGCAGATCAATACGTTTATATTCCTTATGAGTTATTAATACATTATCATTAAATTCCTCTATATCATTTTTCCTGAATTCATTTAATCCAAGGTTTATTAAATCGTTTAGCCTTTTTTCAAAATTCTTATCTTCTTCGTAAAAAATAGCTTCATATTTTTTAGATATTTTATATCCATATAAATCAGCTTCAAGAATTTCATCTTCAATAAGTTCATTAAAAATTCTTTCTAGTAAATAAAAATTTTTAAATTCATCTTTTATTGAAAAATACTTTTTATATTCGGATAATAAAATTTCAGAATTTATATATTTATTTCTTAAATTTTGGCCTTCATATTTCGATTTTAAGAAGAATTTTACAGTTAAGTAGGTAAATGGTTCGCACAATCTTATTTTCTTCTCCATATAAGCCAATAAATCTGTTTTAGGATTTTTCATCCGATAATATTTTATAAAATTATCATTTTCAAACTGAACTTGTGCTTCATAAAAGGATCCAACCTTAGTCACCAGTTCTACAAATAATTCTATGTTAAAATCAAAATCTGAAATTTCTAAAAATTCTTCAGGTGACTTTCCAATATCATTTTTAAATTCATTATACATTTCCTTTAAAATATTTCTTGAATTAAAATTTATTTTCTCTATTTTATCAATAATTCTTTCCTGGCATATTCTATCAAGTTCAATATATGATGCACCTGGAATGTTTGAAAATTGATTTTTAATCTGTTCTATTATCTTTTCCTTTTTTTCATAAAGAAAACTTTTATTATGAATTTCATCTGAAAATACCTTTGTTATAAGATAATCCTTCTTATGATTTCCAATAAAATCAATAATCGTAACAAAATCTTTTCCTGCTGCCTTTCTGAGCCCTCTTCCAATCTGCTGTATAAATACTGTTGAAGATAGCGTTGGACGTAAAAACAGTAATAAATTTATATCTGGAATATCAATTCCTTCATTTAAAATATCAACTACACACAATATCTCTATTTCTTTATTTCTGAAACTTTCTAAAATTTTAGACCGTTCGGTCAAATTCGTTTTAGATGTTAATAATTCTGATTTATAACCTTTTCTCAAAAATTCATTTTTCATATATAATGCATGTTTTATATTTTGACAGAAGGCTATTCCACTCATATATTTTCCATCATATCCAAATTTTTCCATTTTTTCGACTATATAGTCAGTTCTTATGGAAACAGACAAATCATTTAAAAGTATTTCTTCATCATATTTTCCATTTCTATATGGGATTTTCTCATAATCTACCGTTATATCATTTACTCCAAAATAATGGAAGGGAACTATCAGATCCTTTTCCATGGCTTTTCTCATTCCCATTTCCCCCACAAGATTGTAATCACATAATGTAAGAATATCTTTTCCATCCATTCTTTCAGGCGTTGCTGTCAGTCCCAGTAGAAAATCTGATTTAAAATAATGTATTATTTTTTCATAACTTGAAGCACTTGCGTGATGAAATTCATCAACAATAATATAGTTAAATTTATCTGAGGTAAAATCTTTATAACAATTTCTGAGGGACTGAATTGATGCGAAAATCATATTATGCCCTACTTCTTTATTTCCGCTGAAAATCCTTCCAAAATTTTCTTTCTCTATATGTAATATATCAGAAAAAACTCTTATGGCATTATCCAGAAGTTCTTCCCTATGTGCGATAAATAGGAAACTTGAATTTTTTCTGTTCTTAAAGAATTCTTTTACATCCATTGCTGCAAGATATGTCTTCCCTGTTCCTGTAGCTGCCACAACAAGTCCTCTGTTATTCCCAGATTCCCTTGTGTTTTTTAATTTTTCCAGAATTTCTATCTGCATACTGTTAGGAATAAACTTTTTCTTTTCTGTCTGTATTTTTCTATAATCAAAAGTATTCTGAGGTCTATTTTTTTCCTTATATTCCTCATATTTTCCAATAAAATCTTCTGTTAATCCTATAGCTTCATTGCTATTCCATAATTTCTGAAACTGATTAAAAGACTGATTATAAATATCAAAGAAGTCATTATCTGTAAGCTTTACATTCCATTCTTCCGCTGAATACAAAGCACTCTGGCTTATATTTGAAGAACCGATTATGCATGTATGATATTTTTCCTTCTCAAATAAATAAGCCTTTGTATGAAAACTTTCATTGGAATTATTATATATCTTTACTTTTATATTTTTATACGAAAGCAGTTTACTTAATGCTTTTGGATCAGTTATGTTCAAATATACTGAAGTTATGATTTCTCCCTTAATTCCCAAAGCTTCCAGTTCATCAAGAGTGCTTATAAGCAGCTGAATACCTGAATATTTTATAAAACTTACTATAAAATAAAACTTTTTACAAGTCATCAGTTCATTTTTCAAATGTACAAAAAAATTCATAAATTTGGCTTTTTCATTGATTATCAGTTCATTAAGTCTTCCATTAAATGATACTGTTTTATCTATTCTGAGAGGAACTTCAAATTTTTTTCCTATATTTTCTTCAACGTAGGAAAGTGCCTCCTGATAGGCATTTTCATTTATAAAACTAGAAATATTTTTTGAAAAATATTCTAAAATTTCAAACTTTAATGTTTCAGGATAATTTTCCGCATTGATAACAATTCCATTTTTATTACTTTTTTCATTTAAAATTCCCATTTAACTTACTCCAAATTTATGAATTTAATTATTTTTTTATTTCTAGTCTTTTTTTAAAAACTCTTCAACTCTAGGCTTTCCAAAAGGATTTTTAGTCATTTTATAAAATACCCTGAAGGTAATCAGCACATCATAAAGACTTTCATGGAGCTGATCTTCATTCATTGGTACATTATAAAACTTAGCACATTCCATCAGTTTAGGCCATTTATATGTTCCATAATTGGGATTTATCCCTGCTTTGACAATATCTATGTTTTCCATCATTGTATCAAACTGATTTTTCAATGGAAAAGGAATAAAACTACGGTCAAATTTTATGTTATGGGCTACAAAATGATTAGTATCCTGACAATAAAGAAAAAATGCATCTACATCTTCCCTAAATGTCAAAGGATAATTAGTTCCCTGTCTTCTTGAGCTTATAACCTCATCTGTTAGACCATGGACATTCACTGCTCCAAAATCAATTGGTTCCCCTTCATTTCTAAAATAAAACCTGTTATATTCCGATACTTTAGTCCATTCATTTTTTTCAAAATTATAATTTACTTTTATTGCTGAAATGGATAAAACGGAACTTCCAATTTTTCCATTTGTCTCCACATCAAAAAATATTATATTTCTGTCCATTAAAACCTCTTTTCCCAAAATTTAACTTATGAAGCTGTGGAATTTAATCATTTAATTTCAATACTGAAAGGAATGCCTCCTGAGGTATTTCAACATTACCAATAGCCTTCATACGTTTTTTCCCCTCTTTCTGCTTTTCAAGCAGTTTCTTCTTACGTGTTATATCCCCACCATAACATTTTGCAAGTACATTTTTTCTAAGTGCTTTTATTGTTTCCCTTGCTATTATCTTAGTTCCAAGTGCCGCCTGTAAAGGTATTTCAAACTGCTGTCTTGGAATAACTTCCTTTAACTTTTCAACGATTGAACGTCCTCTGTAGTAGGCATTATCCTTATGAGCTATAAATGAAAATGCATCTACAGGATTTCCACTTACAAGAATGTCTACTTTTACAAGATCAGATTCCTTATATCCTATCATTTCATATTCAAATGAAGCATATCCCTTTGTTCTGGATTTCAGCTTATCGTAGAAGTCAATTACAATTTCAGCCAATGGTAAATCATAGCTTATCATTGTACGTGTATCATCAAGATAACTCATATTAAGGAATATTCCTCTCTTTTCCTGACAAAGTTCCATTACATTTCCTACATAATCTTTTGGAACAATAATAGTTCCCTTTATATAAGGTTCTTCTATATACTTTTTACCTGCAGGAAATTCAGCCGGGTTATCTATAACTATCATTTCACCTACTTCGGGCGTTACATGATACTTAACTGAAGGCGCTGTCGATATAAGGTCAATGTTAAATTCCCTTCTCAGTCTTTCAACTATTATTTCCATATGAAGCAGTCCTAAGAAACCACATCTGAATCCAAATCCTAAAGCAAGTGATGTTTCCGGCACATAAGTCAGTGAAGCATCATTAAGCTGCAATTTTTCCAATGCTTCCCTCAAATCCTCATAATCATCGGTAGATATTGGATAAACTCCGGCAAATACCATGCTTAGTGCAGGTCTGTATCCTGCAAGTGGTAAATTTGTAGGATTTTTTACATGCGTAATTGTATCCCCAACCTGTGTATCCTTTATTGACTTTATTCCCGTAATAATATAACCTACTGACCCTACTGTCAGTTCCTTTACTTCCTTCATTTTAGGTGAGAAAATTCCAACTTCAAGAACATCAAATTCCTTGTCTGTTGACATAATCTTTATTCTGTCACCTTTGGCCAGTTTTCCTTCCACTATTCTTATGTAAGTAATTACTCCCCTGAAATCGTCATAATGCGAATCAAATATAAGAGCTTTTAGCGGAGCATCTGCATCTCCTTTAGGCTCTGGAATATATTCAACTATAGCTTCAAGAAGATCTTCAATACCAAGTCCTGTTTTTCCTGATACAAGTACTGCATTATCTGAAGGTAATCCGATAACATCTTCAATTTCCAGTTTTACTCTGTCAGGATCTGCTGAAGGTAAATCTATTTTATTTATAACTGGCAATATTTCCAGATCATTTTCAAGGGCAAGATATACGTTCGCCAATGTCTGCGCCTCAATTCCCTGAGCCGCATCCACAACCAGAAGTGCTCCGTCACATGCGGCAAGCGATCTAGAAACTTCATAAATAAAGTCTACGTGACCTGGTGTATCTATAAGATTTAACTCATATGTTTCCCCATTTTTGGCATTATAGTTAAGAGTTACTGCCTGGGCCTTAATTGTTATTCCTTTTTCCCTTTCAAGATCCATACTGTCAAGTACCTGATCTACCATTTCCCTTTGAGTGACAGTTCCTGTTACTTCAAGCAGTCTATCTGCGATAGTCGATTTCCCATGATCTATATGGGCAATTATAGAAAAATTACGTTTATTTTTTTGATTTGACATTTATATTGTTTCCTTCCATATATCAATTCTAATTTTTTATTTCCTTTTATTATATAATAAATTTGCTTTTTTTCCTAGTGTTTATAAGAAAATATTTACTAAATTTATACAAAAAATTTCTTTTTATATAAAAAGCATAAATTTTTATTTGAATTTTCTTACATTTGTATAATTAATTGTTGTAATTTTATAAAAAATACATTATAATAAATAGAAAAAATTTGAAAGGAGAATATTTAATGTTTAAAGAATTTAAGGATTTTATTTCTAAAGGAAATGTAATGGATCTTGCTGTTGGGGTTATTATAGGGGCCGCTTTCGGTAAAATAGTAACTTCGCTTGTTGACGATATGATAATGCCTATTTTGGGAATTATATTAGGAAAAATTAATTTCAGTAATTTAAAAATTGTTATTACACCTGCTTCAGGTGATACTCCTGAAGCTGCTATATTATATGGTAGTTTTATTCAAAATATAGTAAATTTCTTGATAATGGCTTTTGTTATTTTCTTAATGGTAAAATTAGTTAATAAACTGAAAAAACCTGCAAAAGAAGAAGCACCTGCTGTAGAAGCTCCTACAAAAGAAGAAACTTTACTTGCTGAAATAAGAGACATCTTAAAAAATAAGTAGTACTTAAATATAATAGAAAAAGAGATATATTGACTGTTAAATTAGTTTATATATCTCTTTTTTGTCTATATAAAATTCTTTTTATTCAAACTCTATCCCCTGATCCATTGCGGCAAAAATACAACCACAGTAACACTGTCTGTAAACATCGTATTCCTTACACATTTCAATAGAACGGCTATATCCGTTGTTTTTCTTAAAATCTGAAGGCAGATATTTTACATCAAATATTTCCTGTATTTCAAGACCAAGTGTATTAATCAGCTGGCTATTTTTCTTAGGACTCAGTGTAAGTGCACTTCCAAAATAATCATAACCTAAATCCTGAGCCTTCTTTGCAACAATATCAAGCCGCATCTGAAAACATGAAGTACATCTGGCACCGCCTTCTTTTTCCTCTTCCAGTCCCTTTACCTTCTGAAAAAAACTCGCAGGATTATACTCATCTTCGATAAAACCTACATTATTTCCTGTTTTCTCATTAAAGTTATCGATAAATTCCTTCTGTACAAGAGCCCTTTTCTCATATTCAGCTTTAGGATGAATATTGGAATTGGCAAAAAGTACAGTGACATCGGCATACTCTGAAAGAAATTCAAGAGTGTATGTACTGCATGGTGCACAACAGCTATGAATAAGTATTTTGGGCCTTACTTCACTTTTTTTCCAATCATCAACCAGTTTAGTAAGTATTGTATGATAATTTATTTTCTGGTTTTGATTCATTCTTTCTAAAATTTCTTTTGCATCTTTTATATTTTTTTCTATCAAATCTATATCATTCCTTAAAATCTATCTGTTATTATATGCTTCCAATGCTTTTTTTAGAACTTTCATTCCATTTTCTATTTCAGTCAGGTTGTGAGTACAGAAAGAGAATCTTGCCTCCTTAGTTCCCTTTCCTTTCTGAGAATAGAATCCCGGTCCTGTTGCAAAAGACAATGTCTGATTTTTATATCTAAATTCTGTTAGCAGCCACTTGATAAAGTTTTCTATATTATCAACGGGAAGTTCTGCAACAATATAAAAGGCACTGCTAGGTTTAAACGAAACAATTCCAGGTATTTCCTTCAGGTGATTGTACATAAGATCTCTTCTTACCTTGTATTCAAGTCTAACATTGTCTATGTAAGTATCCAGCGTATTAATCAGGTTTGAACTTGCAATCTGTTCTATAGTTGAAACTGACAGTCTTGCCTGACAAAGTTTCAATGCCTGAGCAATAAATTCCTTATTTTTTGAAGCCAGAACACCAATTCTAGCTCCACATGCACTATAGTGCTTGGAAATACTGTCTATCAATATAGTTCTGTCACTTATTTCAGGTATAGTCATAAATGATTTGTACTCAATTTCTTCATCATATATAAACTGTCTATATACCTCATCTGAAATAATGCAAAGATCATGCTTTATTGCAATTTCCTTAATAATTTCCACTTCTTTGGCAGTAAAAACAATCCCTGTCGGATTACTTGGATTTGAAAACATTATTGCCTTTGTACGTGGAGTTATAAGTTTTTCAATTTCTTCTTTTTCCGGCAAATGATAATGGTTTTCAATTGAAGTTTCAATCGGAACTAAAACTGCTTCTGCTGTCTTTAAAAAACTTTCATAGTTTGTATAATATGGTTCAGGAATTAATATTTCATCTCCTGGATTACAAATAGTCTGTAATGTTATTTGTATAGCTTCACTTCCACCATGTGTAATAAGCATTTCATCTGGAGTTATATCAATTTCACTCTTTTCATAAGATTTTGAAAAAGATTCCCTTAATTCCAGTAATCCAGCTGAATTGGCATATTTTACAATTTTTTCCTTAAAATTATTCAATCCTTCAAAAAATGTATCTGGAGTTTTTACATCCGGCTGCCCAATATGAAGCTCATATACTGTTACTCCCTCTTTTTTTGCTTTGTCTATAAGCGGAACCAGTTTTCTTATTGGTGAATACTGCATTCCTAAAATTCTATTTGAAAATTTCATAACTGTTTAATAACTCAATATTTAGTTTTATTCCCCTTTATTAAGTTATTGTTCTCCTTTCATAGTATTTATTTTTTATTGTATTTTTCATTTAATGCCTTTAATATAGCGTATGTTTCAACATCCATTACTCCATCATATTTTGATGGTCTGAAATGGTGCTGGAAAGCTCTGACAACATTTTTAGCCTGTTTATCCCATTGATTAGTTATTTCTATTGAATAACCAAATTTTTTAAGTTCTTTTTGCATCTCTGAAACAGGTATATTACCTAATCCGGAAGAATACTGATTTTCATAAGATCTTTTTGTAGCTTCCTCATACCACATTCCTATATTATACTTTGTGTATAGCTCCTTCCATGGAAATAATGGTCCCGGGTCAGATTTTCTCTGAGGTGCTATGTCAGAATGCCCTATTATATTTGTAGCTGGAATATCATACTTTTCAGCAAGATATTTTACAAGGACGGCTACATTTTTTATCTGAAAGCTTTTATATGGAACAAATTGTCCTGAAACATCTCCGTCATTGACTATTTCTATTCCAAGTGAGCTGTCATTCAAGTTTTTTGAATTTTTCCATTCACTGTCACCTGCATGCCATGCTCTTTTTCCTTCAGGAACTAGTGCAAAAACCGGATCATTTTTATCATCTGACACAAGAAAATGTGCACTTACCTGATTTTTTGTCAGTGCTGTCAGCGACTTTTCCCTATTAAGTGCTGTATAATGTAAAATTATAAATCTTTCCCTATAATTCTGCCCAACTGAATCATATTCTGAATCAAGTACTATGCTTCCTGCAGAGTTATTTACAGTTCTTTTTTCACGAACTTTATCAGATCTATTTGAATTATCTGTATTAGTTGTTTCCTTATCAGATTTTGGTTTTAAAATTTTTCCGAGTAAATTATATGAATAAGTATTATTTACTGTAAAAGACATTAATGTTACCATTAATAACATCTTAATCAGTTTTCTTTTCATTTTTTCCCTCCATTTTTACTTCTTTTGTTTCATTTGCTTTAAACAGCAAAACATACACTATTGCTATAAGCCCCATAACTATTCTGACTGATGATGAAAGAGCATTGTCAAAATCAACCCATATTAAGAATGCAATGAAAATATTTAGAAATGCAACCAAACGTATTAACCAGTTTACAGGCTTATAAACATAACCAAACAGCAAAAATCCACAAAATAGCATTAATACCCTTCCACTTCCAAAAAGATAAATTAATGTTGTACTGCTATTTAAAAGATCATTTACATAAGGGGAACTGTTCAGGAGTATTCTCCCTATACCAGTAGCTGCAATTCCTGCCAGAAAAATTCCTTCAATCAGATATTTTTCCCATTGCTGTATGTTTTTTACTGAGTTTACAAAATAGAAAATTACAATCCAGAATATAATTTCACATAAAAACAGAAAGCCTGTAATAAAAAAGACTTTTCTGTTTACATAATCATTGAAAATAACACTATAAAATAACATATTGGCAATTAAATACAAAGTAATTGGAAATATAGCCAATATTTTTTTATTAATATTCATATACACCTCTAGTTAACATAATCTAAAAATTTATTTATCCATTTTATGTAAATAGGACTGTTCTGCTGAAGTTCTTCCATGTAACTGTTATAGTTTTCTTCATCATTATACACGTTATATATAATAGGTGTCAACAGTTTTAATGTAGGTGTTTTAAAGATTTCCTTGTATATCATATCGTAAATTAGAGGCTTTTGACCTTTCAATAACTGACTGTTGTATTTTTTCAGTTCATAAAGAAGTACAATTAAGTTTATTTTTTTCAGATCATTTTTCTGGTCATTTAATACAACCTTTATCTGATCAATAAACAATTTCTTATATCTCCATGCCTGAAATTCTTTATTTCTTTCATCTGTCATAAGGAATTTTAGCTTCTGACTAAATAAAATCAGATTATCATAATCATTTTCATATTTTATATGATTTTTATTCAAGCATTTAAAAAACTCATTAAATTTATCAAACATGTCATTCTGCACCTGGTACAGTTCATCCTGTTCATAAATTTTATTAACTAATCTTACTTTTGCTTCATTTGCATAGTCGTAAAGATATATTTCAATATCATATTTTTCATAGCTGTTAGGCACCTTCATTATATTTCCTGATAAAACATAATCTAATTTTGGATTCTGTTTTTTTATAAGATTTATATAATCTACGCTATATTTTTTTCTGGATACGAAAATTTTATCCTTGTTATGATAAATTGCCACCTGATAATTTAAATTAGTTTTATAATGTAATGTTTCATTTAACTGTAATGGCAATGAAACTGCAAGATTTTCTGCAAAATCAGACTGTTCTCCCAATGCTGTAAAAGACAGTACAAGCAGATTTGGTTTACCTCTTTCACTATTATTCAATAACCAGTTAGGTTCGTTGAAATTATAATACCATAATGGATAGTTTGTAGAGAAGAAACTGCTTCCCCCTTCTTTCTGACCATTCTGTTCAGCTTCCGAACGTATTCTTAAAAACTCATCTTCATAGGCTATAAACTTATCAAAAAATTCAGGCCATGAATATTTTGAAGTAAACTTACATAATTCAAGTCCTTTTTTATAGTCCTTTTTTACTTTATAGTATTCTAAAATATTTAAAGTTGTGTAAGCACCATGCTTTTCAGGAATATAAAACGGAAATACATATTGCTCAAGTTCTTCAAATAAATGATTCATACTGTAAATTCCTGATGCTACAGCCATTGTTTCTGCATTGTAGCTTGATTCACGCAAAGCATCTCTTAAATATATGTTACCGTTATCCTTATCCCCTCTTTTAAAATAATCAGTCGCCAGAGTAAGTTTTGCCCTCCATGAGCCTCTTTCAGAAGAAAATTTTTCAAGCTGTTTTAAATACTCCTTTGTTCCTTTTCTTCTTATAAGTTTAAAATAATTTCTGAAGGCTGCAACAGAATTTGGGTTAAGCTTCAATGCCCTAAGATATATTGATTCCGCTTCCCATGTCCTATCTGCTCCTTCCAGTGCAGTTGCATAGTTCACATATATAGACTCAGTCGCAGTTTCTGAAGAAAGGTATTTTTTATACATTTCAATAGCACGGTCATATGCACCTGTTTTTATATAATATGTTCCTAGAATATTTGCTTTTCTCTCCTTATCTTTATCCATTGAATATATTCTGAGGCAGGCTTCCTGCACCTCAGCATAAGCTCCCTTTGAAAAGGCATCCAAAACAATAGGATATAAAGCTTCTACATTATCCCAATTTTTTCTTATATCCGGATTCAGCTTTTTCTCTACCCATTTCTTTTTTTCTACTATATGTTCTTTACCAAATTCGTCATAGTAGGATATTTTTTCCTCTTCTTCTGGTTCTACCTCAGGAAGAGAATCTTCTACTACATTTTCTATAATGTCTTCATTATTTTTATTATTATCTTCCGTTGATTTAAATATATCGAAAATCTTCATGTATCCTCCTAAAATTATAACGACTCTTTAATTAAAATTATACTTATATAATAACAATTTTCGTTATTTTTTTCAAATAAAAATTCTTTTTTAACAGTAAATCTGCTTATTTTTTTCTTAAATCCATATATTCTACATTTAAATATACAACTGTTGTCAGCAAAATAAAAAATATACTCAATATACTGTTTAATATTGATGCTACAATGATTATCAAAAATTTGTATTTTGAAAATAGTGTTGCAAAACCTAAAATACCAAAAGGAAGGTTAAGCAATATATTTAGAATTACCAGTAATGCTACCGGAAGTATAATTCTCAGTCTATTTTTTTTACACAGATGAAAGTTATAAACGAGAGCTTCATACATTCCTATTCTTCTTAAAAAATACATCTGGACAAAATATAGCATTTGTAAAATAAAAATTATAGCAGATATAGCAATTGTAATATATATAAAAATATTAATAGATGATATACCTTTCATATTGTCTAGAGAGAGTTTTTCAATCCCTGAAAAAGAAAAATAAATTACAAAAATTGCAGCCCACAATACTGTCAATAATACAGAGAAAACTATTAATAATGCAAGTGCTGTACAAATCAGCATAAAAAATTTCATAACTGTTTCCTGTATAAATTTCCCCTTATCTTCTTCTATAATTGCCCCTGCTTTTCTTAAAATAATTAAAGAAACAAGAATTGAAACAGCCGATAATACTATACTGGCATTTACAGAATACCAGTAGTTTTTAACTTCTGTAAAGTCAAATGCTCCTGCTATTTCCAGAAACTTCAGAAACCCCTGATATTTTTCAGCAATAATTTTCATCGACATATTAATTAAAATAAAAATTATTATAAGCATCTTATTCTGCTTAAATATTCTTTTCAACACATCAAAAGAGATATTATAATAATCTTCCATTTTTAAGTACTTTTCTTCCAACCGTTGTTTTATCTCATTCATATTTATTCCTCTTTCAAACAGTTTTATATTTATTATATCATATTTTTTTCATTATAGAAATATTAATTGAAAAATTTCAAATGAAATTATAATTTTTATTTGTTATAATTGAAAATACAGAAAGGAGGCAGAAACTCATGAAAAAACTTATTATCGTATTGTTTTCAATTATAGCAATAAGTGCTGCAGCTGCCATAAATCCAAATACAAGACCAAAATCATCAGGAAATTATTATTCTGAACAACATAGAATACTGGATAGCAGAAATTACTACACATCTGAAAATACTACCAACTCCAATGGAATTGTTGTAAGTCTGGAAAGTAACTCTCCTATTACAGGATCACTGGTTGAGTATAATTATAATTATGGAATACAATCCATAAAAAATTACAGAAATGGTGTACTTGACGGAAAAGTATATTACTTTAATGGTGACGGAGGTGTATCAAAGGTTTCAGAATACAGAAATGGACAAAAAAATGGTGAAGAAATAGATTTCAGTTTATCTACAGGATATTCAACTGTTATAAGTAATTACAGAAACGGTGTTTTAGATGGTCCAAGATATGAATTTGATGATAAAGGAAGTTTAACTTCAGCAACGGAATACAGTAATGGTGTAAAGGAAGGGACTGAAGTAAAATTTGCTAATGGAATAAAAATACAGGAAGATGTTTATAGAAATGGAAGAAAAAATGGAAAATCAGTTTCATACTATACAGACGGAAGTCTAAAAGCTGAAGGTACATACGTAGATAATGTAAGGGATAACGAATGGAACTGGTACTATCCTGCTTCAGAAGGAAGAAACATAAAAAGACTTACTGAAACTTATGATTATGGTAAATTAAAATCAATTAAAGGACAATATCCTGATGGATCAAAAGAAAGAAAAGCCGAACTTGTAAACGGAAATGGAGATTTCGAACAATATTACAATAACGGTGCTATAAAGCTTAAAGGAAAAATAAGAAATTATGCCGCTGACGGAACTTGGACAGCTTATGACTTGAGAGGCGTTCCTGTGGCAAGAAACGGATTTAATCTAGGAATATCACAATACTAGAAATTAAAAAAAGAGGATATTTAAAAAATAAAGTGTTAAAGTGAAAAACTATATTTAAGAATTATTTAAAATTTTACAATTTAAAACAGGAAATGAATTTAGAAAAAATCATCTGTCTGAGCCTTTAGGCGAGTTTTTGATTTTTTCTTAATAAATGACTGTTTTATATGAGTAAAATTCTAATAAATGAATAAATATAGTTTTTTTCATACAATACATTTTAATTTTGAATATCCTCTTTTTTTATTTCTACTTTTTCAATTTTTCCCAGAATATATCCTTCATCAGCTTGTATAGGAATACAACTACAAGCAACGGTATAATCAGATAGGAAAGCAGTGTTATTCCTATAATTATAGGAGTATTGTCTGTAAGGCTTTTTGAAACATTGTTTATTTCATTTCCAAAACTGTTAAATCTTTCTTTGGCACTTTCAATCTGGCCAGGTATATTAAATAATCCTTTTGACTGTTCAAGTACAAACAATCCATCCTTAACTTTATTCAGTTTATCAAGGCTTGCATTCAACTGTGCAACGGCAGGTTTTTTATATTCATTTTCAAAATAGTTTGATACTCCTGAGCTTATTAAAATTGCACTTGGTAGAAGAATATAAATAAAAATCAATAAAGAAAACGTATATTTTGACACTTTTTTAAAGATGTCTGTAATTTTATTCTTAGTAAAAGTATACGGAAAATAAGTAACCAGCGAAATAAAAATCAGAATTGATGCTATTTTCACCCTGAATATTTCATAATAAATTGTTTCCAGCTTTAAAACAACTACACTTGCCAGTGATATTTGCCATATTGTATTTATTATATCATAAATAGGTTTTACAATATCTCCTATTTCTACGTTCATTCCAAGTATCATATTTACATTAACTGTACTTCCTTCAATGACATCAGCTGTTCCCTTCAGCAATGACAAAGTAAAGAACAGTTTTTTTGATTCTTCATAAGCCTTTTCCAAATAAGGTTTTGTCAAATTTTTAAATAAATTGAAAATAGTATTTTCAAATATTTTATCCATTATTCCAAATACACAGAAGACAATCCCTGTTATTATTGCAATTTTTATAATTTTATTTTTATTATTTTTTATAATCTGAAGCATTTAAATCACTCTCCTTAAATTTACTTTACTCCATTCCTAAAAGTTTTCTTATTACATAGGCAGATATTACAAGTCCTGCAGTTCCTGGTACAAAAGCATTGCTTCCAGGAGTAATTTTATTTGGCATCTCATTCTTTTCCCTAAATTCAGTAGGTTTTTCACTGGCATGCAAGTCTGATTTATCAGGCTTAAGATTATTTTCCTGTGAATAGGCAACTACAAGCCCTTTAATTCCCTTTTTCTTTAAAATCCTTCTTACAGTCCTTGCCATAGGACAGACAGAAGTTTTCTCTATAGTAGACAGTTCTATTTTTTCAGGATGCATCTTATTTCCAAATCCCATTGATGATATTATTTCTATGTTATTATTCATACAGTACTCAATAATAGAAATTTTACTATAAACTAAATCTATGGAATCAACTGCAAAATCATATTTTTCACCATCTTCTTCAAAAATTTCAGATACATTTTCAAAAACAAGTTTCTTTTTTAGAACAACTTCACATTCAGGATTTATATCTAAAATTCTTTCCTTCATTACTTCTATCTTTGATTTCCCAACTGTACTTTTTAATGCATGAATCTGCCTGTTAATGTTAGATTCTGAAATCTCATCAAAGTCCACCATGGTTATTTTCCCAATTCCCGACCTTACCAGAGATTCTATCACATATGAACCTACTCCACCTATTCCGAACACAATTACACTTGATTTATTCAGTTTTTCTATTCCTTCTTCACCTACAAGCATGGCAAATCTTGAAAAAATTTGTTTCATTTATACATCTATCTCCTTTTATTTCCAGTTCCCCTTTAATCCATTCTGATTTATTCCGGTTCATTATACTACAAAATTTCATATTCTTCAATAAAAATATGTATATAAAAAATTTTGACTTTTTTAATACATTATGATATACTTTACAAATAATTTTTTTTAAGATAGGAGGAAAAATATGAATGAAAGAAATCTAAAAATTTTAGGGTGGATTGGAACAATGCTTTCTGTAATAATGTACGTATCTTATGTCCCACAAATACTAGGAAATTTACATGGAAATAAAACATTTTTCCTACAACCTTTAGCAGCGGCAATTAACTGTACAATATGGACAAGTTATGGACTTTTAAAAGAAAAGAGAGACTACCCTCTTGCAGCTGCAAATTTACCAGGAGTAATCTTTGGACTGCTTGCAACAATTACAGCTTTTTAAAACTACTTATAAAAACGGCACATAATAAACAAAAACTCATTAAAATGCTCTTTGTCATTTCAATGAGTTTTTCTATTTTATTTATATTCATCTATTAACAGTTATTTTTCTTCAGTTATTTTAAGAGTTTCAAATACACCTCTGTATTCTGTCAGTTTATCTATAAGATTTATCAATCTTTCCTTAAATGCCTTCGCCGACATTTTTCTTACAGTTTCCTTTTCTATAAGATAAAGCATTACAGTATCATTACGCCCTGTTATCCATTTTCCTTTCTGAATTGCTGAGCTCAAAGCTTCCTTTGCTATCTGATCAGCTATATCCTTCATTTTTTTAATATCAAAACCATGTCCTGTTACTCCTGCTTCCTTTAAATATGTACTCAATACCAGATAGGAATATTCTTTGATTGTAGTCTGTAAAGTAAGTCTTGCATCATTTTCAGCCTTTGTTGTTGATTCCTGATTACTTCCCTTTGCTTTAGAAACAACAGCCAGCTGAGTATCAGTATTATAACTTCCTGATACAAGATTTATCATTTCCTTATCTGTAAACATACCAACATTTTTGTTATTTAAGATATGAGCAGAAAAACTGTTAACCGCTCCAAATAACATCATTAACAAAAACAATACTTTTTTCATATAGATTACTCCTTCGCGTTTTTATATATTTATTATACATCATTTTCATTTAAAATAACATAAGTTTTTTATTTTTTATTATCTGCTGGAAATACAATTCCTTTCTTTTCTCTTATTTTATCCAGTATATCCATAACTTCTAAAGATAGTGAAAAACTATTTATAGGGGATTCTTTTTTATTCTCGTCATATAAATCAACAAAGTGCTTCAATTCGTAGTACATTGAATTTTCTTTCCTTGGTAATGTTAACTCTATCTTATTACTGCTTCCTCTTTTTATAAAATAGAGCTTATCCATTTCAGAAACATGTTCTATCAGAAGTGAACCATCTTCCCCCATAATTTCAGTTGGCAAATAGGAATTGGCAATTTTTGAATAAAGAACCGTAATTTCCATTTCATCATATACCATATTAACCGTTCCCTGTCCATCAATTCCTTTTCCATTTTCAAAGATAAGTCCGTCAGCAGTTATTTTATCAGGACTTCCAAATAGGGAAATTACAAAAAACAGAGGATAGACTCCTATATCCATTAATGCTCCATTTGAAAATTCCTTTTTAAAGGCATTTTTAACATCCCCTTTTTTATAGTCTTCATATCTGGATGAATGCTGACAGTAGTTTGCTACAACTTTTCTTATTTTCCCAATTTTATGAAGATTTTCCTTTAAGGCATTATAAGTAGGGATAAATGGAATTTTAAGGGCCTCCATGTATAGAGTATTATTTTCCTTTGCAGTATTTATAACCTTTTCCAGCTCAAAAGAATTTGAGGTTGAAGGTTTTTCACATAAAACCGCTTTCCCATGTTTCAGAAAAAGTACACTCTGTTCACAATGGAAAGAGTTTGGCGAAGCAATATAAACTCCATCTATCAAATCACTTTCAGCCATTTTCTTCAAATCAGTAAAAATATTTTTAACATTATACTTATCAGCAAATTCCCTGGCTTTTTCTTCAGTTCTTGAATATACTGCCGTCAGTTCAAAGTTTTCAATCTGACTTCCTGCATCAAGCAGTTTGTCAGTAATCCAGTTAGTCCCGATTATACCAAATCTCATAATCTCAGCTCCTAAATTATTATATATACTTCTATACTTATATTATACCATATTTTCTGATAAATATAATTTTTCAATATATAAATAAAAAATACTCCAGTGCAAAATAATCCAAACTGAAATCTTACAGGATTATTGAATTTAGCATAAAAGATGGAGTATTTTTTGTTTTTTTATCTTTAATTTTTTTCTGTTCAATATTATTTAAAAAGTGATTGCAAATATTCTCTCTTAGTTACCTATTTAATTTACTATTTTAGATTTTTCAATAGTTTAGTTACGTAATTATAAATTTTTTCTGTTGAAACTATATCAAGTTTTTCTTCAGGAGTATGTACATCTTGCATATCAGGACCTATGCTTATGAAATCCATATCAGGATAGTGTTCCATAATGGCACCGCATTCAAGTCCCGCATGGATTACCTGAACTATCATGTCTTTTCCTGTAAGTTCCTTCCATGCTTCTACAGCTTTTTCCCTTAAAACTGATTCAGATCTGTATCTCCATTCAGGGTATTTTGCAGAAAATTCATAGCTTGAATTATATTTTTCAGCAATTGCAACTATTTTCCCTTTAAGTTCTTCCAGAACATGAGGTTCAGAACTTCTCATTGAAGTTATAATTCTTATATTGTCTTCTCCTGTTATTACAATCGCCAGATTATCAGAAGCTTCAACAATTTCAGGGTATTCCTTCATGAAACTGTACACTCCTGTTGGAATTTCTTCAAGCAGATGAATATACTTGTCAGCAGATTCTTTATCCAAAGTTTCAGTTATTTTATCAACTTCTTCAACCAGTATTTCTGTCTGAGGCTCATCTTTTATATATTTTTCCTTTACTTCTTTTGCTGCAGCTTCTATTATACTCTTTACATCTTCCTTGGAAGAAATTACAGCTTCTGCAGTTCTTGGAATTGCATTGTCCTTTCCTCCTCCAGATACTGAAACTAGATAAATATCAGATTTTTCATTTAAAAGCTTTAAAATTTCATTTAATGCTTTATTTGAATTTTTTCTGTTTTTATGGATTTCTGAACCTGAATGTCCTCCAAAAAATCCCTGTAATTTAATCTTATAGCTGAAATTTACATCTGAAGTCACTTTTTTAATAGGAAGTATTACATCAATATTTTCCCCTCCTGCAGAACCTGCAGTAAGTATTCCTTCTTCTTCAGAATCAAGGTTTATAAGCATGTCTCCCTGTAATACTCCAGGTTTAAGAGCCATTGCCCCTCCTAAATCTATTTCTTCTGAAGTAGTAAATAAAAATTCCATTGGTCCATGTTCAAGCTTATCATCTTCAGCTATAGCAAGCATCATTGCCACAGCTATTCCATTATCTGCACCAAGTGTTGTTCTGTCTGCTTTCAGATATTTTCCATCTACTATCAGGTTAATAGGATCCTTTTTAAAGTCATGAGTACTGTCTTCAGCCTTTTCACACACCATGTCAGTATGTCCCTGTAAAACAACTTTAGGTGAATTTTCATACCCAGGACTGGCCTTTTTTCTTAAAATAACATTGAAAACATCGTCACGATAGCATTCAAGTCCATGTTCCTTTCCAAAGTTCATAAGGAAGTCACTTATTTCCTTTTCTTCATAAGAATTTCTAGGTATTTTGGATATTTCTTCAAAATAGTAAAAAACTCTTTCAGGTTTTAAATTTTCCAATTTTCTCATTGGTATATCCTCCTTCTTTTATTTCCTATATAAAATTTTTTATTTATCTAATCTGTTGCTAAATATTCTACACTCTATCTTTTTATTAAGAATTTTTCTTATAAAAAAGCAACTTTTTCTTCTTCTATTCTACGTATTAATTATATCACAATTTTTTAAAGAATGTAAACGATATTCTCAAGTAATGATCATTAACTAAAAACTTTATTTCTCAATGTCATTTATCTTTATTTCTAAAACACCTACAATTCAAAATCATTTTCATAATACAGCACTTGATTCATATTTCCTTGTAAAAATTCAATCTTTTCTTTAATTTCTTCAGATACAAAGGGTAATTTTATATCTGTCAAAGTTTCCTTAATAGTCTGTGTCAGTTCTATAATTCTTACTTTATACTTGTCCAGTTTCAAATCATCTGCCATTGATTTTATACATTCTTCAAGAGAACCGATTTCATCAACTAAATTAATATTTTTGGCTTCACTTCCCAGCCATACTCTTCCCTGTGCAATTTTTTCAAGTTCCTCATCATTCATTCCTCTGGCTTTTATTACATGTTCCTTAAACTCAGTATATACTTCATTCATATTGTAAATTATCTTCTCTTTTGAATCTTCCCCCAGTTTTTCAAACGGATTCAGCATATCAAATCCTATCCCTTTTTCAAAACCTTCCAGATTGACATCCAGCTTTTTCAATACACCCTCAACTTCAGGATACATCATGACAACACCGATTGAACCTGTCAGAGTAAGATTATTTGCAAATAATTTCTGACCAGTTGTAGCAATATAATATCCACCGCTGGCACAAAGGTCTCCCATTGAAACATATATAGGTACAGTCAGTTTTTTTAATTTCTTATATATTTTTTCAGAAACCAGGGCACTTCCTCCAGGAGAATTTATTCTTAATACAAGCCCTTTTAAATTTTTCATTTCCTCCAATATTTCCAGCTTATCGCATACATTTTCGTAAGTAATGCTTTTCTTAGAATTTCTTCCATCTATGACACCTTCAAGATTTATTACTGCGATTGTATCCTTTGCCTTCTCTTTTTTCTCTTTTGACATTGAAACATAATCCTCAAGCGAAACAGTATCTTCCTTGTAATTTATTCCAATTTCATCATAATCTGCAACGCCGTCAATCAACTTATATTCCAGTGCCTTTTCTTTTCCAGCAAAAATAAGATCACCATTCAGTATTTCTTCTTCAATATCAGTTCCCCTTTTATCCTTTACCAATTTCACAAAGCCTTCAAAAATCTTATCCTTTATATTTTTTATAGACTCCTTCTTTTCTTCAGACATTTCATTGTGATTATATTTTTCTCCAGCAACCTTATAATTTCCAATATGAAGTACATTCATCTTTACCCCAAATTTTTCCAGAAATGACTTTAAATAAAGTTCCTTATGGAGATATCCTCTAAAAATAAATGTCGACTGTCTTGTATCAAGCATATAAATCTTATCTGCAAGCAATGCCTGTCTATATTTATTTTCATCAAAAAGCGTTCCTATCGCCACAACTTCCTTATTTTTTCTAATCTTATCAAAAATTTTTGAAATTTCCTCCAATTGGGAAAAGGTTAAGCTAAGTTCATCTACATCAATTATCACTTTTTTTATATTCTTATCTTCAGCAATATCATTTAATCCTTGTAATATCTCATAATATGCCAGTTCATTCTTCCCTTTTATTGCTGGAATTGCCACATCTTCTTTCACTTTATTCACATCAAACACAATAGTTTTTACTTTTTTTATTGATAATTTTTTTTTGCCTTTCTTCTTAAAAATTATCTTCACTGCAACTAATCCCGCAATAACACATAACCCAATCATTACTGCTATTTCCAGCAGCATTCTTAAAATAAACATCAATACCATCTCCCTTTTGCATCTTCCATGTTTTAATCTAATTATAATCTTTTTTCAGAATATATTCCATTTGTTTTTTCTTAGTATATAGGAAAATATATATAAAAAACTATATTTATTCATTTTATTAGAATTTTACTCATATAAAACAGTAATTCATTAAGAAAAAATCAAAAACTCTCCTAAAGACTCAAACAATGATTTTTTCTAAATTCATTTCCTATTTTAAATTGTAAAATTTTAAAAAATTCATAAATATAGTTTTTGTTTATCTATATATTTCATAGATTTCACTATCAATATTTTCCATTTTACATACTTCTCTCAATTTCTCTTTCAGCTCTAAATCAGAGCACCACGCAAATCCACATCCCGCAGAAATTTCCCTTGGGACTGTTATTAGACGTCCTTTCACTTTTTCCCTCTTGCATGCCTTTTCAAATTTCATAGCTTCGGCGGTAGTGTGGAATGCTACTACCGCCTTTAATTCTTTTTTCCTCATTATTAACTTTCCTTCTTACTTCCTATAAATCCTACAATCAGTAAAAATATTATACAGATTATAGTTGCTATTTGACCATTTATTCCAGGTCCTCCTGCTGCTGCCAGAGCTGTTGCTGTTGCTTTTGCCGCTGCTGCTCCTGCTAAATTGAAGTTATGTGCCACACCTGCACCTACGAACATTCCAAGAACAGCTATTACAGAGTCAGATGAACCTTGTCCTGCAAGAATTAACTGTCTTAATGGACATCCTCCTATAAGTATTCCGGCAAGACCAACTACATATAGTCCTAAAATGTTCCAGATTACTTGAGGGTGAGCTACTGGACCATAAGCAACAAATTTGAAATTTCCTGTTGCTAAATTATAAATAAGCATTACAATAAATATTCCAAAAATTGGAGTTGCTAATTCAAAATTTTTCATAAGAAGTATATCTCTGAAACTTCCTGCAAAACACATTCTTGCTCTTTGTGCTACAATACCAAATACGATACCACCTGCTAAAGAAATAAGCAGAGGTGCATGCACACTTCCAGGACCTTTCTGACTTGCAGCAAATAACCCTGTTGTTGCACTTAATATTAGCAATAAAACCAGCACTGCAGGAAATATATATCCATTTTCTTTCTTTATTTCAACCTTTTTCTCTAGGGAATATCCTCTCTTCAAGAAGAAAATTCCAGTTGCTATACCGGCCAGAAGTCCTACAAATCCAACATATGCACTAAGATCTCCTGCTGACATACGTATAATCATTCTTAAAGGACATCCTAAAAATACAAGGGCACCTATCATCATTGCCACACCTGAGAAAAATCTTATTACAGGTGATGATCCTCCTGTTGCCTTATATTCTTTTGTAAAGTTAGAAATTATAAATGACCCCAGAACAAATCCTACTATTTCAGGTCTAAAGTACTGGACTACCGCAGCTGTGTGAAACTTCATTGAACCTGCCATATCTCTTATAAAACATGCTACACAAATAGCCATGTTCTTAGGATTCCCGGACATCGCCAAAACAACTGCAACTAATCCTGCTAACAAACCAAAAGCAAATTGACCTTTTTTCGAATTACTAAATTCCATATAAATCTCTCCCTTATAATAGTATTTTATATAATATTATTTTCACAAGGGCTGAAACACTTAAAAGAGTTCCACTATTTCTTTAATTGCATTAATCGCCGTATCTATTTCTTCTTCTGTATTGAAATAGGAAAAACTGAATCTAACAGCTCCCTGTACCTCAGTTCCTAAGGCTTTATGCATTAAAGGAGCACAGTGTCCTCCCGCCCTCGTAACAATATCATACTCTTCATTAAGTATATCACATATTTCGGCAGAGTCAATATCCCCTAAATTAATTGTAACGATGGAAATCCTGTCAATCGCCCTACCATCAGTATCAAAATACTCTCCATAAATTTTTATATTTTTTATATCTTTTACTCCATTGTAAAATCTCCACATAAGTTCTTTTTCCCTATTGTGAATTTTTTCAAGCCCTGTACTGTTTATAAAATCCAGCCCAGCTCTAAGTCCTGCTATTCCATGACTGTTTAAAGTACCAGCTTCAAGTCTTTCAGGCATTTCAGCAGGATGTTCAGTATTATATGTATCTATTCCGCTTCCACCAACTTTTAGGGGATCAATCAAAATTCCTTCCCTGACATATAGACCACCTGTCCCCTGAGCACCATAAAGACTCTTGTGTCCTGTGAAACACAATATGTCAATGTTCTGTTTTTCAATATCTACAGGTATACTTCCTGCACTTTGTGATGCATCAACAATAAAAAGAAGATTATTTTCCTTACATATTTTTCCTATTTTTTCAATATCCATTATATTTCCCGTAAGATTGGAAGCATGAGTACATATAATAGCCTTAGTATTTTCCTTTATATTTTTTTCAATTTCTGAAATAAGAAGTCTTCCTTCTTTATCACATTTTATAAAGGTAAGTTCTGTATTTTCTTCCTTTCTGCTACGGTAAAGAGGTCTCAGGACCGAATTATGTTCAGCTTCTGTAGTAATAATATGGTCTCCTTCTTTAAATAAACCCCTAATTACAATATTTAACGCTTCAGTTGCATTATGGGTAAATGCTATTCTTGAAGAATCCTTTCCATTAAAAAGTTTACAAAGTTTCTCCCTTGTGTCATAAAGCATTTTCGTACTGTTCAGTGAAGCGGAATTAGCTCCTCTTCCACTATTTCCAGTAGCCTTTACAGCTTCGTATACAGCTTTTGCCACTTCTTCAGGTTTATGATAGGAAGTAGCCGCTTTATCCATATATATCATTTTTATCACCTCCGTAGTAATTTTTAATAAATTTCAATGCACTGTCCATTACATCCCTCTGAGGTTTGTAAGTTATCATTTTTAAGGCTTCCCCGTAAGTGCACCACATATAATCTTCTATTTCATTCTTATCAATGGTAACCTTTTCTTCCCTGGTTATTCCAATGAAAAATATAACTTCCTTTAAAACTCCAGGAAAAGGAATATATTTAATAGATTTCTTAAATCCTTCCACTATTTCTATATTTATTCCAGTCTCTTCTGTTACTTCCCTCAGGGCAGTTTCAATATCTGTTTCCTCATCTTCAGTATGCCCTTTAGGAAATCCCCAGTTCCCATTTAGCATTTTTATTATTAGAAATGCCTGTTTATCAGGATTATAAACAACAGCTCCGCAGGATTTCTCCCTCTTAAATGTACCTAATTTATATTTTTCAGATAAATAAGTTATTATTGATTCTTTCTCATTTTCAAGTTCTTCACCCAAAATCAAATCATATACTTCACTTTTTATTTTACCTATTTCCTTTGCGTGAAAACCTAAATTTATTAAATCTACTCCTGATATTTCAATCTCCCTTATATCAGGAATTTTTCCCATTTTTTCTATTTCTTTTATTCTATCCTTTAAACCTTCAATTAAAAGCTTTTCTTTTTCCCTGTCTAAATCAGTTTTAGAATTCACATTTGCAAAAAGCAGGTCAAAAAGTCTTCCAAGATTTTCCTTACCAAGCTCCATAATAAGTTTTTTCAATCCTTTTACTGATAAATCCTTTTCTATTACCATGTGATTCAATATTAGGTTCCTCACTGAAAAAACTATATCCTTTGAAGCCTTCAAATGACGCAGCTTTTCCTCGGCAATAAGTGCACTTTCCTTTTCATGCCCATAATAAAATGAATTTCCTTTGGCATCTATTATTCGCGTATTTATTTTTCCAAGGTCATGAAACAAAGCTGCAAGTCTGGTAATCAAATCTCTTTTACAGAACCCTACCGTATTTACAATATGATTGAAAAGAGTAGTTTTATTTTTAAAATCACCAACATTAAATTTATATGTATATCTGAATTCAGGTATTATAAACTCAAGTATTCCAAGATTTTTCATTTCATATAATGCCTTTTTTACATAAGGGCCTAAAAGAATCTGGCTAAGTTCATCAAAAATTCTTTCCTTTGAAATTTTACCCAGAAACCTTCTTTTCTCATAAATAGCCTCAGCTGTTTTCTTATCCAGGCTGAAACCGAGTTTTGAAATAAATCTGAATGCCCTCATTATCCTTAACGCATCTTCTTCTATACGAAGTTTAGGATTTCCTACAAATCTTATTGTCTTGTACTTTAAATCCTTTTTTCCTCTGTATAAATCTATAATTCCAGTTTTTTCATTATATGCGAGTGCATTTATTGTAAAATCCCTTCTTGCAAGATCCTCATCTATACTGTTTATAAATTTAATTTCCTTAGGATATCTACTGTTGTATACTCCTTTTTCCTTCCTAAATCTGGCAATTTCATAAGTTTTTCCATTTAGCTTTATCATAAGTATTCCAAAATGGGCTCCCACTTCTTTTGGACTGTAATCTGCAAATATTTCCCTCAGCCTGCTGTATTCAATATCCGTTGCAAAGTCATAATCTCCGGGATCACGTCCCATTATCATATCCCTGACAGCTCCGCCAACAAGAAATCCGCTTCCGTTTTTATTCAGTTGTTCCAATATAAAGCTGACATCACTGTTCAGATTAAATTGCATATCGGATATCCTTTCTAAAATTTATTTTTTTATTTTTTTCAGCTTAACTATATAAAAACCATCTAAAAACTGATTTTTATAGCTTATATAAGTTCCACCAAATTCATCTTTATTAATAATTACATTTTCAGGTATTTCTATTTCTTCCACTTTTAAATCATCATATTTTTCTAAAAAATACTGCAGATTATTTGAATTTTCATTTTTAGTAAAAGTACATGTGCTATATAAAATTACTCCTTCGTCATTTAGGCACGAATATGCACTGTCAAATATTTTTTTCTGCAATTTCTTCAGATTTTTAATATCATCAGATGTCAGATTATATATTTTCTCAGATTTTTTGCGTAAAACTCCAAGTCCGCTGCATGGAACATCAAGTAATATTTTATCAAACTTCATATCCAGGTTATCAATCTTTGCCGCATCATTCAGCTTTACTTCAAAGTTATCATATCCATACTTTTCCTTCATTTTCTTCATTACTTCTATTTTATGCTCGTGTATGTCTGTTGCTAGAAGCAATTTTGGGGTAAATGTCTGCAATATTGCCAAAGACTTCCCTCCGGGAGCCGCACAGGCATCAAGAACAATATCTTCTTCCGACACATTCAGATTTTTTACTGCAATATATGAAGAAGCATCCTGTATTATAATATCTCCTTTTTTATATTCATCTGTTGAAAGTATATTTCCATTTGAAAGGTAATACACTTCATCAGCAGAAAATAAAACTTCACTTTTTACTTCCGATAATATTTTTTTGAAATTTTCTTTACTCAATTTCTTTCTGTTATATCTTACAGAAAGATAGCTACGTTCCTTATAGGCTTTCATTATACCTATATAATCATCAGGATAATCAGTTTTAAGCTTATTTACAAACCATTGAGGATATGAATGAATTATACCTTCCCTTTTATCTTCAGGTATGGCATTTATAATTTCCTCCTTATTTTTAATAATCGCCTGTAAAGTCGCATTTACAAATCCTGTCTGATGTTTATTTATTATTTTGGAAATTTCTCCCGCTTCATAAACTACTCCTGCATTATCAGAATCCATAAACAATATCTGGGCAGCCGATATTCTCAGAAGCTGCTTTATTTTACGTTTCTGAATATTTCTTACAGTCTGGCCAAGCACATAATCTACAAATATAAGGTTTTTAAGAGTTACATTTATTATATTTGTTATGAATTCCCTTTCTTTTTTTGAGTATTCATTCCGGCTGAAATAATAATTCATCTGAATATTACTATATTTCCCATTCTGAATCTCATCCAGTAAATTTACTGCATCTAATTTTATATTCTTTTTTTCTCTCATCTTAGTAATTCCTAATTTATAATTTTTTATTTGTTACTTTCTAATCCTGCCATTCCCATTTTTCAATTTTGATATTTACATTTCCTTCAGAAAAGACCTTTATTCCATCTGCATTTTTCTGAGGAAAAATTCTGGAACTGAATACTTCCTTTCCACCATTTACAAATACTTCTACAGATGAATTGTCTACAAATATTCTTAAATCCAGCTTTTCAATATCACCTAAATACACTTTTCTAGGCTTTTTATCAGGCTGTTCCCCTCTGCTTCTGTCCAGAATAAGCTTCTTTTCCTTATAATCAAACTTTATTACTGTTTCACTGTTTTCGCCAGTTCTCAATTTAAGCCCAAAATCATCTGAAAAATCAGAAAATTCAGCTATCATTTCATATACTGTACCTTTTCCTGCTTCTGTTTCTCCATTTACTGTTCCGTTAAATTCTGTTTTTTCTCCTCTTATGCTCTTCATTTCATCTATAGGCAGCTGATAAAGTACACCATCTATTACCTTCAATTCACGAGGTAAAGTCAGGCAGTGAAGCCATTCATTTTTAACTGTAGGATAGTCTTCCTCTTCAGGAACTCCCATCCATCCAACAATAATTCTTCTTCCCTTGTCATCTTCCATTGTCTGAGGCGCATAAAAATCATGTCCTCTGTCAAGTTCAGTAAATTCAGAAGTTATTTCAAAGTCAGGCTTTTCATAGTCTAATTTTCCAAAGAAATATCCGCTCTGATATTTGTTATTATACAAATCTCCTTGCGGTTCAAGACCTTGAGGACATGCTGCCAGTATATCGACAACTTTTCCTGTTTTTTCATCCTTTAACTGAAAATAATCAGGACATTCCCACATGTATCCAAAATCTCCTAAAGGCTCTTTGTTTCCACCTGCGATTTCACCTAAATATTTCCAGTCCTTCACATTTTCTGAACTGTATAAAACTGCTTTCCCTTCAAGTTTTTCACTTTGTATTCCAATAACCGCATAATATTTCCCGTCTTTTTCCCAAATTTTAGGATCTCTTATGTGTCTTGTGTATCCATCAGGCTGATTCACTATACTTGGTTCAAGTCTTTCAAAATTTTCCCCGTCTTCAGAAATTGCAAAACATTGATAGGAACTTCTGTTTCCTTCTTCATCCTTTACATTTCCCGTATAAAACAGATAAAGCTTTTCATTTATAACTATTCCGCTTCCTGAATATGCTCCATTTTTAGAATACCATGTATCCGGTCTAAGAGCTGTACTTTTTCTCTCCCAATGAAGTAGATCATCACTCACACTGTGTCCCCAGTATTTTGCAGTGTGGTCTGTTTTTAAAGGATTCCATTGATAAAAAAGATGATATTTCCCCTTAAACTGTGAAAATCCGTTTGGATCGTTAATCAATCCTACAATTCCCTGCAGATGATATTTCTGTCTCCAGAAATCCTGATCTACTTTTTCCTTTTTCTCTAAAACAGATTTTTCTTCATTTTTCTTGACATGTTTAAAATCCATAAGTCACCCCATACAAAATATATTTTCATTCTATAAATCAAATATTACAATTCCAATGTATTATTGTCTTTTTTCAATAACTCCAGTCTTACTTTCTGTGCTCCAAGCTCTTCTCCTGCATAAACTGCTATCTCTTCAAGGGCTTTTAATATTTCCTCATCCCTGTCAGAATTTACAGCTTCAATAACTAAGAACGCCTTCTTTGTATTTTCTGTAATCATTGTTCTTTTTCCATCTCTCCAGTTGAAACAACGGCATACAGCTCCCTTTTCATCTCTGTAGCATACTTCTCCTTCAAGTGTAGGTGAGTTTTCTTCATCCCCTAATGCATAAAACTCGTCTCCACCTTCTGTTACTCCTAAAACAAGGTTTCCTTCAAATGTATCTATATCTTCAGCTCCACAAGGCATACCATATTTCAATGAAATGGAATTATATATGTCGACTAACGGATTAATTGTGCCTACACCATTTCCCTTTTCAACTCTTTTAAGAAGGGCTTCAATACTTGCACGTACCCCTTTTTTAGTCTTGAACTTCTGATAAGCTTCCCTCCATACAGAAATAACCGGATTTTGACTCAGCTGTGCCTCAGTTAGATGCTTTTTGGCTTCTTCATTTGAATTTTCCAATAATTTTATCACTTTATCTGAAGATTCCTTTGTATTATCTAAATTATCCAGAATTAGCACTCCTACACTGGCATCCGGAAAAATTTCCCAGAATGAATTGTCTACTATGAAATTACTCATATACATCAGCTCCTTCTATACTTTCTATTTCCAAGTTAAATATTTATTATTATATTATACAGTAAATATCTGATTAAGTCCACACACTTTTATACAATAAATTTTGCCTATATAACAAAAGAAACTGCTTTAAACACTTGATTTTAAACAGTTTCTTCTATTTTTATATTAATCTGAATTTATTTTCAAACTTAAAATTTATGTGTGTATCCTACTGTAAACACATTTATTGATTTATCATACTTAACTTGTGATTTGTCAAGTGTTACTCCTCTTAATGCAGTATTTTCCTTTTCACCGTTGGCAGAATTATATGAAACATGAGCTATACCAAATTTCCATTCTGAATTTTCTGTTGGCTTATAAGTAAGTCCAGTAGCATATATCTGAGAATTTACAGCATATTCTACATCTGTGAAAGTATTTCTTGGTGCTCCTGTATTTGCATAGTTAAATCCTGCATGCCATGTAAATTTGTCATTAATTCTATAATCTACACCAAAATTAAGTTCATATCCATCTTTATATTTAAATCTGTCCATTTTAGCAGCTTTATTAAAGTAATGGATATATCCGGCAGAATAAGTAAATCTGTCTACATCTTTTGAAACTCCCAATGAAAGAACTCCTGGTAAATCTCTTCTATATTGTGTTCCATCTGCATATTCAGGATAGAAGAATGATATTCCTAAAGGTTTTCCTGCTATCGACATTCCTTTCACTTCAGTTGCCTTAGATTTAAATTTCATTTTTACCGGAGTATCATATTTTACTGCAATGTTTAATGTATCAGTAGGTTTATAGTCAAATCCTATTGTTCCTCCAACACCATTTGCTGTTCTTTCTGAATCAATATAAAGATCATTTCCTTTTAATCCTATCATTCTTCCAACTAATGGATTATAGCTATATCCGGCAGTTCCTTTAAGTTTTCTTACACCAAGAACATATCTAAGTCCTCCTGATATTGCAAACTGGTCATTAACTTTATAGGCTCCTCCTAAAATCAGTTGATAATATCTGTTCTGTCCTTTAAAATTGTTTGAAGTCAAAGTTGCACCTAAACGTCCACCTGTAATCTGATTGAAGGCATCTGCTGCAAGAGCTATTCCTGCCACACCATCTTTATATTTTAAAGTTGCTCCTCCTGCTGCTACACTTGCATTTCCAAATAATGAAAAGTTATCTTTTTTGTATAAAAGATTGAATGAAGGGGCTCCGGCATAGTTGTTAGATTTATATTTTTTTCCTTTTAAGGTCATTGATTCTTCTATTAAGGAATTTTGCATATTTATGTTTAAATACGTTCCATCTTCCAGAAATGCTGTTCCAGCTGGGTTATAGAAAACTCCTTCCACAGATATTTTCCCTGTTTGAGATGGATTCTGGAAATAAGATGCTGAGTTATTTGACAGATAATCTACACTTGCAGCACTCATTAATATACTTGTCAGTAATGACATAATTGCAATTTTTAGTTTCATAGCTTCTCCTTATAATTTTCTTTATTCTTTGAATAATTATAACTTGTGTTTTTTACTTTGTCAAATAGAAATTATAAAAATATATTTTTTCCAATTATTTTTTTGAAATAAAATAATAAATTGAACAAAGAGTTTTACAAGCCTATATGAACTTCATATAAAAAATAGAACTGTATCAAAATTTAAAAGAAAAAATCTTTATCTTGAACAGTTCTATTTAAAGTTTTATAATTTAATCTGAATTTTTAAATTATTCTCCCTGTTTTTCCAATATCGCGTTTACTTCTTCTATTATAATATCAGGGTTTAATCCATGGGCAGCAATTCCTTCACCTAATGTTTCAGCACTTGAAATTATACATCCAACACATCCAAGTCCGTATCTCATTAAAACTTGTGCTATTACAGGATATTTTTCTACTGCTTCCATTATATTCATGTCCTTATTTACGTATTCCATTTTCGCACCTCCTATGTATTCTTTATAAAGTATAACAGATAATATATTTTTAGTCAATAATACTAATCTATATAATTTTCTATTTCTACAGGATGAACATCCCATATTTCATTTGCATATTCCATTATAGTTCTGTCAGAACTGAACTTTCCGGCATTAGCTATATTCTTAAGAGCCTTTTTAGCCCAGTTTCTTCTATCTCTATATGCTTTTCCAAGTTCAATTTGTGTATCCCTGTATGAATCAAAATCTTTCAGAAGGAAATATACATCCGGTCTTGATCCTTCCGCTCCATATAGTAATGAAGCCTGTAATTCCCTAAATATACCTGTGTGATCATCATCATAAGTTCCGTCACCTAACTGATCAATAACCTTTTTCAGTCCTTCAACATTGTTGTATTCTTCAAAAGGATTATATGAGTTGCTATGTTGCAGTTCTTCAACTTCATTTGCCTTCAGTCCAAAAATAAATTCATTTTCGCTTCCGGCTTCTTCTACAATTTCTACATTTGCTCCATCTAATGTTCCTATAGTAATCGCACCGTTAAGCATAAATTTCATATTTCCTGTTCCAGAAGCTTCTTTTCCTGCTGTAGAAATCTGCTCTGAAACATCTGCCGCAGGGAATATTTTTTCTGCAAGTGAAACTCTGTAATTTTCAAGGAATACAACTTTTATTTTATCATTAATATCCGTATCATTATTTACTTTTTCAGCTACTGCATTAATTAACTTGATAATTCCTTTCGCCCTTCTATATCCTGCTGCCGCTTTGGCACCAAATATAAATGTTCTAGGCTCTATATCAAGTAATGGATTTTCCTTAAGTTTATTATACAAATCCATTATATGTAATATATTTAACAGCTGTCTTTTATATTCGTGAAGTCTTTTTACCTGAACATCAAAGATTGAATTAGGATTAACTTCAATTCCTGTTGTTTCCTTAATATATTCAGCTAATTTTTTCTTATTGTTAAACTTAATTTCAGTAAGTCTGTTAAGCACATCATCATTTTCAATAAACTGTTCCAATTTTTTCAATTCATAAAGGTCTGTAATCCACTTGTCTCCAATAAGTTCAGTTATCATTTCTGCAAGTTCAGGGTTAGCTTTTAATAACCATCTTCTTTGAGTAATTCCATTTGTCTTATTCAGGAATTTTTCAGGATAAAGGTCATACCAGTCCTTCAGTTCTGAATTTTTCAATATTTCAGTATGCAGAGCTGCAACTCCGTTTACTTTATGTGAACCTACGATTGCAAGCCATGCCATTCTTATCTGACCATTTCCGATAATTGACATATATTGAATTTTTTGCCAGTCTCCATTGTATCTTGCATTCAGTTCATCCATAAATCTTCTGTTGATTTCTTCAACAATCTGATAAATTCTAGGCAGAAGTGGCTGGAACAATGAAATATCCCATTTTTCCAATGCTTCTGACAATATTGTATGGTTAGTATAAGCAAATACTTTTTTACATATTGACCACGCTTCATCCCATCCTAATTTTTCGTAATCCAAGAAAATTCTCATTAATTCAGGTATTGCAACTACCGGGTGAGTATCATTTAACTGAATTGCCACCTTTTCATGGAATTTAGAGAAATCATTTCCATATATTGACTTATATCTTCTGACGATATCCTGTAATGAAGCTGATGTAAAGAAGAACTGCTGTTTAAGTCTTAACATTTTTCCATCTTTTTCAGTATCATTTGGATACAGTACTCTTGAAATATCTTCAGCTTCCACTGCTTTTTCTGAGGCCATCAGGTATTTCTGTGAGTTAAACAGGTTCAGGTCAAATCCTTCAGGTGATCTTGCTTCCCATAATCTAAGCGTATTTACTGTGTCATTTCCATATCCTATTATAGGTACATCATAAGCTACTGCAAGAACATTTTCGGTATCTACTCTTTTGAAGTATTCTTTTCCTACTTCATCTCTATGAACTTCTATTTTCCCACCAAATTTTACTTCAAAAACTCTATCCAGTCTCTTTATTGACCATGGATCTCCGTATTTTGTCCAGTTATCAGGATATTCTACCTGAAATCCATTTTCAATTCTCTGTTCAAACATACCGTATTTATATCTTAATCCATAACCATGTCCTGGCAGTTTAAGAGTTGCCATTGAATCCAGAAAACATGCTGCAAGTCTTCCTAATCCCCCATTACCAAGTCCTGCATCAATTTCCTGATCTTCAACTTTATTTATATCTATTCCCAGTTCAGTTAATGTTTCTTTTATTACTTCATTCATCTGCAGGTTAATAAGATTATTTCCTAAATAACGTCCCATTAAAAATTCTGCTGAAAAATAATATATCTGTTTTGCATGCTTCTTTGCATATGTTTTTTTAGTATTATACCATTTTTCAACTACATAGTCTAAAGTTGCTCTTGAAACTGCATAATAAATTTCATATTCATGAGCTTCTTCCATAGTTTTACCATACTGTCTTCTTAATTTTCTAAGAATACTGTTTTTTAATTCAGCCTTGTCTAATACCATTTCTGACCTTCCTTTCATTTTAAAACTAATTACTATATTTAAATTGTTTTATTTTTTAGCATTACTTTAGTTATTATACATGTTTTTTGTTGTTTTTACCAGTATTTTTATGATTTATATTATATTATTATGTTTTTACTAATTTATATATATATTATAGATTAATAATTATAGTCTAGTTTATTTATTTACAACTTTTAAAAATTAAGACTAAAATCTCAATAAAATTTCCTATTCAATTCCTATCAGTTCCTGATATAATGTTTTCATAAAACTGTCAGTCATTCCTGAAATATAATCAGTAACAAGCAGTATCCTCAAATAAAGTTTATATGAATATATTTTTTCTTCCCTTTCACTTTTGTCAGAGATTTGAGATATTTCTTCACTTTCAGAATACACTTTACTGTAATAGCTGTAAATATACCTGTGAGTTTCAGATAGAATTGAAAGATATTTTCTGTCTATTCCCTTCATTTCATCTTCATATTCCGTATCCCAATACAAGATTGAACATATAAAGTTATCTAAAAAATAATTTATAATGTTATTAGCTGTCACCTCCATTTTTACAATTGCCTTTGAATCAAAAACTTCATTATATGCAAGATTTTTTAATGTTTTAAGAAGAACTTCACTTTCTGCATCTGCAAACAGATCCCTCTTATACTCTCCATTCATTATGGCAGCATAATTATGAATAAATGAACCTACCACCGATCTTATAAATATTCCCTGTATTTTTACTACCCATCTTTGTACTGCATATAATTCAGGATCATCGTATTTTCTCTCCCTTGCATGCTGTTTATAACTTATCAGATCTTCGTGTAACTTCTTATTTTCAGGTATTGCTTCACATAATGTCTCTACAAGCTCTTCAAATTTTATAAATTTCTTTTTTACTCCATCTTCAATATCTGCCGTACAGTAAGCTATGTCATCAGCCGCTTCCAGTAAAAATGTCAAAGGATGACGATACACCTCTCCTGTTTCTTCATTCAAAGTTCCTGTATTTTGGACTATTTTTTCAAACAAATCTTTTTCAGCCAGATTATATCCCATTTTCTTTGTTTTTATATCGCCACTTTTCTTATCAATATTTAAAGAATCTACCGGATATTTAATAAGAGTATTCAGTAAAGCATAAGTAAGGTTCATTCCATTTTCATCAATCAGAAAATGCAGCTTGGCCGCCACCCTTATTGCCTGTGCATTTCCCTCAAAATTCAGTAAATCTCCACACATTTGGGGATTAAGTATTTCCCTGAGTTTCCTTTCTTCCCCTTTTGAATTTTTCATAGTGATTTTATCTAAATTTCTATGAAACCATGTTCTTATTGTATCTTCACCAAAATGACCAAATGGTGGATTTCCAATATCGTGCAAAAGACCTGAACTGGCAAGAATATCTGATATTGCATTTGCTTCCTCATAGTTAAATTCTTCATCAAGTCCCTGACGCATTATTTCACTTGCAACCGACTGGGCAAGAGACTTTGCAAATGATGACACTTCTATCGAATGTGTAAGCCTTGTCCGTATAAAATCATTTTTTTCCAAAGGAAATACCTGTGTTTTATCCTGTAATCTTCTAAAGGAAGGACTGCTCAATATACGATGATAGTCCCTTTCAAAGTCACTCCGTAAATCCATTGACTGCTTTTTCCTGTTCTCATGATTTTTCCCATTTTCAGTCAAATTATTTTTCTTATTTGTTCTCGGTCTTTGACTTTCTGTCGACAGAAGCCGGCTCCAGCTCATTTTAAATTTTCCCATAAATTATCCTCTATCCCTTTCATATTCATCTTTCCAATTCATTTTATTTAATAATCCTCAATATATTATTTAAGGAGGCTCTCAGACATTTAGCCAAAGTTTACCTCCTTAATTTTATTAAAATATTACAAAAATTATTCTCTTTACTACGGAATTTAATATAAAAAGCCCAATTACAGGAGATATGTCAAGATTCATATTTCCTATAGGTATTATTATCCTAAACAATTTCAGATATGGTTCTGTAAACTTTTCAACAGTCTGAAATACCTTTGATTTCCTGTAAGGATCAACCCATGAACCTAAAACTGATATTAATATTAAAAACGAATAAAAATCTATTGCTCTGATAAGCAAACTTCCTAAACTGTATCCCATATTTTACCTTATTCTTTCTTTAAAATTTTTTTTACATTTATAAAAATTTACATAAATACATCTTTAGAATTTAAAATATATTCCAATCCTGAAATTATCGTTAAAATTAACGGAATTAATAACAGAATATTATTTGCAGTATAGCTTAACGGGATTAATATAATAATCGTTAAAGCTACCATCTGCGTTGCCGTCTTCCATTTTCCAAGTGTTTCAGCCGCAATAACAACACCTTCAGCCGCCACTATGGCTCTAAGCCCTGTTATAAGAAGTTCCCTAAAAATAATAATCAGAACAATCCATAAGCTTATCTGATTGTACTTAGCAAGAACTACCAGTGCTGAAATAACAAGAAGCTTGTCAGCAAGAGGATCTATCAGTTTTCCAAGATTAGTAATAAGATTGTATTTTCTTGCTATCTGACCATCGTAATAATCTGTTATTGCCGCTCCCACAAAAATAATACATGTAAGTATTCTCATTGTTATTGATAATGCCATACTACTCGTTCCTAAAGCTATTTCAAGTAAAAATACAAACGGAATTATCAAAATCATTCTTAAAGTTGCAAGTTTATTTGGCAGATTCATCCTTACCACCTTCTCCTTTATTTTCTTTAGGAATTAAAGCTTTCATACTTAAATTAAATTTATTTTCATCTTCCAATGTTATTACTTTTACTTTTACAATTTGTCCTTCTTTCAGTACATCTTCAACCTTTCCTACTCTTTTATCGCTTATTTCAGAAATGTGAAGTAATCCTTCCTTACCTGGAAGAACTTCTACAAATGCACCGAATTTCATAAGTTTTGTTACTTTTCCTTCATAGATTGCGTTAAGTTCCACTGATTGAGTCTGTCTTTTTACAAGCTCTATAGCTTTTTTCATCATTTCAGGATCTTTTCCGAATATTGCTACACTTCCGTCATCTTCTATATCAATTGAAACTCCTGTTTCTTCAATTATAGCTTTTATAACTTTTCCTGCCGGTCCAATTAATCCTGCTATTTTAGAAGGCTCTATTTTCATCAGTTCAATTTTTGGTGCATTTTCAGCAACTTCAGGTCTTGGTTCACTTATAACTGATTCCATTTTATCTATTATGAACATTCTTCCTTCAAGTGCCTGTCTCAATGCTATTTCCATTATTTCCCTTGTGATTCCTTCTATTTTAATATCCATTTGAATAGCAGTTATACCTTTTCTTGTTCCAGCCACTTTAAAGTCCATATCCCCAAGGTGATCTTCAAGTCCTTGTATATCAGTTAATACAGTAAATGTATCTCCTTCCTTTATAAGTCCCATAGCAATTCCTGCAACAGTTGATTTTATAGGTACTCCTGCTGCCATAAGTGCCAATGAACCACCACAAATACTTGCCTGGGATGAAGAACCATTTGATTCAGTAATTTCTGAAACAAGTCTTACAGTATATGGAAACTCATCCTGTGAAGGCATTACATACTTCAATGCTCTTTCAGCAAGGTTTCCGTGCCCAAGTTCCCTTCTTCCTGGGGCTCTCATAAATCCTGCCTCTCCAACAGAATATGGTGGGAAGTTATAATGCAGGAAGAATTTCTTTCTTGATTCATCTTCCATTCCGTCTACTATCTGCTCATCTGCTTTACTTCCCAGAGTTGCAACTACCAATGCCTGAGTTTCCCCTCTTGTAAATAATGCTGAACCATGTGGAACAGGAAGTGTATCTATTTCCACATCAAGTGGTCTGATTTCTGTTGTTGTTCTTCCGTCAGTTCTATATTTTTTATAAAGTATTGCATCCCTTACTGTTTTCTTTTCTAAATCACGGTAATAGTTTTTAAATACTTTTTCAAGATCTTCAGGTATTTCCTTATTTTCTTCTTCAAGTTTTGCAGTATATTTATCAAAAAGTTCTATTTCAAGATTGTCTATTGCTTCGTATTTTTCCAATTTACCAGGTGTCATTATTGCCGCTTCAAGTTCTGCCGCAAAACCGTCAATAAATTCTTTTACTTCAGCGTCAGTTTCCTGTTTTTCAAACTCATATTTTACAACTTCAAACTGTGACAGGAATTTATCCTGTTCAGCACAGATTTCCTTTATTCTTTCATGCCCAAACATTATAGCTTCCAGCATTACATCCTCAGAAACTTCTTTTGCTCCTGCTTCAACCATTGTCACTGCATCTTTTGTTCCAGCAACAGACAGTTCAATTTCACTTGCTTCAAGCTGTTCAGGTGTAGGATTTAAAATGTATTCTCCATTAATATATCCAACAGTTACTCCTGCCACTGTTCCTGCAAATGGAATATCAGACAATCCTAAAGCCATTGAAACTCCTATTGTTGCAAGATTTTCAGGCTGATTAACTTCATCATATGAAATTACTGTTATAACAATATGTACGGCATTTAAAAATCCTTCAGGAAATAATGGTCTTATTGGTCTGTCTACCAATCTTGAAATTAATATTTCTTCTGTTGAAGGCTTTGATTCCCTTTTAATAAATCCTCCAGGAAACTTTCCTGAAGCATAGAATTTTTCAATATAATCTACTGTTAATGGAAAGAAATCCTGACCTTCCCTAACATCCTTACTTCTAGTTGCAGTTACAAGCAGAACAGTTCCTCCGCATTGAACAATTACTGAACCTCCAGCCTGTCTTGCTATTTTTCCTGTGCTTATTTTTACTTGTTGAGTTCCTAAATTGAACCCGTAGTTTTTTTCATCAAACATTTACTTCCTCCTAAATTTACCTTTTTCAATTTTTCAAAATCAAGAAGGGAGCAAATAATAGTAAAAAACTTTATTTTCCAATAAAATTCTTTACAATTACTTACTCAAATACCTTCCTGAATTTTAATAATTATATCATTTTTATAATATTTTTACAATATCATATTTTTTCTATTTACAAAATGAAAGATAGCAAAAATTTTAAGAATGAGAACATTGAAGATATTATTGAAAAAATAGTATGAAGAAAGAAAATTCAGACGGCTTGTTATAAGTTGTTTTTTAAATTTTTCACATTTTCATACTTTATTTTAGCTCCCTGAATAGCTGATACATTTATATACGGATGTCCTAGCACAAAAATGTGTTCGGGTAAAATAAATTTGCATAAAATATAATAATCTGATATAATAAAATTACCTTAAGGTAGACCCTCAAAGGGTAACTTGTATAGAATTTAAAATTTTGTGACAAAACTGACTGGATTTTTCCAGTCTTTTTTGTTATAATCTTTATCGGCTTCACAAAAGCCATAAATTCTATACAAGGAGGTACTGCTATGCTTAAAGTAATAGTTGTACTGATTTTTATTTTAATCAGTTACAATTTATTTTAACCATTCAAACCTCAACCCTTAGGGGTATCAATAGGCTTTTACCAGGCCTATTTTTTTATTGCCATTAGCCGAAAATATTTTTGGACTGGCAAATATATTAAATTATCTATTTTATTTTAATTCTGAAGCTCATAATTACCCCAAATTTTGATTTATTTCAAATATCCCTATCCTCGTTTATCAAATTCATTTGTCTAGTAATTAATAAGAAAAACTGCCTCAAATAAATTAAATCACTGAAAATAACCTTTATTCCAATTGATTTCTTTTTGAGACAGTTTATTTAGCTACCTGTTCTACATTTTTAGTTAAAAATTCCTATATGTTTCTATTTTCTCCAGAATATCTTCTAAAAGTTGTTCGAAAATAAAGTTGAATCTGTTATCAGCATCATGTAAAATAACAAAACAATGATTTGACTTAAAGTCTGCTGACAGGTTTTCAGTTAATTTATCAGATTTATACCTGATTTTTTCCTTTGTTTTTAACATAATAACCTTTTCCCTAATTCCATGACTCCTGATAGGATAAACTGCAAATTTATATTTACCCAGATCAATTGTCATAGCATTTCTCCCTGTGTTCCCTTCTATACGGTATTTTTTCCCTCCTTCACAAATATTATCCTCAATGTACTTTTCAACCTCTAAAGAGTTTTTGACTTTCTCAAGGAAATAAAATGCTCCTGCTGCTTCTTTATTTTCTATTTTTACGCCCTCCTCTTTCATTTTTTTTTCATTACAAGCTTCTCTCCTTTCTTTAATTAAAAGCATCTATAAAAATTTGTAATGTACCCCAATTATATATAGTATAACCACTTGCAGCTTTTTTATTTTAATTATATTCTTTATTATGCATTTTTCCATATTCCTTCATCATATTATCCATTATTTTTAAATTATTGTAAAACTCGGCATTTTTCTTAAACCTGCTTTTCTTTTTTCCATTACTTTCCTTGTCATTTAATTCTAAAAAACTTATAGGTTTTTCTGAATAATTTATAACTGTATTCTGAATTTCATCATTAGATACAATAAGAATATAATCAAAATAATCTTCTTTTGCTATATCACTTAAATCTGAATATTCTTTTTTGAAATTATCAAATCGATATACTCCAATAATATCCATAAATTCTGATATTTTTCTTAAATTTTCAATATTTTTACTTATTTCTGTGTTTTCCAGGTCATAAACCATAACAACTCTTATTTTTTCAGCTTCCTTATTATTCCATTCTATTTCTTTTTCTCCTTGATATTTTTCAATATTTTCTCTCAAAATATCTTCAGCTACTCTAAAATCTTCTATTTCATAGCTTCCATACATAATTTCATTATTAGCTTTTTCCCTTTTCAAAAGGTACTTGTATAACTTAAATTTAAAATATGAATATATTTTTATCTCTTCTGATACTGATATTTTTCCCAGTAATTCATTAAGAAGCCTGAAATTATCCTCTTCCCTCATCCTAACACCTGATGAAGTTACCCGTTTTCTACAGTTTATCTTTTCATTTTTAAAATTTAAAATCAAATATGTAAAAAAATCATATCTTTCACCTTTAGAATTCATTCTCCCATATTCATTAAAAAACTCTTCAAGTATTTCATACATATAATATAAATTCTTTATACCCAATTCTTCCTGAAACATTTCCATTTCTATAATTTCCGGTTTTGAAGCTATCCCGTTATATACTCTTTCCCATCTTTTCAATAATATATTTTTTACATATTCCTGTCTCACTTTTTCAAATTTGTTTATTTTCAGTTTTATAAGTTCGGCAGGTGCTTCAGATGACATATATTTTTTATAATCTATATCCAAACCATTTAATACAGACCTCAAATCCGACTTCAATGTTGTCCTGTTTTCATTACTTCCCCAAATTTTTTGTCCAAACCTCATAATATTAAATTTTTTACTGCTTATTAAAAGAAAAAGATAAATCATTTCTTTTCTCATTGAATTTAGAAATTTGAAAACTTCTTTCCATTTTAGAATTTTTTTGTCATATTTTCCAAAAAAGAAAAGATATTCTTTTGTTTCCACTATCTGTCCTAGTTTTTCAGCATTTAACATATTATTTACAGTCTTCAGTTTTTCTGAAAAATTTTTCTCTGTAATAATTTTATTTTCAAATGCGTCTTTCTTATTTATAATCTTAAAATTTAATATTTTTGATATCAGTTCTATTTCATCGTAATTAAAATCGAGCAAGAAATTCCACCTCGTACCTGTTTTCTTATATGTTAACAGTTACAAGAACTAATTTTTAGGGGTATTATTAATTTTTTATTAATTCTTAAATTACCCTAAAATCAGTTATTTAACTCTTGCTCGATATTAATTTATCATTAAATGATACATTTTCTATTTTACTTCTAATAATAATCTCTTCAGTGTTTCTGAACCTGCTTTAGAATCGTTGATTTCACGTTTCCAATATTTGCTTCCCTTTACTCCATGAAATAGTCCATGTGTATGCATCAGAAAAAGATGCGGACGGTTACCTGTTTTTTCCATTTTTTCTACATATGAAAGCATTTTTTCCATAATTTCTTTTCTCATAATCTTTATTTCCTTGCCATAATATTTACCAAATTCAGAAAGTATCATGGGATTGTCATAAATTTCACGCCCAAGCATTACTGAATCTACATTTTTTAAATGCTCATCAATTGCTTCAACAGTTTTTATTCCTCCATTTAGTTCGATATGCAGGTGAGGCTTCTCTTTCTTAATCTTGTATACTTCATCATATCTCAAAGGTGGAATTTCCCTGTTTTCCCTTGGATCAAGTCCTGCCAGTATAGCAATTCTCGCATGAATAATATACTTATTTACTCCTGCCTGCTCTGTTATATTGATGAAATTAAGCATATCTTCATACTTATCAAGAAGAGTTCTGCCATAATCATCCGGAAGAACCCCTTTTCCATCAATTCCTATCCTATGTTTTATAGAAACTGTTTTTTTAGTAGCTTTTTTCATTTCATGCACTATTTCAGCCACTAATTCCGGAAAAGCCATCAGATAGGCTCCCATTGCATTACCGGAAACTCTGTCTGACGGACATCCCACATTAAGATTTATTTCATCATAATTATACTCTTCTGCAATTTTTACTGCTTCATACGCTTCCTTTTTATTTGAAGCTGATATTTGTAAAACTATAGGATTCTCAACTTCATCAAAGCTAAGTATGTAATCAGTATCACCCTTGATAATAGCCTGTGCCGTTATCATTTCCGTATACAGGGTAACATCCTTGTTTATCATTCTTACAAAATTTCTAAAATTTCTGTCTGTTTTATCAACCATTGGTGCAACACTTATTTTACTCTTCATATTTTCCATTCTAAATCCTTATTTCCTAAATCTTTTTTATTTTCTATAATATTTCATAGCTTCAGGTAAAAAGTCCTTCAAAGCTTGAATTCTTTTATCACTTGACGGATGTGTAGAAAGAAAATCTACTCTACTTCCGCTTCCTTTCGCAGCCATTCTTTCCTGTACTTTTATAGCTTCCTCAGGATTATATCCTGCCATTGCCATAAATATCATTCCATATTTATCTGCTTCATATTCCTGTGTTCTATTAAATTTTAGAAGCCCTATTTGAAGTCCTTGACCTAACAAATCATTATTTATAATTTCTGTTGCACCACCTGTCAGAACATCTACAACTCCCTTTCCAACCATTACCACTCCAGCTGTCATCTGGTTACTTTTACCTTCAGCATGATGTCCCCCAATAACGTGACCTATTTCATGCCCCATAACAAACGCCACACCTGCATCTGTCTTTAAAACTGGCATAATTCCTGTAAAGAATGCTATTTTCCCACCAGGCATTGCAAATGCATTTAATTCCTCACTTTTTATAAGGTTAAATTCCCAGTTTAAGTTATTTACTTTTTTTGCCATACCATTTTCATTCATATATTTTTCAACTGCTCTTGATACTCTTCCACCAATTTCTCTTAATCTTTTCCCGTCAACACTGTTATTTGCCAGTAAATTTTTTGAAGCTGCTTCATTTATAAATTGTCTGTAAGCTGCTACTGAATCCCTTGCAACACTTTCATCACTTACTAATTTCAGCTGCTTTCTTCCTGTAAGAGGGGCTGTTGTACAACTTGCTAAAAGTAGCATCCCCAATATTGCAATAATTAATTTTGAATTTCTTCTCATACTCATTTATATTCCTCCTAAATTTATATACAATATAACTTTTTCATACATCTCCTATTTGAATTGTTTTATTATAACATATAAATATAAAACTGACTACTATCAAATATTTTTCAAATAAAAAATCATAATTATTATCCTTAAACTTTTAATTGAAAAAATAACTTATATATATTATAATGAAGAAAATTATAAAAAGGAGAAAAAAATGTTTGCTAACTCATTAAAAACAGGAATGCTTATGTTTGCATTAATTATGCTGTTTACAGCCATTGGTGGAATGCTCGGAAGTAGTGAAGGTGCATTTATAGGACTTCTGATAGCTGGAGGAATGAGTTTTTTCAGCTACTGGTTCAGTGATAAAATGGTTTTAAGCGCATACAACGGTAAAGAAGTTACAGAACTTAATAATCCAAGGCTATACAGAATGGTAAAAAATTTAGCTGCTAACGCAAAATTACCAATGCCTAAAGTTTATATCATTCCGGAAAGACAGCCAAATGCATTTGCCACAGGTAGAAATCCTCAGCATGCTGCAGTTGCATGTACTGAAGGACTGCTTGAAATTATGAATGACAACGAACTGGCAGGAGTTTTAGGCCACGAACTTGGCCACATTAAGCATAGAGATATTCTTATAAGCACAATAGCCGCAACTTTTGCAGGAGCAATTTCAAATATAGCAAGATTCTTGCCTTATTTTGGAAATTCAGGAGACTCAAGAAGACGTAGAAACAACACAGGAGCTCTTATGTTATTTTCTTTTCTTGCCCCTATTGGAGCTGCAATTATTCAAATGTCAATTTCCCGTCGTAGGGAATTTATGGCTGACAGGGCGGGAGCAGAATTTTCAGGAAATCCTCTCTATTTAAGGGATGCATTGAATAAGCTTGAAGCATATAGCCATAATGTTGCAATGTCAAAGCAGAATCCTGCATACTCACATATGTTCATTGTTAATCCTCTTTCAGGAATCAAAGGACTTGCTGATTTATTTAGAACACACCCTGCTACATCTGATAGAATAAAAGAACTGGAAAAAATGGCATATGATAAGCACTTAATGTAAAATCATAAAAATCTTTAAACTTTTGAAAACACTTATGAAAAAATGATGTATAAATTTGTAAATCTTATCATTTAATAATTTACTTTTATACATCATTTTTTATTGTTATATACTATCTTTTCCTATTAAACTCGAAAAAGGCTTATTAAAAATTAATAAACCTTTTATATAATTGAAGATGATATATTATGACTAAAATAAACTTATTCCTCTTTTAACAAGTCTGAATTCTACCCTTCTGTTGGCATTTCTTCCTGCTTCTGTATCGTTACTTGCTACAGGATTTTCTTCACCTTTTCCAAGTATTTCTATTATTCTTGTTGGAGATAATCCTAATTCTATCAATTTTGCACTGACACTTTCAGCTCTTCTCAAAGACAGTTTTTCATTATATGAATTTATTCCTGTAGAGTCTGTATATCCAACTATAGTTACAACGTAATCATTTTTTTCAACATAATCTTTTATATCCTTTAATGTAGGAACTGCTTCTTCTGATAATTTTGAACTATTTAATTTAAACTTAAGTTCATCAGCCTTAACACTAAGTAATTCCACTTTAGTAATATCAAGCTTTGAACTTCCAACCATTTTTGGTTCTGGTATAAAATCATCTTTTTTATTATTTTGCAGTTTATTTTCTGCCTGTTGATCATTTTTTATTACTGTTGATGTTCCATCCTGTGACAATTCTACTGTTATCAAATCAGGATCCGAAGCTAAAGTAGGCTGCTTTGCAGGCTCTGTTACTGGAATATCTTTCTGTGCGTCTCCATTTAATTCAACCGCATTTGGTTTTATAGAATTTTTTCTCATTTCAGATGTAGATAATTTTTCTGATACAGTTGGTACAGATAACGCCACCAACGATGATAACGCTACTAATGTAGGTTTTTTGACCATTTGATTTTCCTCCCTTACTACAAACTATGAATCCTTTACATATATTTGATATATATTTTCATAATTATATTTCATAATGTTGTATTTTTTCTTAGATTTTTCTTTTTATACTAAGATAATACCAAAAAAACAGAAAAAATACAAGCTTTTTTTTTAATTTTTTTCATTTTTATAAAAAATTATATAAAAAACATTTTATTAATGCTGTACTTTTTCTGTTTTAGACAATTTAAAATATCAATAAAATTATATAGGGTAACCCTTTTTAAGTGTCTGATTATTATATCAGATATTCTTTTCCTTTGTCTGACAATTTGAAGATTCTATTTTCAATATAGACAAGTTTCTTTTCCATTGCTTTCTTAAGAACTTTATTTAAAAACATTTTGTCCCATCTTAAATGATATTCCAGCATATCTACTCCACACTCATCAGTTTCCTGAGGCGTATTCATATGATTTGCAATATGAATAAGTAATATTTTAACTGAAAACTCAAGTTTCTGGTTTCTTTTTCTCTTTATTGTGGAAATTAATCCACTTTTTGGAGAAAGTATTAATACTACAATAAACAATACTCCTATTATTATAGCAATACTTCCTGCTATTGATACATCAAATAAAATTGCCATATTGTATCCGATAACTGATGCAACTGCTCCAATAAGTAAACTTAAAGCTATCATTTCCTTCAGCTTGTTTGTAAGCAGATATGCTGTTATTGGAGGGCCTATCATAAAAGCCACTACCAGTATGGATCCCACTGCCCCAAAGGAAGTTACTGCTGTTACAGAAACAAGGGACATAAGGATATAATGCACCAATACAGGCTGCATACCTAAAGTTACTGCCAGAGCCTTATCAAATGTAGATATTTTTAACTCTTTAAAAAAGATTGTAATAAAGAGAAAGTTAACTATAAAAATTATAAATATGCTTACTAGACTTTTTGCAACTGAAAATCCAAATATTTCAATTCTATTAAATGGTGCAAATGCAAGCTCTCCAAGCAAAACCGAATCTACATCCAAATGAACATTTTTTGTATATTTTGAAATTAAAATTACTGCCATACTGAATAATAAAGGGAAGACTATTCCTATTGCCGAATCTTCCTTTAACAGCCTTGTTGAATTAAGGAGCTCCACAAGATAAACTGTTAAAACTCCTACAATTCCTGCTCCAATAATTAATAATGGAGAGTTAAGATCATGAACAATGAAGAAAGCTAGAACTATTCCAAGCAATATTGTATGGGTAATCGCATCCGATACCATTGCCATACTTTTCAGAACGAGGAAAACTCCTAATATGGAACAGGCTCCTGCCACAAGAATTGCAATCAGCTGTATTTCTAATCCTGCACTCATATTAAATCCCCCCCTCTGACTGATGAACCTGCTCTACAACTTTTATATTTTCAGACTTATACTTTTTAAGCTCTTCAGTTATTATCTTTCTTCTTCTTCTATTTCTAATTATTTTAAATACTATTCCCCTCTTAGTGGAAAATAGTATGCTAAAAACTACAATTATGCCTATCAGCATTACAATTACAGGACCTGTAGGCAAATCACTTTTACTTATACTTACTGCTGTTCCGATAAATCCGGAAAGACCTCCAAAAATCCCAGCTAGAACAACCATTACTGAAAGTCTGTCTGTCCACTGTCTTGCCGCGACAGCAGGTGAAATTATCATGGCACTTATCAGTATAACTCCTGCAGCCTGTATTCCTATTATAACGGTAATTACTATTAAAAATGATATAAATAATCCAATAGCCTTTGCAGGAAATCCTAACGTACTGGCAAAATCAACATCAAAGGAAGATATTTTAAATTCCTTCCAGAATAATACAATTACTATCAGAAGGACAATTCCTACATAAAACATAATATTTACATCTCTTTCAAGAAATGTTGATGCCTGTCCAAATATAAATTTATTCAGTCCTGATTTATTAGCACCTGGAAGTTTATTCAAATATGACATGAGAACTAGTCCCAACCCAAAAAAGACCGATAATATAAACGCCAACGCACTATCAAATTTTATTTTAGTATAATTTTGAATTATCTGTATTAATCCAATACACATAATCCCCACACATAAAGCTCCTATCAGTAGAACTTCTGTATTTTTACTATTTGTAATCATAAAAGCTATACATACTCCAGGAAGTGAAGCATGTGATACAGCATCTCCAAGAAGACTCTGCTTTCTCAGTACTGCAAAACATCCTATCATTCCTGAAACAATACCAAGTAGTGTACATCCCATAGCTACAGTCCTGAATGTATGATCTGTTAAAAGAAGTTTTAAAATATTCATTTTACTCCTCCTTTTTCATTTCTCTATTTTCTTTTTCCAAAGACTGCCCTATAGAAATCGAATGGGTTTTATTTTTATACGCCTTTTCAATATTTGCCTCGGTAAATACATCATCTACATGTCCTGATGCAACAACTGAAACATTTATAAAAGTCACATAATCAAAATATTCTTTTACAGTCTGTAAGTCATGGTGTACAGCAATTACTGTTTTTCCTTCATTTCTCAATTTTTTCAGAATATCAATTATTGATTTTTCTGTCTTACTGTCTACTCCTTGAAATGGTTCATCCATAAAATAAATTTCAGCTTCCTGAACCAATGCCCTTGCCAGAAAAACTCTCTGCTGCTGTCCTCCCGAAAGCTGGCTTATCTGTCTGTCTGAAAATTCTTCCATTCCAACTTTTGCAATAGCTTCCTTTGTTTTTTCCTTATCAATTTTACTTACCCTCTTAAGCCATCCAACCTTTCCATAACGTCCCATTTCAACCACATCAAATACAGTCGTTGGAAAATCCCAGTCAACACTCCCCCTTTGAGGAACATATGCTATTTTATTTCTTACTTTGCTGTACTTTTCATTATAAAACAGGACTTCTCCGGTAACAGGCTTTATAAGGTTGAGCATTGTTTTGATTAATGTTGATTTCCCGGCACCGTTTGGACCTACAATAGCCATCAGTACTCCCTTTTTTACATTTAATTCAACATCCCATAAAACAGGCTTATCTTCGTAGGCTACTGTTAAATCTTCCACTTTTATAATTATTTCATTGTTCTGTTTATTTTCCATATTATTTACTGTTGTCATAACTTAACCTCTACATTCTTCTTTTTATCTTTATTATATACCTATTTTAATGCATTTGCAATTGTATCAGCATTTGCTTTTACTGTTTTTATATAAGATTCAGTATTATGTTCCTTGTCTCCTAGTGAATCTGAATAAAGTTCCCCACCTATTTTTATTTCTTTTCCTTTTGCCTTTACTGCTTCCTGTAATGCTTCTATACTTTTTTTAGGTACTGAAGACTCTACGAAAATTGCCTTTATATCCCTTTCAACAATGAAGTTTGCCAAATCACTTATATTTTTAGTACCTGTTTCAGAATCTGTAGAAACTCCCTGTATTGCCTTAACTTCAAGTCCAAACTGTTTTCCAAAATATCCAAATGCATCGTGGGCTGTTACAAGTACTCTACTTTTTTCAGGAATTTCGTTAATTCTTCCTTTTACATATTCAGTAAGTTCAGCTAATTCTTTTTTATAGTTTTCATAATTTTGTTTATAATAGTCAGCATTTTTAGAATCCATTTCTGCTAATTTATTTGTCAATGCTTCAGCTTCTTTCCCCCAGAATTCTGTATTAAACCATACATGTGGATCTGGAGTATTTCCTTCTACCATTGTAACTTGACTTTTATCTATTGCTTCTCCTACATTAAGTATAGCTTTTTTCTGCTGTTCCATACTTTCAAATACTTCTGTCATTTTTCCTTCCAGATGAAGACCACCATAAACAATCAAATCAGCTTTTGAAAGCTTGTCTACATCTCCTGCGCTGGCTGTATATAAGTGTGGATCCACTCCTTCTCCCATAAGCCCTTCAACTTCAACTTTATCTCCACCAATTATTCTGCTAAGATCTGCAAGCATTGTTGTTGTTGTAACAATTTTTATTTTTTTATCTCCATTTCCTGACTGAGCATTATCTTTTGCATCTCCACTTTTACTTCCACAATTTATTAGTGCAAACATCATTAATCCAAACATTATTATAAATTTAAAATTCTTTTTTATATTTAACAGATTATTATTCATACTTATCATTCTCCTTCATATTTTTTTCTATAAATTTCTATCAGTTTAGCCGCATCATATGCGATTATTTTTATTTTCTTATTACTATTTTCAAGATAAATAGGTCCATTAAAAGGATCTTTTTTTGTAACTTTATAACTTTCTCTTATTGTTATGTCCATTTCTCTTAGATAATCATACAGTTCTATATTATCTTCTACACTCAATATTACTATCTCGTCATCTTCTTCTGCTTCAGATAGTTTCATCATATTTTCTTCACTAAATTCATCACTGTCATAAAATATTGGACTTCCATGTGGACACTCTTTCGGATAGAAAAGAAATTTTTCAAGTTTTTGGAGCAATTTTTTACTTGTTACATGTTCGAGAACTTCTGCTTCTTCATGTATTTCATCCTTATCATATCCTAGCTTTTCTACAAGGAATACTTCCCAAACTCTGTGTTTTCTTATGATGTTTACTGCAATATCACTTCCTTTCTTAGTAAGCTTAATATTCCTGCCTTCTGAAATTAAATAATTTTCATTTGAAAGCTTTTTTATCATTTCGCTTACTGATGCAGGTGAAATATTCAGATATTCTGCTAAATTTTTATTTGAATACTGTTTTCTTTTTTTCAGGAGATATATTCCTTTTAGGTAGTCTTCTAAACTTTTGCTCATTACCACTCCTTTCCACTTATCTTAACCAAGCCTAATTCTTAATTAGGTTATCCTAACTTCCTTTATATGTTACCACTACTTACTTAAATTGTCAAGCCTTTTTTAAATTCTTATAAATAAAAAAAGAAACTGTTTTGAATAGATTTTAAACAGTTTCCTTCTGATACAGCTTCAATAAATAAAATCAAATAAATTTTATTTAAATGTAGATTAATATTATTTTTTAGAAATAACTACATTATCTACATTTGACCCAAGTTCTTTTTCAGCAATTAAATCTTCCAGATTTTCTTTTACTGTTACTAATTCCTCAAGACTCATATTCTCATAATTTGTCTGATTAGAGCTTTTTACATTTATACCTTGTTTTCTTAAAAAATCATCTATTTTATTTTGATTTTTTTTATACAGATAATATGTTACTGCTACTGCTCCAACTCCTGCTACTGCACCTATAAGATGCTCCTTTTTTACGTTTCCAAATCCTATCATTTTTACCTCCTAAATTTTTATTGTAATGTTATATATTTATCATTCATATCATTACTTACTTTGTTGTTGAAAAATATATGATATATTAAATCATTTAAATTTTCAATTGAATTATCATCCTGTATATTTGCTATATAATGATATTTATTGTTTCTATCTTTTAATCTATAAATCCTAACTATTTTATCTGAATGACTTCGTATTATAAGGTGTCTTCCGAATGTAGTCAGCCACATTAAAATTATTGTAATAATAGACTTATTATTAAAATACGATTTTAGCAAATATATTGCAGGTAAAATTTCAATATCAAAAAATCCTTTTCTCTTTGTATCACTGTAAGCATGTTCAATTATCGCTGCTGTTGTTAGTATTAATGCCGAATTATTCATACCTATCTGCAGACTTTTCAATTTTCTTCCACCTAGGCTATAGAGAAAAGCTAATAAAATAGCTCCTCCTGAATACATTGAAAGGGAATTGATCGAATTCTCATAATAATCTTCTATTAATTTTACAGGAGACATATTATTTTCAATTGATATGCCTGTAATAACACGATAAATAATTTCCTGCAAATAAACTTCTTCCTGATTAAATTGAACCAGAACTGTATTTATAATGCTATTATATCGTAAGTATACGCTCTTATTAGTAGACTTAACTATCTTGGAAAAATTTTTCATATCCTTAATATGATGTGAAATTTTAAATCTAATTCTGTTAGGCAATTTATGCAGTATAGTAACGTTCAACTTATCCATATTAACATTCCTTTCTACTTATTGACATTATATTTTAATAACCTCAAAGAATTTCCTACAACTAAAATAGTTATGGAATTATGTAAAATAGAACTGTAAATAGCAGGAATTATTCCTGTTGCTCCCAATACAAGTGCAAAACTGTTTATTCCTATTGCCATCGTAAAATTTTCCTTAATTATTTTCATTGTTTTTTTCGATAATCCTACTACACCTGGTATTAAAAGAGGATCATCAGAAGTAATCGTTACATCTGCAGCTTCCATAGCAACATCAGTTTTAGAACTTCCTAAAGCAATTCCTACATTTGCATACGATAAGGCCGGAGCATCATTTATTCCGTCACCAATCATAATTACTTTTGATCCGATTGACTGAAATTTCAAAATATCCCTTGCCTTGTCTTCAGGTAGAAGTTCTGATTCATATCTATCCATGGACATTCTTGAAGCTATTGTTTCTGCCTGCTGTCTTAAATCTCCTGTCAATAGTACAATATCATCTATTCCATGATATCTTAAACGATTCATGGCTTTTTTAATATTCTCACGTGGAGGATCTGAAACACCTATTACACCTATCAAATTCGTATTTTTTGCAACACATATAAGAATTTCACCACGATTTAAAATACCTTTTATAACATCGGAGGCATTATCAGTATAGATATCATTTTCCTTCATATATTTTTTGCTTCCGACACGTATCACATCATCATTTACAAATGTTTCTATTCCCCTTGAAATCTTAACTTCTGTATCTTTATGTTCAGGAATCTTTATTCCTCTATTTTTCACTTCATTTAAAATAGCCACTGCTAAAGGATGTGATGATGTCTCTTCAGCTGCTGCGGCAAATGCAAGAAACTCATCTTCTTTTATATTTTTTTCTAACACTTGCAATGTCTGTATTTTAGGTTTTCCCTCTGTAATTGTTCCAGTTTTATCAAAAATTACTGTATCAGATTTTGATAATTCTTCAAGGTAGTTACTTCCTTTTATCAAAATACCATTTTTTGCAGCAGTATTTATTGCAGCAGAAAAAGCTGTTGCCGTAGATAATCTTATTCCACATGAATAATCTATAACCAGCATACTTAAAGCTTTTTGTACATTATGTGTAGAAAAATAAACTATTCCCGCCAAAAGGAAGTTAAGCGGTATTAACTGTGCTGAAAAAGTATCTGCATAAGACTGAATATCAGCTTTATTAAATGAAGCATCTTCTACCAGTTTTATAATTCTTGAAACAGTTCTTTCATCTCCAACTTTTTCTGCCTTAACTGTAATACTTCCACTTTTTATTATTGTTCCGGCAAAAACTTCTTCTCCTGTTTTTTTAGTAACAGGCATATATTCTCCCGTTATTGATGACTGATCTATAACTGCACTTCCCCTTTCAATTATTCCATCAACACTGATTTTTTCTCCTGTTTGAACTAATACAGAATCCCCTTTAACTATTTCATCAATGGAAACTTTTTTTACTACACCATTATCAATCTGTTTCCAGACATAACTTTCTCCTACACTGAGCATATCCTTAATTACGCCTCTTGTTTTCTTTATAGTGTATACTGTAAGTAACTCAGCTATTCTTTCTAATATCATAATAGTTAAAGCTGTTTTTTCGTTTCCAAGCAGAAGACTGCTTATAATTGCAGTAGAACTTAATGTATCAGCATTGGGTCTTTTATTCTGTACTAAAGAATTTAGACCATTTTTTATTACAGGAAGTGCTAATGAAATAGTTGAAAGTATCTTATAATTAAATAAATATCCTAATCCTGTTCTTTTCTTAGGTCCAGGCAAAACGAGAAGGAGCAAGGATGTCAGTATTTTCTGCGTAATCTCCTTTGGGGATTCTTCCTGTAATTTTCTTTCAATAACATATTTATCTGTTTTCATTTTCTTTTCATTCTTGTAAATCTCTACAAGATAGACATTTAAGGTATTTTGTAATAATGAAATCAGATTTTCTTCCAGTAATGAAAAATTATCAAAATATATAACTACTGTTCCTGTTATATTTGATATTTCAACACTTTGTATATAATGTACCTGTTTAAGCTGTTCTTCCACTTCCTTTTTATACATTCCAAGATACTTTAATGATCTGGATTTTATTCGAATTCTTCCATGTATTCTATGTATAATTTCACAGTCTAGCAAATAATTTTTATTTCCCATCAAAATTTCCCTCTTTCAATATTTTATAAAGAATATCTAGATTATCTTCTATTTCCTTTAAAGATTTATTTTCATAAAATTCCGAATGTTCAATAATTAGTTCTGAAATCTTGTTTAGCCAGTTTAATATTTTCTCTGCTGAAATACAGTTTATATCATAATAAATCAGTACTTTGTCAGTTCTATAAGAATATTCTATACTTTTTATTCCTTTTTTAGATAGAATAAGTTCAGTTACTCTGTCTTCATATTTTTTTCTTAACATTTCAGGAATACTTGAAAGGTTAGGAACTAAAAGCCTGAGTCTTCCAGGAATACTATGAACCACTCTTACCTGATTAAATAAATGATATGTCTTTTTCAATATTTTTTTTATCATTATGACTTATTCTCCCCTCTTAACAGTGATGAAGCCCACCATAGTAATGTCCATCCTGAAAGAATCGCATTACTTGCTCTAAGTTTTTTTATACCATAAAAACCAATAACTCCTGCTAAAACTGTCTTAACATTTAAAAAACCTCTACTTTTATTATATATTGCCAAATCTAATACTTCAAATAACTTCTTTAATGCTACTTCTGTTTTTGAAGATTTTAGTTTGAATATTTCTTCTTCCAAATGTAAAAGTTTTAACACAACCAAATATAAAAATGAATGTTCTATTATATTTTCATCAAAAATCAGCAGTATACTTCCATTAATAGGATTTACAACTACTTTTTCTATTCCTGAAATCCTCTTTATATTATTTTGAAATTCTTCTCTTAATTCAGTATTTTTCTTCAATACATCTGTCTGAAGTCTTAAACGACCAAGCTGATAATGTTTTACTTCTATAATTCCATAAAAATTCTGTAACATATTTTTACACCTTCTATATTTTTATTTCTATTTTTGTTTTGACGAATTACTTTAATAAATCTTTTTATTTGAATTTTTTATATTACGTTACTCAAACACTTCTGTTGCATTATTAACTTCTCTTCCCAGTGCAACATTTAAAGCTACTATTGCAACTTCAAGCTGACTTTCATCAGGCTCACTTGTAGTTATTTTTTGAAGTAATAAACCTGGTTTTGCAATTAATCCCGCAAATATATTATCTAAATGATAACTTGTCCATCTCTGCAGTTCATATGAAATCCCTGCAACTAAAGGAACAAACAGTACCCTTGTTACAAGCTTATAAAGTATAAGCAAAAGCGGATTCTGAGGTATTGTAAAAAATGTTGAGAATAATACATCAACAGTTGAAAATACTAATATACTTATAAACATTACAAGTAAAAGAAAGCTTGTTCCACATCTAGGATGAAATCTAGTACATTCCTTTGCATTTTTTGGAGTAAGTTCCTTTTCCTGCTCAAAAGCCATTATACTTTTATGTTCAGCACCATGATATTCAAATACTCTTTTTATATCTTTAAAAAATGATATTCCCCATATATATCCTAAAAATAATACGAGTCTTATTACTGCTTCCAGCACATTTGCAAGCAATCTATTTTCCCTGAAAACATGACTTCCTATAAAAGATGGCAGTACCATAAACAATCCTACTCCAAGAAGTATTGATATAGCCACTGTTCCTTTTATTTCCTTGTCATTCATTTTTTCCTCTTCAAGCCCTGCCTGATTTGATGCAAATATAAGTTCCTTTGTCCCTACTACCATTGCATCGTATAAAGCCAGCACCCCTCTTACAAAAGGTATCTTCAGCCATTTATTGTTTTTTTCATTTAAAGCTATTTTTTTATAAACTATGCTTCCATCCTGTTTTCTTACAGCAGTTGCTATAGCTTTAGGTCCTCTCATCATTACACCTTCCACTACAGCCTGACCACCAACAACTAATTTCTTTTCCATCTTTTTCTCTCTTTCCAAATTAATCTTAAATTTATTCCCTATCTAGGGCTATTTTATTTTTCAATCTTGTTAACGCCTTATGTACATGTTCCGATTTAAACTTGCTTATTCCCTTTATCTGAGCTATTCTCTCAGGAGTTGCAAGCAGAATCATCTGAACATCCTGTAATTCTCCGGTAATAAGATCAATGTCCTTTTTCGTTATTTTATTTATACTGCTAAGAAGACTGTATCCTCTTGATTTTATAGCTTCATCCAAGCTTATATCCTTCAGATTGTATCCAAGAATATTAACAATATTTTCATCTTCAAAAAGTTCTTCTTTTGTGAGATTTCTAATATTTTCCACTACTTTATCAGCCTTTTCCCCTTCCATCTTATAATCCTTTATAAGAGCAAGAAAACTTTCATTTTTATTGAGCATTATCTCTTCATACTGTATTTTTACAAGCCTTGACTCCACCCCAAGCTCTGCCATATAATCCAGAAGTTCCTCAGACATTTTAAATAACAATCCGTACATTCTTATAACTTCAACGACATCATACAATGTTACTATGTTATCAAATTCAAGAACAGAAAGATTTGTCCATCCTTTTTCTATCCCTAAGGAATATTTTTCAAGTGCAGTTATTGCCTGCGAAGATTTTACAAGCAGGTTGCTCAATTCATTTAGAGAATATATAAAATCACCTTTATAAACTGTTATTTTATTTCTTCTTTCTGAAACGGCTATTACAAGGTTACCCTTCTGTTTTGCTATTCTATTTGCCGCCTGATGCCTCGTACCACTTTCATCTGTCTTTATATTTGAATCAGGCTGAAGCTGTATATTGGCTCCATGTATTGTTTTTATATTTTCAGACAGTATTATAGCTCCGTCCATTTTTGACAGTTCATATACCTTCTGAGGTGTATATGCTGTATTTAATTCAAATCCGCCCCTCATTACATCTGATAATTTTTTAGGATCTCCTAAAACAATAATTGCTCCAAGATTTGCTTCCTGTATTCTATCTATTGCTGCTCTCAAAGGCTTACCTGGAGACATTATCGAAAATAAATGTTCCAGTATCTGTTTTTTAGCTAATTTCGTTTTTTTCAATTATTTCACCCTTTCGATTAACTCGCTTATATTACTTATATAATTAAGTTTCAATTTTATTTTTTCCTTCTTCAGATCAGCTTCATGGCTTTTTGGGAGATAGACCCCTGTAAATCCAAGTTTTTCCAGTTCAGTTATCCTATTTTTTATAAAAGAAACTTTCCTTACTTCACCTCTTAGCCCCAATTCTCCTATAGCGGCAATTTTCTGGCTTATAGGTATTTTATTAACTGAAGAGAGCAGGGAAAATACTACTGCCAAATCTGAACTTCTGTCGTTAAGCTCTATTCCTCCGGGAATGTTTATATATATGTCCTTTGAATTAACATCTACATTTAATGACCGTGACAGGACAGCACTTAAAATTTCCACTCTGTTTCTGTCATAACCTTCAACTGTTCTTCTAGGCATTCCAAAATTTGGAGTTCCAAGGAGTGACTGTATTTCAAAGAGGAACACGCGACTTCCTTCAAATATAGGTACAATAATACTTCCAATATTTTTTTCCTCCCTGTCGCTTATAAAAAACTCTGAAGGATTTTTTACTTCACTTATTCCGTTTTCCTTCATATCAAATATTGAAATTTCATTTGTTGAACCATATCTGTTTTTTATGGAACGGACTATCCTATAATAACTGTTTTCTTCCCCTTCTATCTGTAAAACTGCATCAACCATATGTTCCAGCAGTTTAGGTCCTGCAAGTTTTCCATCCTTGGTTACATGCCCTACAATGTAAAAAGCTATTTCATGTTTTTTTGCTATTTCTATTATTTTTAGCGTTGTTTCCCTTATCTGAGTCACACTTCCAGGCACTGAATTTACATTTTCAGAGTACAAAGTCTGTATAGAATCTATAACTACTACCTTCGGTTTATCCTCTAAAACAACTTTTTCTATCTTTTCTATGTTTGTATCATTAAGAATATATAAATTCCCGCTATTTACGTTTATTCTTTCTGCCCTCTGTTTTATCTGTCTTGGAGATTCCTCCCCTGAAACATAAAATACATTTCCTATTTTGGAATATTCTTCAGACAGCTGCAGCAGAAATGTTGATTTTCCTATTCCCGGACTTCCGGTAATCAGTACTACTTCACCTTTGATAAGTCCTCCTCCAAGGACTCTGTCAAATTCCTCATACTGAGTTACCATTCTAAATTCCTTTGCTATTTCTATCTCGCTTATTTTACTGATTGAAACCTCTTCCGACTGAATATTTTTCAGCGTTCTCTTTATATCAACCTCTTCTTCAAAAGTACCCCACGAGTCGCAATTTGGACATTTTCCAAGCCATTTTTGCGAATTATAGCCACATTCAGAACATATGTATTTAGTTTTACCATAACTTCCTTTAGTTGCTGCCATAATTTACCTCTCCTTTTAATTATATTTCCATTTGTTTAACCTTTTCTATCATTCTTTTCTCAACATTTTCTGGAACAAACATTTTTAAATCCCCCTTGTTTTGTGCTATTTCCTTCACTAAACTGGAACTTAAATATAAATATTCCCTTGAGGCACTTAAAAATATTGTTTCAAAATCACTTTTTGCCAAAGTCTTATTTGTTAGGGTAAACTGCAGTTCATATTCATAATCTGATAATGCCCTAAGTCCTCTTACCAGTATATCTACTTTTTCTTCCTTGATGAAATCTACCAGAAGTCCATTAAATACTTTTATTTCAGCCTTTATATTTTCTTTTTCAAGTATTTCCTGTATCATCTGACATTTTTCCTCATCTGAAAACCATGCTCTGTTTTTAGAAGAATTTTTAAAAATCCCAATAATAACTCTATCAAATAATGCCACTGAACGTCTTATTATATCAACATGACCTTTTGTCACCGGATCAAAACTTCCCGGATATAATGCTGTTTTTTCCATAACTTATCCTTCCCTTCACTTATCCAGTCTAATATTTTAATTTAAACACTTAGATTGAGAACTTAGATTATTTTTTCTATTTTTTTCCTTTTATATAGTTCAGAGCTTCCTTAGCTGCTTTTTTCTCAGCTTCCTTCTTACTTTTTCCTATTCCATGTCCTATGGTCTTATTATTGTGTTTAACCGAAACTTCAAAAATTTTGTTATGATCCGGACCTTTTGTACCTGTAAGTTCATATTCAGGAATTTTTTTATATTTACTTTGAAAAACCTCCTGCAATATTGTTTTGTAATCTCCTGTTCCTTCAATATTATCAAGTTTTTCAAGCTTATCAAGAATAAAACCTAGTGCAACATTCTTAGTTGTATAATAATCTGAATCCTTAAAAATAGCTCCTATCAATGCTTCAAAAGCATCCCCCAATATTGATTTTCTTTTTCTCCCGCCAGAAGAAATTTCACCATTACTCAGATACAGGTAATTTCCAAGTTCTATATCACTTGCAATAGATGAAAAAACAGGTTCACTTATTATCTGACTTTTTAATTTTGCAAGCTCCCCTTCCTTCTTTCCTTTTCCAAGACTGTATATATATTCTGTTGCAATCAGGTTTAATACTGCATCTCCTAAAAATTCCAGTTTTTCATTATCAAAATTTTTAAATGCACTGTTTTCATTGGCATAAGATCTATGGGTCAGAGCTTCTTTTAAATATTCTTCATTTTTAAACTTGTAGTTTATTTTCTTCATAAGTTTATCAGTGTTACTTCCATTTATCATTTAAAACAACTCCATTTTATAAATTAATGTTTTCCTAGTCAGAAAAGGGCTGTTCTGAACAGAAATTCATTTGTCCTGAAACAGTCCCTCCCTATAAAATTATTAACTATTGAAAACTATTAAGCCACCCTGAATCATTCAGTAATATTTATCAGATTCTATCCTCTATATTTTCTGAAAGCCAGAATAGCGTTATGTCCACCAAATCCTAACGAATTTGAAAGTCCTACTTCTATATCTCTTTTTTCAGCTTTATTTGGAATATAGTATAAATCACATACAGGATCAGGATTTTCCTGATTTATTGTTGGTGGCATTATTCCTTCATCAATAGCCATTGCAAGGAAAGCGGCTTCGATTCCTCCTGCTCCACCAAGTAAGTGTCCTGTTGCACCTTTTGTAGAGTTTACACCTATTTTATAAGCATGTTCTCCAAAAGCTGTTTTTATTGCCTGAGTTTCATTTTTATCATTTGCAGGTGTTGAAGTTCCGTGAGCATTAATGTATCCAACTTCTTCAGGTTTGATATTTCCCTGCTCTAAAGCCATTTTAATAGCTCTTGCAGCTCCTTCTCCACCATCTGAAGGTGCAGTCATATGGTGAGCATCTCCTGTTTCTCCATATCCTACTACTTCAGCATATATTTTTGCTCCTCTTTTTTTAGCGTGTTCCAGTTCTTCTAAAATTAAGATTCCTGCCCCTTCAGCCAGTACAAATCCATCCCTATCAGCAGTAAAAGGTCTTGAAGCCTTTTTAGGATCAGGATTTGTAGAAAGTGCCTTCAAGTTAGCAAATCCGGCTATACCACTTGGAGTTACAGTTGCTTCTGTTCCACCAGCTATCATTACATCTGCTTTATTTAACAGAATAGCCTGAAAAGCATCTCCAATAGAGTTTGTCCCTGATGCACATGCTGTAACTACTGTTTTATTTGGTCCTTTTGCTCCCACATAAATAGAAGTATTTCCTGATGCCATATTCAGTATTGCAGCTGGAATGTAGAAAGGAGAAACTTTTTTTGGTCCTTTTTCTACAAGCTTACCTATTTCCTGCTCAATTATATCAAGCCCACCAATTCCAGAACCTATTATTGTTCCAACTCTCTCAGCATTTTCAGGAGTAATCTCGAATTTTGCATCAGCTAATGCTTCTTTTGTAGCTGCAATAGCAAACTGAGAAAATCTTCCCATTTTTTTAAGTTCTTTCTTTTCTATATAATCTTCCGGATTAAAATCCTTAACTTCTCCGGCAATATGTACAGTATGTTCTGAAGTATCGAAGGCTGTAATCTTATCTATACCGCACTCTCCATTCAACAAATTCTTCCAAGTCTTTTCTTTTCCTGTCCCTAACGGAGTAATCAATCCAATCCCTGTAACAACTACTCTTCTCATTTATACACCTCACAATTTTGTTTTAGTTTTCTTTTTTCATACATTAACCAAGTAGCTATATTATACTAATTTTTTCCAATTATTTCAATAAAAAATGGGGGAAAACCCCCAATATTTTTTTAATATTTAATTATTGTTTTGATTCAATATACTCAATTACATCTTTAACTGTTTTAATTTTTTGAGCATCTTCATCAGGTATTTCCACATCAAATTCTTCTTCAAAAGCCATTATCAATTCAACTGTATCTAAAGAATCTGCCCCTAAATCATCAATAAATGATGCATCTTCAGTTACCTGATCCTCATCCACTCCTAATTGATCTGCTACTATTGATTTTATTTTTTCTAGCATAACAATGCCACCTCCATTTTATTATTTTGAAATTATTATATCAAAAGAATTGAAAAAATGCAACTCTTTTTAAATAACTAATGTATTTATTGCTTCAACATTTTCGATATTGATTACTTCTATGTTCTTATTTATCTTTTTTATAAGCCCTGCAAGAACTTTTCCAGGACCTATTTCATATATTTTTGTAACTCCGTTTTCAGCCAGTTTATTTATAGTGTCAACCCATTTTACCGGACCAAAAGTTTGTCTGTATAATTCTTCCTTTATTTCATCTGCTGAAGTTAAAATATTAGCAGTTGTATTTGCAACAAGAGAAACTTCTGCATCATTCCATGCATAATTTTCAAATTCCTGTTTCAATTTTTCTGCAACAGGTTTCATCAGTGATGAATGGAATGGCCCTGACACAGCAAGAGGTATAGCTCTTTTTGCTCCTTTTTCCTTAAATATATCAAGACTTTTTTCTATTGCTTCCTTTTCCCCTGCAATTACTGTCTGTTTAGGCTCATTAAAATTCACTGCCTCAACTGTTCCGTCAATTTCAGTACATATTTTTTCAATTTCTTCTGCCGGAAGTCCTAAAATAGCTGCCATGCTACCTTCGATTTCAGCAGTTCCCATTATTTCCCCTCTTCTTGAAATAAGTTTCATTACATCCTTTTCTCCAAGTATTCCTGCCGCATATAAGGAACTGTATTCTCCTAAACTGTGTCCTGCAACATAGTCGGCATTTACTCCCTTTTCCTTTAAAAGTTTAGTTAAAAACACTGAAAATAATGCAATGGCAGGTTGTGCATACTGGGTATTTTTCAATTCCTCTTCTGTTCCTTCAAATAAAATTCTCTTTATTTCTGAATTTCCTGTACTTTCAAGTATTTCATCAATTGCTTTTTTATTTTCATCATTTACTTCATCATACAGTTTTTTCCCCATTCCAGGATACTGTGTTCCCTGACCGGGAAATACAAAAGCAGTCTTTGACATCATTTCCTCCTTTAAGTAATTATTATATCCTTATTTTTAACTGTATATCTATTTATTAAAAATATAGATTTTTTATATTATTTTATTTCCTCTGCATCTTCAATCTCTTCTGTTTTTTTAGGCTCATCTGCTTTATAAGTACTTTTATAAACAGGTTCCTGATTTTTCAAACTCTTCTTATTTTTTTCATTAAGTCCCAGAACTAATATTACAACTCCTGCTATTAATGTGATTACAGGAAATCCTATTTCAAAATATTCTTTAAAGAATTCTTCTAAATAAAGATATAGTCCTGTTGCTGCCAAAGCTATCCCTAGAGTATTTTTTTTCTGGAATATAAAGTAAACTCCTAGCAATACGAGTATTACTTGATAATTGAATACATACATTAGTATACTTTCAGGAATGTATTTCTGAAACAGATAAAAAAGACTCATGAAAATTATTAAAAGTCCTCCTACAATTTTTCTATTCATTTCAATCTCTCCTTCCAACTATTTTACATTTTTATTATTTTCATTATTTTGACCATTCAAATAAGATCGAACCATAAGTCAGTCCTCCACCGAAACCAACTATAACAACCTTATCTCCCTTTTTCAGCCTTCCTTCCCTGTTAGCTTCATCAAGGGCTAAAGGTACTGATGCTCCGGAAGTATTACCGTATTTATGCAGATTTACATAAAATTTTTCCAATGGCTGTTCAAACCTCTTTGATATAGATTCTATTATTCTTATGTTTGCCTGGTGAGGAACAAATAAATCAACATCATCTGCTGTAATGTTTGCCTGTTCCAGTATATTCTCAACTGTTTCAGGGAATACCTTAACTGCAAATTTGAAAATTTCCCTTCCGTTCATTTTTAAATAGACATCTTTATTGTCCAGTGTTTCATGGCTTGCAGGAGTTCTAGATCCTCCAGCCGGAACAAGAAGTTCGCATGCTCCTGAACCGTCAGCAACAAGATGGCTTGAAATAAATCCTCCTGTTTCTGTTTCTCCTAAAACAACTGCCCCTGCTCCATCTCCAAAAAGGATACACGTTCCCCTGTCTGTCCAGTCTATAACTCTGGACATAGTTTCAGCTCCGATTACAAGTACTTTTTTATATATTCCAGCTTTAATAAAGCTGTACCCTGTTGTAAATGCATAAATAAATCCTGTACACGCTGCCGAAAGATCAAATGCAGCAGCTTTAATTCCAAGTTTATCCTGTACCAGTGCCGCTGTAGACGGAGTAAAGTGATCAGAAGTCATTGTTGCCACAATTACCAGTTCTATTTCATTTTTATCAATTCCAGCATTATCTATTGCATTCAGAGCAGCCCTGTAAGCTAAATCTGAAGTTGCTTCATCAGCAGAAGCTATTCTTCTTTCTTTTATTCCTGTTCTTGTACTTATCCATTCATCATTTGTATCAACCATTTTTGCCAAATCATCATTTGTCAGAATTTTTTCAGGTGCAAAAGAACCCGTTCCCAATACTCCTATTTTCATTTATTCACCTCAGTTATTATTTTCTTTTGTTTTAATTATGACTCATGAAAAGTTTAATTTTTCTAATTGTCATATTATTTTAAAGTATAACAAATATTTCATAAATTGACAATTATTATTTTATGTTTTTATTCTTTGTTTTGTAAAAATTTCTTTAACTACAAAAAAAAGCAAGACTATCTCTATCTTGCTTATATATTATTCAGCGTCAGCTGTACTTTCGTCTGTAGCAGGTTGTAAAACTTGTCTACCTCTGTATACACCTGTATCTAAATTTAATCTATGAGGTCTTCTCACAGTTCCATCAGCTTCTACGATTATGTTAGGTGCTTTGATTGAATCGTGTGCTCTTCTCATATTTCTTTTTGCTTTGGACGTTCTTTTCTTAGGTACTGCCATTGTTTATCGACTCCTTTCCAATAATTGGTATGTAGTAAGCATTATTAAAACTAAATATTGCTTTTGAATAAATTATAATACAAATAATTATAATAAATAAGTTGCCATTTGTCAAGTAATTTTATAAACTTTTCCCCTATATTTTTTATATTTTATATTTTTCCTATATTAGTTCGAAGTTTCATATGGTCACTTTAATGTTTTTTTATAAAGGGATGCCTTATTTTTTAATTTAAGACATTCCCTCCATTCCTTTTTTATCCAAATAATTCCGTATGTTTCCTAAATACATTATATAAATGTCCCGGTGTTATATATTCCAGCTTTTCCCTATAATGATTTTCAATTTCTTCTACCCTGTAATTTAACAGATCATAATCTTTATAATAATTTCTTACTATAAATCTTATTACTTTAAAACAGAAATGTGAACATATTGTCGTTGTCCTGTCAGGCGAACCTTTTATAAACTCTTTATTTCCAAGACCAAGATCTCCTATTTTGTATATTTTCATGGCTTTGTCATAATTATAATTTTTATAATAATTTTCAATAAATTTATAAACTTCATAAAATTTTTCTTCAGGAATTTTCAGTTCAAATATTTCATTTATATTATCCACATAGCTTTTTGTCAACTTTAATCTGTCTTCAAGAAACCATTTTTTCTTTCCATCTTTTCCATTATTTTCGGCATAGTCATAAACCCTGTCATTTCTCAGTCCATTTTCAGTATCCTGTTCCACTGTTATTATTTCCACATGTATAAAATCAGACTTAAGATTGGTTTTAATAACCTGCTCTATAATATTATCTCCTCCTCTGCAGAAGGATATGAATATTTTCTTCATTTATATATTCCTTTCATTCTGTCGCATGCTATACGGTATTTTCTTAAATCATGTCCTTAAACTGATTGAAAAATTTCATAAAGTTCTGTTTCAGGTCTTCCAAATCCAGCTTTATTTCTCCTGTTTCCTTATTTATATTGTTTTTCAGATATTCTGAATAACCAAATCCTATTCCTTTAGTAATTCCTGCAGCAACTCCTGCATTTGCAGTCCATCCTATAACCGGAATAACCTTAAGCAGACCTGCCGCAAGCTTTCCAACCTGTGCCACTCCTGTAATAGTTATTAATGCCGCCGCTATATCAGTAAATGTATGTGTTCCTGCATCTACCCTATATACAGTATTTATATCAACAACCATTTTTGTCTGTAATGCCGCCAATGCAAGTGAATCTGCAAATGGTAAAGGAGTCGCTCCTATTGCGGCTGCTCCTGCGGCATACCAGTTAGTCAGTACATCTGCTTCTTTTGACATTACTTCGATTCTATCTTTCAGAACAGCTGTCTGTGCCTTTTTAATTGCATTTTTTCTTCCTTCAGACATATATTTGTATGTTTCCTCAAGAAGTTCCTCTGCACCTTTAGGCTTTAATTCCACAAGGTTGTCTTCTATTTCCACTTCTTCTGTTATACTTCTTACTCTTACAATTGCTTTTGCTTCAGGAAGAAGGTTATCTTCCACCACTTTATTTACAAAGCTTGATTCCCTTTTGGATTCTCTTTTAGTAAACACTCCTATTACAGGTATTCCAGCTTCACTTAAAATTTTTAAAAGTTCCCTGTCCGCTTCTTCTACCCTGTCTCCTCTTTCACTTATACATAGCCATGCAATATGAATATCATCATTTTCATCTGGTGAATCCTGTTTCAATTCCAAATATTTCTTTATATTATCCAATGTTTTTTCATAATCTTTTGCTTCTATTCCTTTTGTGTCAAAAAGCGTAATATTATCATTTTCAAGGTCATACTCCTGTATTTCCTGTGTTACAGGCTGACCATCTCCAACTTTTGCAACTTCTTTTCCAAAAATATAGTTTATAAGTGAACTTTTTCCTACACCTGTTTTTCCTGCAACAATAATATTTACCTTTTCTTTATTAATATTCTTTTTTGATTCATATTCACTGTAAGTTACTTCTCCTGTTGAAGCATCAACTGAATCCTTAAGTAATTCCACTACTTGTAATTCTCTTCCTGTTTCATTTCCTTTTTCTTCCATTTCACTTTCCTCCTCGAATCCTATATGTTTTTTAAATTCCATAACATCCATTTTATCCTCTCTCCCTTCCCCCTAATTATATTAATTTTACTTTTAATTGTCCAGTATATTTTTTAAAGTTTTCAGTTGCGCTGCTCCAATTAATTTTACTACAATTGCCACAATTATGGCAAAGATATATTCCCCTGGAAAATGTATAAGATTAGTCAATTGGGGAGATATTGTCTGTAAAAATAATAAAATCCCTACAGTCGCTATTACATTTCCAATGAATATTTTTATCCCTGTCTTAACATTATATTTTTTATTTATCTGATAAAGCATATTTAACTGTATTGCTATAATAACAGGAATAATTATAAATGGAATATGGATAAGACTCAGCCCTCCTGATATGATTGCACTTATATTAATAATTTTCTGTATTTTTCTATGCGAAGGTCTTGCATTTGAATATGTCGTATTGTTTATTTCCTGATTTTCCTTTGCTTTTGATTCCAACTGTATATCATATGCTATATCAATTCCCGCTTTTCTTTTTAAATCATTCCATCTTTCTACAATTTTTCTTGCCTTCAGTTCAAGTTCTTCCGCTTCTATTTCTTCCTCTTTTTTTCTTGTTATAAATTTTCTTTTATTGTATTCCTTTATTCCTGCTTCCTTTTTTAATACCTCCCATTCTCTTTCAAGCCTTCTAAATTCCACATCAAATTCTTCCCTGCTGATTTCATTTGTCATTTTGTGCCTCCTTATATAAAAAATCCTTTTTATCATTATTTTTCTTATTACATTAAATTTATCTTTAGTTTCCCAGTATATCTTTTATAATTCTGAAAAAATTTTTCTTTTTTTCCGATACTTTTCCAATATTTAGTTTCTGTATTTCAAGATTGTCATTTTTCAATCTATACAATGTATTTGTTTTAAGTTCAAAACAGTTCATAATATTTGTATGGAATGCTCCTGAATCCAGATTAAAACAGTTATTATAACTGTTCACTTCATTTTGTGGAGTATGTCCATAAAACACTATTTTTCCTGTATTATTTTTCATGTACCAGTCATCTCTAGTCCAGACTACGTATTCTTCATCCTGATTTTCCATAGATTTTTCAAAATCTATCCCCGCATGAACAAATATACAATTTTCACTTTCCACGATGTGGGGCATTTCTTCAAAAAAGTCAAAAAGCCATTTTTCTTTATAAAATTCTTCCCAGTAATCTATAATTTCCTCGAATTTGTTCTGATGACGGAAAAAAGAATATACTGTTCTTTCTCCGCCATTAAACATCCAGTTTGCCTTATGATTCAAATCATTTCTGGATTTTAAGATTGTATCTTCATGATTTCCCAACAGATGAATTACTTTATATCCTTCATTCTGCAAATCAATGTATTTTCTATACATTTCATATGAGAATTCTCCTCTGTCGCAGCTGTCTCCTAAAATAATTAGCAAGTCATTTTTTGTAAAGTTAATTTCATCAAATATTTTTTCAAAAAGATCGTATCTTCCGTGAATATCTGTCATAATAAATATTTTTTCATAATCCTTCTCACTTATTCTCTGAACTTTTACCTTCATTTTTCTCCTCCCTTGAAATTATTATAATTTCATTATTAATATTTCAATAGTATTTATGAAGCAATATAAAAACTCCTCTGCTATTGATAATTTATTATAACAAAGGAGTATGGACATAAAGTGTCCTTCTTATTAATTCTTTTGTATCTTTATTTATATTTTTAGTTTTTCAATTATCTGAAAATTTTTAAATTCTAATTTTTGTGCTTCTTCATCTGTTTTATATTTACATAATTGTTTTAAAGCTTTTTTTATTGCTCCTCCTGGAAAATCAGCATTAATTTTAAAAACCAGATATTCCATAATCACAACTGTAAGAGCAATTTTATTAGTAGTAGTATTACTTTTAATGTCATATATATGAAGTTTTTCTTTCATTTCTTGAATTTGAATTTTAGGTTTAGTTGTAAATTCAATATCAACAATATTATGATTGTGAGCTGAAAGATTTCTTGCTAGACGTATATTTTTTATCCAACTTTCAAACTGTTCTAATTCTAATCCATGTAATTTTGCTATTTCTTTTCGAAATTTCTGATTTAGTAAAGTATATAGATCAACAATGTCACCTAAAGAAAATAAATCTATAATTAACCATATCGGGAGTTCCTTAGGGTATTCCTTTTTATATTCTGAAATAATCTTACTTCCTGTTTCATAACTAAGAAGAGCAAATTTTCTTTTAAATTCATTTTCTTTGTGAGATATATAATATCGGCAATATCTATTTTTATCTGTCCATTTTTTAAAATCAAGATATCCAAAAGCTCCAAACTCACGACCTAAAATGTATGCAATGCTTGTTTTTAAAGATATTTCTATTTTCTCAGTAATTCTCAAGAAATATAGTCTCAGATTTTTATCCCAGTAAAAACGATGTATGATATCTTCAAAATATACATTTTCTTTATATAATTTATTTTCATTCATGTATGGTAAAGAAAATTCTTTTATTTTATAATAATTTATAAATTTTATCTTTTCTATAGCTTTATCTTTTCCATCTTTAAATTTTATTCCTCTTTCTTCAAAAAGATTTATCTACTCTTCAAAGGTTAAATGTATACCTTTATAAATATTACTATACATGATTTCTCCCTCCCTATAATTAAAAAACCTTTGCATAGGCCAGAACCCTGTACTATTTAAAGTACTGCAAAGGTATTGATATGTCTTATTATATATTAAAATTTGACAATTGTCAAGATTCCAAATATAAATCTCTGATATCTTTTGTTCTTCAGTATTTATACATACTCATTTTTCTTTCTTTAAAAATTTTTCTGTTATTGATAATCAATACAAAATATCCTAAACAATTATTATACGATTTTCATACTTCATCTTAAGTTTTTTCTTGTAAAAGGCAAGTCCTATGTAAATTATTTCTGTAACTCCACGGTTTATTAGCTCTATATTATATTCCTTTTTCTCTATCTGTTCAAATCCTTCTTCTGCATAGCTTTCCAGTTCTTCTTCACTGTTTGCCACTTTAAACTCAAATATGTATCCAGGATTTTCCTTTTTCTTCGGTTCCAGTATAAGATCTGCCCTTCCATGTCCGCTTTCCCTTTCTGAAAGCCTTACATAATCATTCATTAAAGCAACAAATATTCCTATAAGAAATACTTTATAATATTTTTCATCCTTATCTGTATCAAAGTAACTTAATGAAGAAAGTATTTCCTCCTGAAGAACTTCTCCAAATTTTTCTATGTTTCCTACTCTCAAATATCTTATAGTATCTGAAAATTTCTGATAATTTCCTGTAAATCTATCTATAAACCTGTCTTCAAAAAATTCCATAATTTCCCTGTTTGGTATTCTTAATGGATATTCCCTGTCTTTCTGCTTACCTGAAGTTGTAAGATAACCACTGTAAAGAAACAGCTCCCATATTTCATTTATATCATCTGTAAATTCAGTAAAATCCCTTATTTTTTTATATACTATTTCTTTTCTGAAAAGCTTTTCAAGGTCATCAAAAAGCTCTCTGTTCCCCCTGTCAAGAAGCTCATTTATTGTTTCATTTCCTGCTGTTCCCTGCCAGTAGGGTTTTAATTTCCCGTTTTTTAGGAAATTTATAATTGACCATGGATTGTAAACTTCCGTATTTCCAAACTGATATCCGTCATACCAGTCCTTTACATCATTTATTTCATATTCAAGATTGTAATATTTTAACCCTTCCAGAACTTCTTCTTCTGTCAGACCATAATACTCAGAAAAATTTTTTTCAAATATATTATATACCTGAAGGTTGTTCAGTCCTGAAAATATCCCTTCCTTTGCTATTCTCAAAATTCCTGTCATTACACTGAACTGAAGATGCATATTACTTTTCAGCACTGTACTGTATAAGGAACGGTAAAGGTCAAGCACTTCCTTCTTATAACCGTTGTTGTAGCCTGAAACTATTGGAGTATCATATTCATCTATAAGAACTACTACCTTTTTATTATAGTATTCGTATAAATATCTCAAAAGATTTTTCAGTGAATTTTCCCAGTCTGCTCCCTCTTCATCCAACCATACCTTGTCAAAATCACTTAAATCCTTCTTATTCAGCTTTTCCCTTAAAAATTCAAACTCATTGTATAGATAAGTTATCAGCCTTTTAGTCATGAAATAGCATTTTTCCCAGTTTAATGCCTTTATATCTTTAAAACTAAGATAGATTACAGGATATCCCCCCTGCTGATTCATGTATTTGCTTTTTGAAATGTATAAATTTTCAAACAGCTTCCTGTTTTCTTCCTTATTTTTAAGATTAAAGAAATAGTTCAGCATTGACATATTCAGTGTTTTCCCAAATCTTCTCGGACGTGTAAACAAAGTCACTCCGGCACCGTCATCCAGAAGACTTTCTATCATTTTTGTTTTATCTGCATAATAATAGTCCTCTTCTATTATTGTCTTAAAATCGTCAATTCCTATTGGTAAAGGCTTTTTATCTCGCATTTCTTCCACCTCTTTTCCTATAAGTTCTTTTAATTTCCCATCCTTCATATTAATTTCCCCCTCTTTTATTTTCTGACAATTTTTCAATAACCCCAATTATTTTATATTGTCTTTTATTTAATTATATTAATTTTATGTTCAAATGTCCAGTGTATTTTCAAATTCTTCAAAAAATTCTGTTTCTTCCGGATTATACTTTAAACAGATTTCTTTTACTAATTCATCATTTCTTAACACCTCACTAATCATTTTAACTAGGAATTCAGCATTTTCCAAAAACTCATCTTCATCATACTCTTCAATTATTTCTGTAGTTTTCATAATTTCATCTACCATAGAAACAACGGATTTAATAAAATTCAACACCTCTTCCAGCATTTCAAAAGTTCTTTTAGTTTCTTCATCAAGCTCACCATTTTCTTTCATTTCAGCTTTATGATTATTTAAATCTTTTTCAAAATCTTTAATATCTGTATCAAGTTCTTCTTTCATTTCCATAATTTCATTAAAATCTTCTGATTTTTCATTTTCTTTTTTCATCATTTGAATCACTCCTATAAAATTATTTTATCAATTTGTGTAGTTCATATGATGTATAAATTACCTTTCATATAAAAACTCCTCTGCTATTGATAATTTATTATAGCAAAGGAGTACAGACATTAAATGTCCTTTTCAATAAATATTATATATGTTTTATATTTCATCTTAAGTTTTTTCTTATAGAAGGCAAGTCCTATGTAATTTATTTCAGCAACTCCACGGTTTATTAGCTCTGTATCGTATTTTTTTTCCTTTATCTGTTCAAATCCTTCTTCTGTATAGCTTTCCAGTTCTTCTTCACTTTTAGCTACTTTGAACTCGAATATGTATCCAGGATTTTCCTTTTTCTTCGGTTCCAGTATAAGATCTGCCCTTCCATGTCCGCTTTCCCTTTCTGAAAGCCTTACATAATCATTCATTAAAGCAACAAATATTCCTATAAGAAATACTTTATAATATTTTTCATCCTTATCTGTATCAAAGTAACTTAATGAAGAAAGTATTTCCTCCTGAAGAACTTCTCCAAATTTTTCTATGTTTCCTACTCTCAAATATCTTATAGTATCTGAAAATTTCTGATAATTTCCTGTAAATCTATCTATAAACCTGTCTTCAAAAAATTCCATAATTTCCCTGTTTGGTATTCTTAATGGATATTCCCTGTCTTTCTGCTTACCTGAAGTTGTAAGATAACCACTGTAAAGAAACAGCTCCCATATTTCATTTATATCAGCTGTAAATTCAGTAAAATCCCTTATTTTCTTGTATACTGTTTCTTTTCTGAAAAGCTTTTCAAGGTCATCAAAAATCTCCTTGTTTCCTCTGTCAAGAAGTTCATTTATTGTTTCATTTCCTGCTGTTCCCTGCCAGTATAAAAACATAAATTAATATAGCAAATTATATCCTAACTCCCTCATAGCTTCTTCCGCTTCCTCAAAACTGCTGTATGCTTTCACAAATAAATCTTCCCTGTATGAAGTAATATTGCTGTTTTTATCTAGAACCAGATCCTTTACTTCCATTGCATAAACATTGGATATTCCTGCTTTCCCTTTATTAATGTACTTGAACCCTTGGGAGGTTTTCTGTTTTTCCTTGATTAAATGTTTAGAGTTGCTGCTTATAAAATATTTAAAGACTAAATGTCCGTTATTATCCTGTTTATAATAAATATTTGGCAGCAACTTGTATTCAATCAGTTTTGAATCTGCATCAACAGCTGGACTGTCATAAAGTTTTTCAAGAGTATTCTGAGAAATTTTTGTTATAAATCCTTTTAAATCTTCAGCTTCATTAATATTTTTTACTACTTTCTGCAGTCCTTCTATTTTTATTTTCAGTTTTGTGTTTCTGATACGGATTTTCAATTTTTTTGCCATTTTCTTGTCATATTTAAATTCAACATCTGCAATATCACCATTTTTAAAAGGTCTATCCACATTATATTCAGGAGTTATTTTTACACTGTTTAAAAAATCCAGTTTTCTTTGGGATTTCTTATCCTTCTTTTCCTTTAGTTTGCTGTAATAATTAGTATTTATTGTTCTTGATATAAAAGCCCCTTCTGAATCTCCCTCCACTCTAATAGTGTATACCTTGCTAAAATCTACATTTTCCAAAAAAATGTAATTTGCTCCAATGTAATAAAGTCCCAGCACTACTACAGCTATTCCAAATAAAATTTTAGGATTCCATTTCAGAAGGAATTTTTTCTTATCATGTGCATTATTTAAAGATTGCTGAGATTGTTCATTTGTATGATTCTGTTCATTATTAAGATTATTTTCTATATTATTCTGCTTATTCATAGTTTCCTCCTATAACACGCATAAGATGATCTACTTCGAGCATTCCCAATGGTTCTGTATTTAATCCAAATCCATTCAGGAATCTTTCTTCAACTAGAGTTTCTATATTATCTGCTTTTGAATCAAGTTTAAATATTCTCTCTACAATGCCTTCATCTGAAAAGGAATAGACAATTTTGTAGAAGTTTCCATTTTCCTCAATAATTTTATAGTTAGAAATATATGAATTTACATCTTTAGCCTTTTTTTCCAGTTCTCCAGTACGATTTTTAATACTTGGTAAATATGAATCCTTTTCATAAACTGTATTAACTGTAGAGATTTTTTTATCTGGAACTTTACTATTTACATCAAAAATAAGTTCAGCTGTAACTCCATCTTTTGTTTCTGAACGGCTTAAAATATTATTATTTTTATAAATATCTAATCTTTTTATTCCGCTTTTTTTGTAATTTTTTTCATATTCCCCTTCTAATTTTCCATCTTTCACAAAGAAATATCCGCTACTGTAAAATGTGTCAAATGTAACCTTTCCTGTAAAAATATTCCCTTTATAATAAAGAGTTCCGTTATAAATATCACCTAAATCATTTGCAGTTTCTCCCTTTCCTTTGACATTAAAATCTGTTGGATTCAATGCAACGGTAGGACCTTGCGGATTTTCAGGTTTTACAATACTCACAACTTGTTTTTCCTTGTCTGTTTTATCTACGTTACCGGCACTTTCCTTACTTCCATTTGAACAGGATATCATAAATGCCAGAATAATTATTCCTATTGAAAATTTTTTCATATTTTCAATGTCCTTTCTTCAATTTTGATAATATTTTTCAATAAACCTAATTTATTTTATACTGTCTTTTCTTTAATTATATTAATTTTGTGTTTGAAAGTCCAGTGTATTTTTAAGTTCCTTCAGATATCCTGAGGTTTTTAATTAAAAAAATCACAGTTGGGTTGGTGACTGTGATTGAAATTTTGTTCTGTATTTTTTCTATTATTTAAGATTCTGATAATATCCTTTTTGTTAGTGATTTTAAAGGATTTTCTATCCTTGTTTTACTGGATTCTCTTCTTTTATGGAAACACTCAGGGAGGAGGAACAGGAATTTTTGATGTTTCAATCCTTATTCTATTGGATTCTCTTCTTTTATTTGAAGCTTTTAAAGAAGTACACAGAAGTAACATGACGTTTCAATCCTTATTTTACTGGATTCTCTTCTTTTATACACGCTCGAAGACATGGTCAGGATGATTTGCAAAGCTGTTTCAATCCTTATTCTATTGGATTCTATTCTTTTATAATTTGACAGATGGTTTGCAAGAATGGTGAGAGACCCTGTTTCAATCCTTATTCTATTGGATTCTCTTCTTTTATATGAGCTGAATACTTACGGAAGAATGAATGCACTGGTGTTTCAATCCTTATTCTATTGGATTCTATTCTCTTATATAGGAAGGAAGTTAAAAAAGAAATACTTGAGAACGGTTTCAATCCTTATTCTATTGGATTCTATTCTCTTATAAAATTTTTTTAGAACTTATAACCATTGAAAATACTGAGTTTCAATCCTTATTCTATTGGATTCTATTCTCTTATTCAAAATTCCTTGAACTCGCCGCAACATATTTATATGGTTTCAATCCTTATTCTACTGGATTCTCTTCTTTTATTTTCCTTTTTTAGTCTTACAGTCATACTCTGCAACTAGTTTCAATCCTTATTCTACTGGATTCTCTTCTTTTATTATGTTGAGTTCGATGATTTACAAATCCCTTATTTGAAGTTTCAATCCTTATTCTACTGGATTCTCTTCTTTTATGATTTGCGAGATTTGATTTTGATCCAATAAGTTCTGGTTTCAATCCTTATTCTACTGGATTCTCTTCTTTTATATAAAGATTATGAAGATATCATAGTTTTAGATAAAAAGTTTCAATCCTTATTCTACTGGATTCTCTTCTTTTATAGCATAAAAATGTATTTTCAAGATGTACTAAAAACGTTTCAATCCTTATTCTACTGGATTCTCTTCTTTTATCTTGGAGACGTTAAATTAAACGGTGACCTTGTTCTATTGTTTCAATCCTTATTCTACTGGATTCTCTTCTTTTATCCGTTCTACAGAGCAGACTCTTTATTTCTAACCCTTATAGAGTTTTTTTGAGAACCTAACTCTATTAAAATTAACAGATATATGACAAGATTTTTATTGTTTTTTCACTTGTTTCCGTAACTTTTTTATCTATCAATTCCTTTATTTTAGCTACTTTGCAAGTAAAAGAAATTACGATTAAAATATAAAGATATGATAATAATAACCACATTTGTTTTACCACATCTATTTAATTTTATCAATTATAAATAGTTAGTTTCATATAATTTCATAAAAATTTATTTTTTGACTTTCACAAACGTTCCATAACCTAAACTTTTTCTTTTTCCAAGCGAAAAATAATTAGGAAATTTTATATTTGTAGAAAAATTTCCAGTAAATGCTATCATATTTACATTTTTTAAATTTCTTGAAGTTATCTCTAAATTTGTGGAAGTATAAATTTTATTATCCTTTTCAAGCCATATTCCTAAACCTTTCAATACTTCCAGAATATTATTTGTTATAGCTCTTTCCAAAGAATATTCTCCTTTCAAATATTTAGAAAAATTTTTTTCATTTAATGGTAAATAAGGAGTGATAAATTTATAATTAAACATCTTATTTCTTGAATAAATTATATCTTCATTTTTAATTATTAGTTCTTTTTTTACATCAAAAAACATATCTCCAAAAATATCGATGTATTCAATTTCTTCAAATAATTTTAAATTCAAATCAGAAACTTCTTCAATAGCCATTATTGCTAAGTTATTTTTAATCAATTTATATTGTAATTTTGGATATGAATAATCAAAATTTCCAGAAATATGATTATGAAATTTTGTATTTCCTTCATATTTTTGGATTAAAAAACCTCTCAGCTTTTCTAAATCTCTTAATCTGTATTCTTTATCTGTTTTAATTTTTAATATAGAATATTTCATTTTTTACTCCTTGTGTATATTATTTTAACTTAATAATCCATATTACAAAGCTTTTTATAACAGCAATCTCTACATCTATTCTTATTTTCTACATTTAAAGGATAAATTCCTTTATTTATTATTTTCAAAATATCATTTATAAAAAATTTTACTTTATAGAAATCTTCTTTATTATACTCTATTTCTTTTAATTTATTGTTACTCCTTGTAAAAACAATATATCCTTTACGAGATTCAACATTATAATTTTCTTCTATCATCATTGAATACATAGCAAGCTGATATTTATAAGTATCATAAACTTTTCCAGTGTATTCTGAAAATTTATAATCTAATGGTGCTACAGTCCCATCTTCAAGAAATAACAACTCATCTAATTTACCATGAAAGAAATTCATTTTTGAACTGAGAGAAATATCTGTCTCTTTTTTTATCACTTTTATATCTTTTCTTAAATATGCCTTGTTCTGTTCCAGTTTTTTTTTATGAATTTCTTTTCCAGTTTTAACTTTAAAATCTTCCATTTCATTTTTAGGTATACCTAAAACATCAAGAAAAAATATAGTTCTGGGACAATATAAATATTCCATGACTTTTGAGACAGTTATGCTTATATTATTTTTTTCCATTTTATTACTACTCCTTTAATAAGCAAATTGATTCATTATAAAAATAATACGGATTTTTTATCAGTTACTAACTCCTTATCGAAAGATTGTCCTAATAGAATAGCCATTTTGAAATCTTTCTCGCACATAGGAAAAATATAAACTGAATCCTCTTCAAAATTTATTATTTTTTTACTTTCCAGTATTATTTCATCTAATTTATTTTTATTTACCTTTCCAAAAAATACCGATTTCTGGACTCTGTACAGCCCATACTCCTGTGCTATCTTAACTATATTGTTTCTTATTTTATTATCAGTAATATCATATATAAACCAAGTTAACATAAAATCATCCTTTAACTAAATCTTTTTCTATAAGTCTATTTGCTATCTCATGACAATCGCATTGAATCTTATCTAAATTTGTTATCTGTCTACCGTTATGCTTTATTTTTTTCTCAAGCAGCTCATAAAATGCTTCAATCAAAACTTGTTTGCCTTCTTTATTTAATGATAATCCATTAGAAAGTACATCAAAGTATCCTTTGTTTATTTTTTTCTGTGTAAATAGCTTAAAAACTGTTCTGCTTGCAAGATGTCGGTAATTTTCTATAATATCAAAAGTCAAGGATTTTTTGCCGTAATTATCTGTATGAAGAATACCAATATAGGGATCAAGGCCCGCTATAACACACGCTTTCTCCACTTTACTGTATAATATTCCGAAAGCATAGTTTAATAAACTATTAAACTCATCTTTCGCAGGCTGAATACTTCTCCCTTCAAACTTAAAATCTTTTGGAATCAGATTTGACAAAACTCCGTAATAAATTTTACCCGCATTTCCTTCATATCCCATTAAAACACTTCTTTTTTCCTGAAGATTTCCTGAAACAGCTTTTATTTTATAAATATATTTCTGCATACTAATTCTTTCTGTTTCTATGTACTCTTTTTTGCTTTCTCTCTTTTTTTGTAAATCTTTTAAATGAAGGGAACAATTTTTTATTTTATTTATTAGCCACTCTTTTACAAACTCTATCCCTTTCTCATTTTCAAAAATTTCAACTTGTTTTCTTCTTATATACGCTGTTGATCCGAATCTGCTATACCAAAATCTTCCATAAGGTTTTCCAAGTTCATCCATTAATAGAATGTCTATATTATTTTCAACTGCAAGTTCTATAGCATCTGTAGTTATAGATATTCCTTTACTCATAATCATTGTCTTTATTTTCAATGGTGAAATAAGATTCTTATTTTCTTTTGAAGCTATCTCAAACATTCTTCCATTTTTCCTAATACTTGTACCATAATCATTAATATAAAGATCCATGGTGACCAGCTCCTTTTAGATGACATAATTTTTATTTATTTTTGCTACATTTAAAATTTTATCTAAAATTTAATTTTTTATGAGTATTTGTCCAAAACCATAGTTTGACATATCTCCTATTCCATTAAATTTAGCAAATATAAATATAGCATAGATTAAATTCTTATATTGCTTCTCCAATATTTCTATATCTATTTCTCCCACATATGAATTTTTAATTATTCCATTTATTGATATATCTTTAGTATAATATTTTTCTTTTTTTACAACAAAAATTTTCTCTTTTTGGTTAATTATCCAACTAAAATCTTCATCACAATATTCAAAAAATTCTTCTAAAATTTTATGAAATATTTTATCAAATCCGAACATAAATTTACATTCGTTTATATCAACTATCGGAGTAACAATTTTTACTTTCAAATTAGAACACAATTCTTCTTGATTTTTTCCCATTATTTCTTTTAAATTGTAATAGCCAGTCCAAACTTTATCATTTGAAATTATCCCTTTTATTTTAAATTCATTTTTACCAATAAAAAAAATTTCTTTATTTAAAGCTTTTCTAAATAATTTTTGAATAACTGAAGAGAAGTACTCTGTCTTTTTTATTGTTATCATTATTTTATAATTTTTTTCTTCACTTAGAAAAAAATTATTTTCAAAAAAATACTCAAAAAAAGAAGATACTCTGAAATCATTCGTATTAATTTCAGGAAAGATTTTATTAAAAGATTTATGTATTCCTATACTGCAATTATCTCCTGTAATAATAAGATTTTTGACAGGCGATAATGAAATTAAAAAACTATTCATTAAACATTTACCTCTTCTACTTTTATTAATGCCCATCCCATAGGACAATTATTTTCATCAAATATTGTTCTAGATTTTTCATCTGGATTTTCTGTAACTAAATTTATTGTTTTATCATTAAATCCTGTGAACTTTCCTATTCTGATTAAACTTATATTATTATCTCTATTTTTGAAAGTATCAAATATTTTTTTCAGAAATTCATAAAATCCTTTTATATTGTAACTATCTTTTTCTCTTTTCTTTTCAGTTTCAAAGTTTATTATATTTTCTACTTTATCATCTAAAGAATCTATTAATTCTTTCATTCCAACGCTCTTTTTATAACCCATTTTTAAATTTTCTTTCAAAGAGTATTCTGTTGATACAATATTAAAATTTATTCCTTGTTTAAAATCTATTTCATTTAAAAAATTCACTTTTTCAAATTTATCAATTTCATTATATATTCCACTTAAAACTTCACAAAATAAATTTCCTTCTTTTATTTGAAGTACGTTTACAGTAAATTTATCCAGCTCAATTTCTTCTGTATCAAAAATTTTTACTGTTTTAAAAGAATCTTTTTGAGGCTCTAAGCCTGTTACATTTTGATTTTTATCAATCTTTTTAGCATTTAAAATATTAGCTTCCATTATTTTAGCTTCATTTTTCTTTTTTTCTACTTCATATTTTTTTTCATTTTCTAAAAAATAACTATGTATAAAAGCTGTTCTCAATGCTCCCTTTATTGAACTACCTGGTATATATTTTTTATTATTATATCCAATAAATTCAGAAATACTTAGTTGACTATTTTCTTTACTCTCATCCTTTAACTTATCTTTATAATATTCCTCAAATTTTGAAGATACTTTTTCTTTGTAAATATATCCCCAGTTTTCCTTATAATTATCATATATCCAACTTCTTATATTAAAAAAATTGCTTTCTTCAAGTATTTTATGAAAGTTTTCTTTTTCAAAATCATTTAGTTTATCAAACATTTCCGACATATCAATTCTATAAAAATATCCATCTTTAATGGTATATTCATATGCTTCTATCTCTTTTCCACTTCCAATATGAATATCTGTCAATGGAAGCAATTTAACATTATATTTTTTGGCTACATTCATTAGTCATCAACTCCTACAACAAAAGGAATAAGGCATTGAATACTTTTATTGTCATCTATTTTTAAATTCTCCAGTACTCGTCCTTTTATCAAATCAGATTTTCCTCTAAAATAAGAACCTTCTGTATAACAAATAAAATAATTTTTAAAAGGATTTTCTGTCATATAGGCTTTAGGTTTTTTAGTAAAAAGATTAGAATTTATAACTTCTACATCATCCTCTACATTTGGAATATAATTGGAAAGAACTACAAAACTATTCTTAGCTTTTCTTTCCCTAAATATTTTTTCCGGTTCTATTTCAATAATTTCAAATTGTCCCTTTCCTGTACTTGCACTTTTTCCATATCCATTAAAAGATATATATTTTAGTCCGTTTTCAAATTTTTTTATATTAAAATCATCTCTTATTTTTACAAAAATTTCTATTTCTGTTTCTTCCAAAAATCTAATTTCATTTTGTTCAAATAATCTCGTGTCATTCTCTTCTTCTTTAATAGTTCCAAGTCTATTTATTTGATTTCGTATTCTACCTTCTGTTATAAACAATTTTCTACTTTCATTTATTGTTTTATTTTCATCTGTTTTCCCATTTAGTATTTCTTCTAAAAAATTTTCATTGATTTTTGAATTACGAGGATTTTTTCTTTTTTCTAAATTAGAAAAATCCCTTTTCCCTTCTAAAACATCTAAATAAATCTGTTCTAATTTTTTACCATTTAAAAGTTCTTCAAATACACCTCTACTAATATATTTTTTCTTTTTAATAGCTTTGTAAAACTCTATTTTTTTTCTATCAAATTCTTTTAATTTAACATTATCTATCTCATCTAAGAACTCTTTACTTAGTTCTCCAAAAATAGGATAGTTTCCATTAATTATCGGATTTGAAAAAATGAAAGGCGGATTATAATTTTTTGTTTCTTCTACAAGAGTTTCAATAAATTCTTCTCCTTCTATCATTTTTAAAGCCCAAATCATAGATCCAAATAAAGTATCAGACTGAATAGGTGTTAAAAATGAACTCTTAGGTTTTAATTTTAATTTCCAAATACTATAATTCATTTTCTAATCTCCTAATTCTATATCATCTAAATCTATATTTTCTTCCTGTCCATTAAACAAATTTTCTATTTTCAAATTTTCAAATTTTATTTGTCCGCTTCCTCTGGAAACTGAACCTCCGAGTCCCTCTATTTCAACTAATTTTAAACCTTCTTTTATCATTTTTTCTATTTCATTTTTGTTATCTATACTTAAAACTTTAAAATTAATTTCCATATTAAAAACTAAATTTCTTGGAACTCTTTCTAGATTTCTTGGAACAGCATTTGAAGTGAGCCTGTCTATATTATTTTCCATTTTAAATTCTGTATCTGTTCCTGTTTTTTCTTTCATTTCTTTTATTTTTTCTTCTGATTTCTTAATTAAAAAACAATCTTTCACTGTTATTCTTGTAGGTCCTTTTTTACCGTTTCCACCTGCTGTTGCTCCAAATACATTTAAAAGTACGTTATTTTCAATTCCTTCTGGTAATTTATCATATATTTTTCCGTTACTATTAATATTTCCAGTATACCATTCTAATAAATATCTCATTTTTCCTTTTAAACTATTCCCCGGTATATAAGGATTTCCTGTTGATACATCTCTTACAATTGGATTATCATTTCCTCCAATTTCAATAACACCTTCATCTCCTCCAATATGTAATCCTGTTTCTAATTTTATTTGCCCACTTATTTTATATATTTCTACTAATTTATATTTTGACATTTCTTTTCTCCTTTTCTATCTTTTACTAATTTTATTTAATCCATACATATATCCTAATACTGTTTCAAAAAATACTAAAAAATCTTTATAACTCTGCATCGTATTTTCATTGATAACAATATCAATATTTTTTTCCATAAATTTAGAAAATTCATTTGTAATCTTATCTCCATATTTTTTATACTCTAATTTTGATTTTAATATCAATAATTCTATATGTAATTTATTTATATTTTTTTCATTCTCATCTATATATTTTTGCTTTAATCTTTTCAATTCATTAAAAAATGCTCTTAACTGACTATTTGTTATTTTCATATTTTCCGCTATATTTCTAGCTTCTGTTGAAACAAGCTCTTTTCTTAATGTATCTTTTGATTCAGTTCGATAACCTTTTTTTGATATTTCTTCCATTATTTCTGCAACTTTGAATTTTGAATTGTTTTTATTATTTGTATATTTCTTTCCATTATTTTGATCTTTATCTCGATTATAAGTTTGTCCGCCATTTGTATAAAATGGAGTTTTTTTCTTGTCATTTCCCATATTCTTCACCTGCTACTTTCTATTCAAATAAATTATATAGTTTAAAACTATTCTCATATACTTTGTTAAAAAATTACCTTTTTCATCATTTATCTCTTCCATAAATTTATTTCTTAGTTCTTTAATTATTTCAACTTTTTCTTCATTATCTTTAATTATTTTTGCTATTTTATTTTTTTCTTGATTGTCTTTTACTTTTTCAAGTTTTTTTCTGTTTTTTTGAATTTCAGATTCAAGTTCCTTCAGTTTTGGCAATATATTTCTACCATAATCGTATTCAAATTTTGAAATGTATGTTAATAAATTGAAATCAATATTTTTTCCAGCTTTACTGTTGTTATCTATTCCCAACAAAGATTCATATAACTTTTCGGCCATTTCTGTATAATTCAAACATCTATATAAAAATGCTTGTGTAATTATTCCTCTTTCTTCTTTATTTCCATATATTTTTTGTAGTCTTTCAGCAAACTCAAATATTTTTTCAAATTCACCCCATTTAAATGATCTATCAAATAAAGTAAGAGCATTTTTATCTTTAACCGTTTGTTTAGACTTTTCTTCAAGTTCTCCAGCATTATGAATTCCATTTATTATTTTTAATTTAGGATGGGAGATTGCTATTCCTCCTGATAAAGTTATCTCTTCATTTTCTGTTACGAATTCTTCAAATTTTTTTCTTATAAAATATGATACATAAATTATTTTATCCCAAGGTCCTATTATAACTAAGTCATCTCCCCCAGAATAAAGAACATAAATATCACTTAACTCTATCTCTTTTTTTATTTTATCACTTATTTTATCACCTAAGCTAATTTCTACTTTTCCTTTTTTTAAAATTGAATTCATCCAATATGAAAAAAAATATTCCATATTTCTACTTAAAGTGGAAATTCTTGAGATAGAACGATAATCTTTTTCATCATTTTCTTCTATTTTTTCTAATTCTTCATCTGAAACATTTTTCTTCTTTTTAAGTCCTATGCTAAAAATCATTCCAAGGTTATCTATATCTGCTTTATAAACTGCTATTTTTTTATTTCCTGTCGCTGCATTGGAAATACCTTCAAAACTTTTCAATGAACTTTTATCTTCTTCTAAAGGAGTATAATTACTGATAAATCTTAATATTGTAGGATAATTTTCAACTATTTCAACATTATTGAGAGATATTACTAAATCTAATTTCTCGTTTTTCCCTGAAATATCAATATCTTCCTTTGATTTAAAAAATTGAATAGACATATTTTCAATAACTTCAAAAGTTTCTTTATTATCTGCCTTATGATTATACCTTATTCCTATAAATCTAGCTTTAGGAATTTGTCCTCCCATTTCTTTAAACTTTTCATTTAACCTATCTAAAGCCGTTGTTCCATCATCTCTATATTCTACGTCAAAAATTGGATTTTCCTTTATCTGATTGAAAAATCTTTTATCTTTTTGCCAATTTAGCTCCCTATTTCCTTTTTCAAGAATTTTAGTAAATTTTTTAGCTATTTCATCACCATTTGCTTCAATAGTTACAATATTTACAAAGAGTTGTCCAAAAAATTCTTTATACAAATAATTATTTAATTTTTCTTTTATCTCTTCAATTTTTTTCATTGAATCTTCTGTATTTTGAAGTAAAATATAAAATTTCCCACCAGCAGTTAAAATAATATTTGTTAAATTTAATTCAAATTCTCTTATTAAATATAATGCTATTACATCACTTATCATTTTTACAAAAAACGATTTTCCTCTCAATGTTTTTGCAGCACCTTCTGATTTTATACCATCATAAATAAAATTTTGAATTCCACTAACATCTCCTACCAAAACTGTAAATTGCTCTGTTTTTTCTCTAGGCTGATTTCCTGTTTCTAAAATATTTTTCTCTTTATGGTATTTATAAGAAGCAAGTGCCAATGCTGATGTGCTTTTCAAATGATCAAATAACGAAATATCAGATATTTTAGTCTGAGTATCCGAAGCAATACACCACATGTATTTTTCCATCAATAGATATAAATGTGAAAAAAACACATCATAACTGCTACTATTAATTTTCTTTACTTCTTCGAAAAAATTACAGACATGTTTGTATAATTCCTCTTCAGTATTTTCTTTAAAATTATTTGCATCTTTTCCTGATGCAAGTTGTTGAGAAAATATTGTCTCATAATCAAGTGTTCTTAATTTATATGCATAATATGATGATACACTTTCATTTAAATCTTTTTTCAAAGAGATTGTTTCAAATATTGGATTTAAAGGCCTTCTCATCCAATGAGTATTTTCCTTTTGGTTATTTTCTACAGGTTCATCTCTTCTCTCAGCAGCAGAATAGTTATCTGCTCTTGCCACTATGTTTCCTATTCTCTGTAATTTTTCATTTTCGATATCTTTAACCGAGAGTTTAACTTCTTTAAAAGTAAGACTTTCATGATGTTTTAAAACAAGTTCTTTCAGATTTTCCAATAATTCAGAATTTTCTATAATTTTATTTTCTTCTAAAAAGCATATAAATTCTTTTGATAATACAGGATGTTTGTATGTTTTATATTCTTTATTTTTTATGTTTTTTACATAATTTGATGACCTATTAGTGAATTTTCCAAAATCATGTAATAATCCCGCTAAAGAAACAACTTGTTCCATATTTTCTAATCTAAACATCTCTCCTCCTTTTTTATTAATATTTTTATTAGAGTTTTTTATTTTATACTGTATTTTTTACTAAATAATAATCTTTATATAATAAATGTTAGTTGTTAGTTTATTTATATTATTTGTAAAATTATAAATTTCAATATAATTTCTTAATGAAATATTTTTTAAGAAGTGTCTAAACATTCATTGTCTTCATTATTCAAAATCTTATCTTCCAAAAAAATGTAATTTCGATACAAAACTATTCATTAATTTTTCCTTTCTCTTTTTAAGATTTTTTATTCTATTTTCTTTGTTGTCTATTTTTTACCTTTATTTATTCTTTTATAATTTAAATTTTTATTCTCTCCCTCTAAGATTAACCTAAAAATTTAATAAAGTCAATAGCTATATATAATTTTTTTATTATTTTATTACTTTATATAAAGTATACACTAAATGTATATTCTAAAACCTTCGTTTAACAAGTTATTTT
>ERZ773069.23-NODE-23-length-105746-cov-8.949665_pt1 | contig 105746 bp, 125 predicted proteins | sample MGYA00580619_ERZ773069 | MGnify/ENA primary metagenome ERZ773069 (study PRJEB29015, sample SAMEA2738007) | human oral metagenome | biome: human oral; feature: human-associated habitat; material: dental | place: China | collected 2108 ...
GACTTTCTGTGGCAAATTCGGTTGCGGCGATTCAAGCTGGAGCAACTCAGATTGAATGTACAATTAATGGACTTGGGGAAAGAGCTGGGAATACTTCACTAGAAGAAATTGCGATGATTTTGAAAACAAGAAAAGATTTATTTGAAGAATATTACACAAACATTGATTCAAAGCAAATTTATCCAACAAGTAAATTAGTAAGCCTTTTGACAGGAGTTGCAACACAGCCAAATAAAGCAATTGTCGGAGCGAATGCCTTTGCACACGAATCAGGAATCCATCAACACGGAGTTTTGGCAAATCCTGAAACTTATGAAATTATGAGTCCTGAATCTGTAGGAAGAAATCCAGATAGCTTGGTACTTGGAAAACATTCTGGAAAACACGCCTTTGTACAAAAATTAGAATCTTTAGGATTTGACCATGTTGGAAGTGACAGAGTAGAAGAATTATTTGCACAATTTAAAAAATTGGCAGACAAGAAAAAATATGTTTTAGATGAAGATATTATCGCATTAGTCGCTGGAGATGCGGCAAAAATCGAAGGAAGAATAAAACTTGCTCACTTTGAAATTTCAAGACAGGAAGGGAAAAAACCAAAAGCTACAGTTACAATCGACTTGGATGGAGAAAAATTGGTTAAAGAAGCTCTTGGAGATGGACCTGTTGATGCAGCTTACAACGCAGTAAATTTAGCAGTGAGCGACACTTTTGTATTGGAAGAATATAAATTGGAAGCGATTACAGGAGATACGGATGCACAGGCACAGGTTGTTGTTATAATTGAGAAAAATGGAAACAGATTTATTGGTAGAGGACAAAGTACGGATGTGGTTGAGGCTAGTATTAAGGCTTATATTAATGGGATAAATAGACTTTATAATAAATAGTTTTCTTTTGAAGAGGTGAAAAATTATGCCTAAATTGGTTATAAATGATAAATCAGGTAAAAAAAATACTTCAATGAATTTTTTTCTGGATGATAAAGTTATAAAATTTAAAGAAAATAAAAAAGAAATTGAAAATGTAGATTATGGAGAACATACAATTAAAGTACGAACTTTGTATTTTAAAAGTTCTGAACAAAAAATAAATATTGAAAAAGAAGTTACAGAAATTGAAATAAAACAAAATTATAGGGTATATTTACTTTTTGTATGTTTAGTTATAATTTCATTACTTGGAGTTTTCTTGAAAATAAAACTAAAAATAGAAGCTAGTAAAGGTTTTTTATATATGATTTTATTTGTTATAGTGATGAATCTATACTTTGTTTTTGGAAATCCTTTAGTTTTGAAAGTAAAAGAGTAAATAAAAAAATATTGATTTATATAGGGCAGTTTTAAATACAAACTAGCAATTTTTAGACGATGAGTACTCAATTGACCAATTTTTCAGACAAATGACTCCTGATACAGGAATGAAATCTGACAGGGGACTTGATTTTGATAGGGAAGTTTTGCTAAGGCTCTTGCTGCCACTATTGATGAAGTATACAAGAGAACAGGTAAAAAATCTATAATTATTAGTCATTCTCAAGGAGGATCTCCAGGTTGGTTAGCACCTGTTTATACAAAAAATATAAAAGCAATAGTTGCAATTGAACCTGGTGGACCTGCAGCAGAAAATAGTATAGAATACAAAGAATTATTGGCACAAAAAATACCTATAGCATTTTATTTTGGTGATTACATTGAAAATGGAGATCCTAAAATTTTATCAACTCCAATTTGGCAGGAAAGATTGGAAAAATGTAAAAATTTTGTAAAAAATTACAATGATGAAGGCGGAAATTCAGTTTTATTTGAACTTCCAAAAGAAGGTATTTTTGGAAATGATCATTTTATATTTCAAAATTTAAATAATGATATTGTGGCTGATCATGTAGAAAAATGGATTAAAGGATTATAAAAAAATCGAATAAATAGACTTTATAATAAGTAAAGGGAGGGGATTTTGATGAAAATATCAAATAATTACATTAATGAAATAAAGAAAATACTTAAAAATGCTAGACAAAAAGCATATACCGCTGTAAATTCGGCGATGGTGGAAGCATATTGGGAAATTGGCAGAAGAATTGTAGAAGAAGAGCAGAACGGGAAAGAAAGAGCTGAATATGGGAAAGAAATATTACAAAATTTATCTAAGGAACTTACAGAAGAATTTGGAAAGGGATATAGCTATAGAACATTAAGAGAAATAAGACAATTCTATCTTATGTTTTCAGATTTTGAGAAATGGCGAACAGTGTCCGCCAAATTGACATGGTCTCATTTTCAGAAAGTTTTAAGAGTTTCTGATGAGAAAGCTAGAATATTTTATTTGACAGAAGCAGCCGAGAATATGTGGTCTGTAAGAACATTAGATAGAAATATATCTACACTTTACTATAATCGTATTGTTGCAAGCATCGATAAAAAGACGGTTGAAGATGAAATGAAAGAAAAAATAAAAAGTTTGCAAACTGAAGAATTTATAAAAAATCCAGCAGTTTTAGAGTTTTTAGATTTGCCGTCAAATATGTCTTATACTGAAAGTCAATTGGAAAAGGCATTAACAGACGATATTCAAAAATTTATGATGGAACTTGGAAAAGGTTTTGCATTTGTGGAAAGGCAACAACATATTCGTACGGAAAATTCAGATTTTTATATTGATTTGGTATTTTATAACTATATTTTGAAATGTTTTGCTATAGTAGAGTTAAAAACAGGAAAATTAACACATCAGGATATAGGACAACTTGATATGTATGTCAGAATGTACGACGATTTGAAAAAACAGGAAAATGATAATCCAACAATAGGGCTCCTTCTTTGTACAGATACAGATAGTACTGTTATAAAATATTCAGTCTTGAATGATAATAAAAATCTTTTTGCAAGTAAATATGTAAATTATCTTCCTAGTGAAGAAGAATTGATAAATGAAATTGAAAGGCAAAAAATATTGTTTGAAATAAATAATGAAGTGGATATGTAGAAATGAAAAAGATATTGATTTTAATGATAGGAATTTTTTTGTTAATTCCTATTTTAGGGTTAATTTATGCACATTATGAGTTTTATTTCTGGAGTAGGAGGGCCTCTTAAAGGAGTGTTTATCAGATTTTTTGCAAAAACTGAAATTGTGGTGTTTACTTTGAGAAGAAGTTGAGATAGAAATTAAATAATATTTTGGTTAAAAGAAAAAAATTGTAATTTTTGGATGACTCTAAATAAATATATTTTTAGATTTTATAAAAATTATTTACAGAAAGAAGGAATTTTAAAATGAAAACAATAGTTTTTGCACATCCATGGAATGGAAGTTTTAACAAGGCAATTTTAGATAAAGTAGTGGAAAAACTTGATGAAACAAAAGAAAAATATACAATTATAGATTTGAACAAGGATGGATTTAATCCTGTGATGACTGAAAAAGATTTGGAATTGTATTCGCAAGGAAAAAGTGTTGATCCTTTGGTTTTGAAATATCAGGAAATTTTGAAAAATACAGATGAGCTAATATTGATTTTTCCAATTTGGTGGATGTCATTACCTGCTATATTAAAAGGATTTTTTGACAAAGTTATGTTGAGAGGATTTGCATACGAAAATACACAGAATGGGATAAAAGGTTTTTTAACTAATATAAAAACAGCAAAAATGATTACAACTGCTACAGCACCTAAATTTTTGTTAAATATAACAGGTTTTGGGATTACGATGAAAAAGGCTAATCTTGGTGGAATTGGGATTAAGAAAACGAAATGGATTCATTATAGTTTGAGAATGCAAGGGAAAGATGAAGATAGAAAGAAATTTCTTGAGAAGGTTAAGGAATTTGTTGGTAATTAAGAAGAAAAGCAGAAAATACTCTTAGTTTAAAGCAAATAAAAAACAAGGAGTTTTATATTATGAAAAAGAAATTGTACAAATCAGTAAAAGATAGAAAACTTACGGGCGTATGCGGAGGAATTGCAGAATATTTTGATATTGATTCAAGTATTGTAAGAATAGTATGGCTTATTTTGGTTCTTTGTGCAGGAACGGGTCTACTGGCTTATATTATTTGTGCGATAGTTCTTGATGATAATCCTAATGAGTAAAATATTTTTGAAAAAAAGAATTTGATTTTTGAAATTCTTAAATAACTAAATAAAAAATTAGGTGGAGAATAAAAATGAAAAAAGTATTTTTTTGGTTATTCTACTTGTTGTTTTTAATATTTTTTGATATTGTTTTGGTGATTATAAGGTTTAATAATAGCATTTATGATTTTTTAATAAGTTTGAATATAAAAAATGAATGGATTTTAGAAAAATTATTTTTGCTAGTGGAGGTTATTTTTATTATAATTTGTTTAATCTTTGCTTATTTAATTTCAAAGATAAAAGTCAGTAAAAAAAGTTTGTTAATCCCACCATTAGTTATAGTGGTGATAAAAGTAATAATATTTTTTTGTATATTTGGATTTTTTACGTTGAGTCCTGAATCAGAAGATGCAGGAGCAGGAGGATTTCTTTTATATCTTATATTCTTTGGCTTTGGAGCTTATATAGGAATGATAAATTTATACTTTTATTTGGGATTATTGTTCAATTTATTTAGAAGGAGAAAAAAGTGAAAGTGAAAAGCTTGATTTTTAAGATTTTATGGAGTTTTTTAGGGCTGATTGTGATATTTTTACTGTATTCGCATTATGAATACAGACATATAAAAATAAGGACAATTGAAATACAGTCAAAAGATATACCGGAAGAATTTAATGGGAAGAGAATATTATTTGTTGCAGATTTTCAATATGATACAATGTCAAGATATAATAGAAAACAGCAGAAAAAGGCGATTGAGCTGATTAATGCACAAAAGAAGGATATGGTACTGCTGGGGGGAGATTATGCAACTTGGGAGAAAAATATTCCTAAGTTTTATGAAGATGCTAGAGATATAAAGATTCCTGAACTTGGAGTGTATGCGATTTATGGGAATCATGAATATCCAGGGGAAGAAGAAACAGCTGAAAACATGAAAAAACTTGGCTTTAATCTTTTAGTAAATGAAAATAGAAAAATAACAATTAACAATGAAAGTATATATATTGCAGGAGTGACAGACTTATGGCATGGAAATCCTGATGCGGAAAAGGCACTTGAAGGTATAAAAAAAGAGGATTTTGTATTGTTTTTAACTCATAATCCTGAATATTTTGAAGATATGACAGAGGCTGAAAAAGAAAAAACTGATATGATTCTGGCAGGACATACTCACGGTGGACAGGTGACATTTTTTGGAAAAATTATTGTATCAGCGGTAAAAAATAAAGAGAAATATGGATACGGAATGAAAAATTATGGTGGTCATAAACTTTATATTACTTCAGGTGTTGGTGGAGCTGCCCTGGAGATGTTTATCAGGTTTTTTGCACAGCCTGAGATTGTAATTTTTGAGTTAAAAAGAATTTAAAACTTTCAGGAAATAAAAAAGGTGGAAAAAATGGGAATTAAAAATTTAGAAATAAGAAATGCTAAATATAATTTAAAGCAATTGAAGGAAAATTATTTAAAAGGGAGAAAGCAGAAGTTCCTTTTTTTCTGGGGACATCAGCCATCAAAAGATGGAAGCATAACAAAAACATGTTTTAGCCAATGGTGGAAATCATTTTTTATTGAAAATGAAAGAAAATATTGCTGTATGGAACAGTATATGATGGCAAAAAAGGCTGAATTATTTGAAGATGACGAGATTTTAAAGGAAATAATGGAAACAGCAGATCCTAAGAAAATAAAAGCTTTAGGAAGAAAAGTTAAAAATTTTAATGAGAAAAAATGGAATGAAGTAAAATATTCAATTGTATTTGCCGGAAATCTACTGAAATTTTCCCAGGATGAAAATCTGAAAGACTTTCTGCTTTCAACTAAAAATGATATAATAGTGGAAGCAAGTCCTTATGATAAAATCTGGGGAATTGGTATGTCTGCAGATGATGAATTTGTGGAAAATCCTACAAGGTGGAAAGGTGAAAATCTTTTAGGATTTGCATTAATGGAAGTAAGAGATGAATTATCCAAGTAAAAAAGTAAGGATGTAGAAGTAATGGAAAAAATTTTAATAACAGGTGCGAGTTCAGGAATTGGAAAAGAATTGGCAAGAAATCTGGCAGGCAGAAGCAGAAAAATATATTTGCTGGCAAGGTCTGAAAATAAACTGAATTTACTGAAAAAAGAACTGGAAGAAAAAAATTCTTTACTCGAATGTACATGCATAAAATATGATTTAACTGATATTGAACAATTGGAAAAAATTACTGAAAACTGTGATGTGGATCTAGTCATTAACTGTGCAGGTATAGGTAAAATTACTGATTTTCTGAAACTAAGTGATGAAGAAGATTTGAATACAATAAATGTGAATTTCATTTCTCCGTTAATTTTAACTAAAAAATTTTCGGAAAAATTTTTACAGGCGGGAAAAGGAACAGTTTTAAATGTCTGTTCAACTGCCGCTTTATATCAGCATCCGTATATGGCAATATATAGTTCAGTAAAATCTGCACTGCTGCATTATTCTTTGGCACTGGATGATGAATTGTCGCATAAAAATAAAAATGTGAGGGTTCTGTCAGTTTGTCCAGGTCCAACAGCAAGTAACTTTTTTGATAAGGATACACAGGAAAAATTTGGAAATTCACAAAAATTTATGATGACTTCAGAATGTGCTGCTAAAGAAATTATAAAAATGATTGAAAAGAAAAAGAGATTTTCTATAATAGGCTTTAGAAACAAATTGTCTATGTTTTTAATAAATTTATTGCCAGTTTCATTGCAGTTAAAACTAACAGGATTAATTTTAAAAAAGGTGATTAAATGATAATGTTATTTAATTTTTTGCTTGGACTGACTATAACTTTACTTATTTCGAAGTCATTATTCTCTTTTATTTATTTTCAAAGAATAAATAATTTGGAAAAAACAGAAATAAATGAAAGTAATTATACAGTAATTCAGCCTATTTTGTCTGGTGATACAAGACTGGAAGAGGATTTGACAGCTAATTTGATAAATACAGAAAATATGAAGTTTATCTGGCTTGTGGATAAAAGTGACAGTGTTGCAATAAAAACAGCTGAAAAAATTTTAGAAAATGGAAATTTTTCTGACAGAGTTGAAGTTTATGAATTAGATGATGTTCCACAGGAAGTAAATCCTAAAATATTTAAGCTGGCTCAAGTTGTGGATAAAATAAAAACAGAATATACCGTAATTTTAGATGATGATTCTGTTATGGATAGAAAAAGATTAAATGAATTAAGTATTTATGAAAAAGATAAATCAGAATGGATAGCAACAGGAATTCCATTTAATTATAATGTGAATGGATTTTATTCTAAACTTATTTCATCTTTTATAAATTCCAATTCTATTTTTTCATATTTTTCTATGTCTTTTTTGAAGGAAAATAGAACTATTAATGGAATGTTTTATATTTTAAGGACTGATATCTTAAAAAAATATAATGCTTTTGAAGAAATAAAATACTGGCTTTGTGATGATTTAGCCCTCGCAGCCTATTTGCTTTCAAAAAAGGTAAAAATTATACAGACAACTGTTTTCTGTAATGTGAGAAATACTGTTCCAAATTTTAGAAAATATATACTTCTTATGAAGAGGTGGCTTTTATTTGGAAATGTGTATATGAAGAATGCCTTTTCTGCAAACTTTTTATTTATGATATTACTTCCAACTATATTGCCGACAATATTATTATTTTTAAGTTTTTTTTTAGGTACAAATTATTTGCTGACAGTATTTTATTTATTCATAGGTAAGGTTGTGCTGTTTTCCATTATAAGATTATTTATTTATAGAGTGAAAACAGAAAGTAAGAAGAAAAATTCTTTTTTTACTCAAATTATGGAATTACTGTATGAATTAATTAGTGAATTTACACTTCCTTTTATGCTTATGTATACTCTTTTAACTCCACCTGTAATTATATGGAGAAATAAAAAAATTAGAGTTAAAGATGGGAAAATACACTATGAACTTTAAGGAATATTTAAAAAAACTGGAAAGTCTTGATGTTTCAAAAACTCTTTTAAAAGAAGACAGGATTGTTCTTGTCATAAGCGGAAGCAGTAATCTTAAAACAGCTGCATTAAAACCGGACAGATTTGAAATGCTGAGTATTTTTAAAGAATTTGGCTACAAGGTCATAAATTCAAATTTTCCATATAATGAAGATTTTGATTATAACGAGTTTGAGGATATAAATATTTTAAAGGCAAGTTTGTCAAATATTGTTTATTATAATCATACTCTTTTTGATAAAAGATTTGAAAAGGAAATTTTAAGGCATCTGTCTCCTTTACAATTTTTGAAGAATGTTATAGTAATTTCTCAAAGTTCAGGTTTGAATGTATGGGAGAGATTTATGGATTTATCAGGTTGTAAAAATGAAAATATAAAAATATTTGCCTTAGGGCCTGTTGGAAAAGGATTTGGCAAAGTGAAAAACACAATAGTTTTTAAAGGAATTTATGATATTTACAGCTGGATTTTAGATTTTCATAAGACTGATAAAGTTGTAAATTGTGGACATCTGGAATATTTTAGTAACAGAAAGGTAAAGAAAATAATTTATGAATATTTACAAGGAGAAAATTAAAATTGCCATTGTTGCTCCACCATTCAGTGGCCATCTTTATCCAATTTTAGAACTGGTACTGCCTCTACTGGAAGAAAAATATAAATATGACATATGTGTTTATACTGGATTTCATAAGGAAGAAGTAGTTAAAAGATTAGGATTTCCTGTAAAAGTTTTACTTGAAAATAAGCCTGATGTTTTTGAAAAAATATCAGATACAGACAGAAAAATAGGCCCTGTAATTGCATATAAGCAATTTAAGGAAAATCTGAAACTTATGCCGGAAGTTATAGAGGAAATGGAAAAGTTTTTTTCTGAAAGAAAGCCTGACATAGTATTGGTAGATTTTGCCGCTGTTCCTGTGGGAATTGCGTGTGAAAAATTAGGCTTTCCATGGATTACGAGTATTCCAACGCCTTTTGCAATAGAATCTAGAACAACACCGCCTGCTTATGCTGGGGGACTATATCCAAAAGACGGATTTTTCTTTAAGTTGAGAGATAAGCTGGCAAGAAGTTTCATTAGAAATTATAAAAGACTGCTATGTTTTATTTTAAGAAAGCAGATCAAGGAATTAAACTTTACTCTTTATAATGAAAAGGGTGAGGAAAATATCTACTCCCCTTATTCTATACTGGCTTTAGGAATGAAGGAATTTGAATTTAGGGATGATTTTCCGGAACAGTTTATTTGGGCAGGATCATGCTGTTCATCTCTTTTTAAAAACAGTGTAAAATTTGTAAAGGATAAAGGATATGAAAAAACTATATTTTTAACAAATGGAACTCATTTAAAATGGGCTAAAAATATTATGATTGATGTAGCAAAGGAACTTTCAAAATTATATCCCAAATTTTTATTTGTAGTATCATTGGGAAGTTATCCGGAAAGGGATAAGGAAGTTTTAAAGGAAAATAATTTACATATTTATCATTATTTAGATTATGATGAAGTTATACCTAAAATTGATTATGCTGTTCATCATGGTGGGACAGGAATACTTTATTCCTGCATAAAATATAATAAACCTGCTGTTGTCATACCTCATGACTATGATCAGTTTGACTATGCTGTGAGAGCTGATTTAGCAGAAATTGGAATTGTAGCTAAGTTGAGATCAAGAAAAAATATATTAAAGGCTTTTGAGAAAATGCTGCAAAGAAAAGAATGGAATAATCTGGAAAAAATGTCAAAGGACTTTAATAAATATTTGCCAAGTGAAGTATTAAAAAAGGAAATTGACAGGTTATTAAAGGGAGGAAAGTAATGAAAGTTTTGCTTACAGGGGCAACAGGTTTTTTAGGAAAATATGTAATTGAAGAACTAAAAAATAATAATTATAAAGTAGTTGCTTTTGGAAGAAATGAAAAAATTGGAGAAACACTGGTTGATGAAAAAGTCGAATTTTATAAAGGTGATATAGGAGATTTAGATGATTTATTTAAAGCATCTGAAGGCTGTTCAGCTGTTATTCATGCGGCGGCACTTTCTACTGTATGGGGTAAATGGGAAAATTTCTATAATATAAATGTGTTGGGAACAAAAAATATCGTTCAACTGTGTGAAGAAAAGAAATTGAAACTGGTTTTTGTTTCTTCACCAAGTATATATGCAGGTGCAAAGGATCAGTTAGACGTTAAAGAAGATGAAGCACCTGAAGAAAATAATCTTAACTTTTATATAAAAAGTAAAATTATGGCAGAAAATATAATAAAATCTTCAAGTCTGAACTATATGATAATTCGACCTCGTGGACTGTTTGGCGTTGGAGATACGAGTATAATACCAAGACTTCTGGAATTAAATAAAAAACTGGGAATTCCTCTTTTTGCTGATGGAAAACAGAAAGTTGATATAACTTGTGTTGAGAATGTTGCTTATTCTTTAAGGCTGGCATTGGAAAATAATGAATATTCAAGGGAAATATACAACATTACAAATGATGAGCCGATAGAGTTCAAGGAAATATTAAATTTATTTTTTAATGAAATCGGCACAGAAGGGAAATATTTAAAATGGAATTATAATCTAATTTTACCTCTGGTTTCATTTATGGAGAAATTCTACAAATTTTTTAGAATTGAAAAAGAGCCTCCTCTTACAAAATATACACTATATTTAATGAAATATAGTCAGACTTTGAATATAGACAAGGCTAAGAAGGAATTGGGATATTATCCGAAGATATCTGTAATTGAAGGAGTAAAAAAATATGTTGAACACAGCAGAAAAAATGATAGAAAAAGTTGATTATTTTGGTTGTGGATATTGTACAAATGATTTAAAAAAAGTTTTTAAAGATTTTGAGAAAACGATAGTTGATTTTTATGCAGGAGTTTTTTTGATTAAGCATAGAAAAATGGGATATATTCTTTATGATACAGGTTATTCCATGGAAATTCTGAAAAATAATCCTAAATATTTTTTATATAGGTTTGCTAATCCTATTACTTTAAAAAGGGAAGATATGATTGACTATCAGCTTAAGGAAAAGGAAATAGACAGAAAAGAAATAAAATATATAATTATTTCTCACCTGCATCCTGATCATATTGGAGGTTTAAAATTTTTCCCGAATTCTAATTTAATATTAACTGAAACTTGTTATAATAACCTTAAGTCAGGAAAAGATAATCTTCTTATTTTCAACGAACTGTTTCCAGATGACTTTGAAAATAGATTGATATTGATAAAAAACTATAAAGAGAATAAGCTATTTTTATATAAGGAAAGTTTCGATTTATTTTCTGATTCATCTATGCTGATGATAGAGGTAGACGGGCATGCAAAGGGACAGGGATGTTTATTTCTGCCTGAGAAAAATCTCCTTATTGCAGCAGATGTATGCTGGGGAACTGAATATTTACCCCTGACAGATAAAATGAAATGGCTTGCGAGAAAAATACAGAATAATTTTGAAGATTATAAGCAAGGAAGCGATTTGCTGAAAAAAGTTATGAAAAATGATATTTCTGTTATTGTAAGTCACGATAATAAAGAAAAAATAAAAAGGATACTAAATGAGAAAAATATTTAAAATTATGTCAACTTTCATAAAAGTAAGGTATTTTAATAAATGGACTTCAAGAAATGAACTTCTGGAGTATCAGGAAAAGCAGGTAAAGAAACATTTGAAGTTTTTAAAGGAAAAATCACCATATTTTAAAAATCATAATATTACAGAAGATTTTACAATGGATAAGGCTTTTATGATGGAAAACTTTGATGAATTGAATACATTAGGGGTAAAAAGGGATGAGGCTATGGAAATAGCTTTGAACAGTGAAAAAACAAGAAATTTCAATCAAAAATATAAGGATATTTCAGTGGGACTTTCCTCAGGAACATCAGGTCATAGAGGAATGTTTTTGACAACTCCTGAAGAACAGGGAATATGGGCAGGAACAATATTAGCTAAAATGTTACCAAAGAAAGATATTTTTGGTCATAAAATAGCTTTTTTCCTAAGAGCAGATAATGATCTTTACAAAACTGTAAATTCATTTTTAATAAGTTTGGAATATTTCGATACTTTTAAAGATATTGATGGGCATATTGAAAGATTGAATAAATATCAGCCGACAATGATAGTTGCTCCTCCTTCATTGCTTCTGGTACTTGCTAAGAAAATTGAAGAAGGAAAATTGAAGATTTCTGTAAAAAGAATTATTTCTGTTGCAGAAATTTTAGAGAAACCCGATGAAGAATATATAAAAATTCAGTTTAAACAGAAAATAATACATCAGATTTATCAGGCAACAGAAGGTTTTTTAGCCTGTACATGTAAATTTGGGCATTTACATTTAAATGAGGACTTGATAAAATTTGACAGGAAATATATAGATGAAAAAAGATTTTATCCAATAATTACAGATTTCAGGAGAACAAGCCAGCCTTTTGTAAAATATTATTTAAATGATATTCTGGTTGAATCGGAAGAAGTTTGTGAATGCGGTTCAGTTCTGCAAAGAATTGAAAAAATAGAAGGACGTTCAGATGATATTTTTAAATTTACAAATAAAACTGGTAAGGAAATTGTGGTTTTCCCAGATTTTATCAGAAGAACAATACTTTTTGTTGAAAATATAAGAGAATATCAGGTTTTCCAAGTGAATGATAGTCTGCTGGAAATAGCGGGTTTAAATATAAATGAGGAGCAGAAGAAGTTAATAAAAAAAGAATTTGAAAATTTATTTGCTTCTCTGGATATAGAAAATGTAAAAATACAATTTATAGATTATGAAGTAGATAAAACAGTGAAGTTGAAAAGAATCGTAAGAAAGGTAATAAAATGAGAAAAATACAGATTATAGGATATGGAGTGGAACTACCGGAAAATACAGTCAGTTTTAATGGTCAGACCCGTTATAGAATAAGTGGAGAAGAAAATCAGATTTCCCTTGCTGTTTCAGCATGTGAAAAAGCACTCGAAAATACGGGAATTAAGATTGATGATATAGATTGCATAGTTTCAGCAAGCGCAGTTGGAATACAGCCAATACCTTGCACGGCGGCATTGATTCATGAAAGAATTGCAAAAGGAACTTCGATTCCGGCATTAGATATAAATACAACATGCACAAGTTTCATGACAGCTATGGATACAATGTCCTATTTAATAGAAGCAGGAAGATATAAAAGAGTGCTGATTGTTTCCTGTGATGTCGCATCAATAGCCTTAAATCCTAAACAGAAGGAGAGTTTCAGGCTTTTCAGTGATGGTGCTGCAGCTTTTATTATAGAAAAAACGGAAAAAGAAACAGGGGTTATAGATGCTATGCAGAAAACTTGGTCTGAAGGAGCACATTCCACTGAAATTAGGGGTGGTTTAAGTAATTTACATCCTAAAAATTATTCTGAAGAAACAAAAGAAGAATTTATGTTTGATATGAATGGAAAAACTATATTGTCACTATCTATGAAAAAAATTCCTGAAATGATGAAGGAATTTCTGGAAAATAATGGAATGAAAATATTAGATATTGATATGGTAGTACCTCATCAGGCAAGTATGGCCATGCCAATCGTAATGGAGAAACTGGGTGTACCTAAAGATAAATTTATAAATGAGGTAAAAGAATTTGGAAATATGGTTTCTGCTTCTGTTCCGCTTGCACTGGCCCATGGGCTGGAAAGTGGTAAAATAAAGAGTGGAGATATAATACTTCTTATTGGAACTGCAGCTGGGCTTACAACGAATATATTACTGATGAGAGTGTAAAAATTTATTTTAAATTTTAAGAAAAAAAGCTATAATTGAATTGGAAAATATAAAATATAAAGGGAGAAGGAAAGTAAAATGAACGGAGAAAATAAAAAAAGCAAAGAAAACAAGAAAAGGGAAGAAAATAAGAAAAATATTATCATTTCAGTTTTTGCAGTAATAGTTCTTATTGGAGTTTTTTTAATATATAGTTCGTATTCAAAAATGCAGCGTCTTCAGGCAGAATTAAAACTGCAGGAAGCAGAGGAAAAAATAAAAAAGATAGAAGAAAATGAGCAGAAACAGGCAGAAGCACAGCAAAATCTGCAAAATCTGCAGAAGGATGTTCAAAAAGTTGAGGAAACAGTTGCCAATGCTGTGACTCAGCAAACAAATTATGAAGAGGAACTGATGAAAAGAATGTCTTCTGTAAAGGACACTGATTTTGAAGGAAGCACGGCAGAAATGGCAGAACAGGCAGAAAAAGCCCGTAAAGCATGGGATGATGAACTAAATAAAGTTTACAAGCTTTTAATGTCAGAACTTTCAGGAGAACAGAAAGCAAAACTTCAAAACAGCGAGAGGGAATGGATAAAAAATATAGAAAAAGAAATAGAAAAAATACTGGATGAAGAATGTGGTCTTGATGAAAAAGGAAAAAGAATGACTTGCGGAACAGTAGCTGCTCCAATTGAAGCGGGAACAAAAATGGAAAGAACAAAAGAAAGAGCAATACAGCTTGCAAAAATGTATGACGAAATTCATAAGAAATAGAATTAGAAAATAAATAGTTGTACATTTTTGAAAATGTAAATTAAGAGGTAAAAAATGATAAATAGAAAAATCATATTCAGGTGTTGGCGGTGGAGCCTTGAAATGTTTATAAGATTTTTCGCACAGCCTGAAATTGTGGTACTGAAATTGAGGAAAGTTAAGTAAAGATTTGGAAGAGGTGTAATATGGAAGATAAAGAATTAAAGAAGTTGGCAAAAGATATTTTTGAAAAAATTAAAAAAAAGTATTATGAAACAGCAAAAGAAATGATAGTTGCAAATGCTTCAGTCAATACTTCAAAGGAAATAAAAATAACAGACAGTAAAATTGAAGGAATTCCATATATTCCAAAAGGGAGTAAAATTCCAACAAATTCAGAAGGGAAACAGTTTATGTTTCTTGCACAGATAAATTGTGCTGACTTAAAAGGTCTAGAAAATTTTCCAAAAGAAGGAATTTTGCAATTTTGGGTTTTGGGAGATGACTTGATGGGATTAGATTTTGACAACAGTACAAATCGGAATGGTTTTGATGTAATTTATTATGAGAAAATTGAAGATTACTATTTGGAAGATGAGTTTAAGAAAATGTATAATCCTTACAAATATGACCCTGCATGGGATTTTTTGATAGCACATCATCCTTGCAAAATGGAATTTTCTTTGGGAAAACAAAAAGAGAATTTAGACTATGATTTTTTAGATATTTTATTTGAAAAAGTATGGGAAGAAGAAAATTTTAAATTTGATGAAAAAGATAAATTGTCTGAAGAAGTGGAAGAAATATATGGATATGAATTTTATGAAGAAAATATTGGCACAAAATGTAATGGATTTCCATTTTTCACACAATCTGAACCAAGAAAAGGTGAGGAAATGAATGAATACAATATTTTATTATTTCAAATTAATAGTGGAAAAGAAATAATGATTGGAGATTGTGGAGTGATGAATTTCTTTATTAATCGTGAAAAATTAAAAAATAGGGACTTTTCAGATGTTTTCTACAATTGGGACTGCTATTAATTTTATAAGAATAGAAAGTTGGGGAAATGGATATAAAAAATATAAATTATGAATATTTTTTAGATTTATCAGTAAGAATGACGTATCATTCAAATGCAATTGAAGGAAATACATTGACACTAAATGAAACAGCTGAAATTATTTTAGATAGTACAATACCTGGAAGCAAGAGTGTACGTGAAGTTTTTGAAGTTTTAAATCACAAAAAGGCAATTGACTATATGTTGACTGAACTTGCGAATGACCAAAAATTGGATATTTATGTGATTAAAAATATAAATAAGGAAATTTTAGACAGGTTGAATGATAATGCTGGAAATTTTAAAAATAGCAGTAATGCAATAATTGGTGCAGATTTTGAAACTTCTACACCAAGTCAGGCACCAGTTCTTACAAAAAATTGGATTGAAAACTTGAATTATAGGTTGGAATTGTGTAAAACTGATGATGAAAAGTTGTCAGAAATATTAAATTCTCATATAGAATTTGAGAGAATTCATCCTTTTAGTGATGGAAATGGACGAACAGGAAGGCTGATTATGCTGTATTTGTGTTTTCAGGAAAATATAAGTCCGTTTGTGATTGAAAAAAATGATAGAGCATTGTATATGAACTATTTAAGGGAACAGAATGTAGAGATTATTTTTGAAAGGGTAAAAGAATTACAGGAATTTGAAGACAATAGATTGATACAATTTTAAAATAATTAATAAAAATATAGAAAAACTTGTAGAAAGAATTGGAGGAAAAAATGTCAGAAATAAAAAATGGAATAAAAAAACCAAAAACTTTATTTGATAAGGTTTGGGAAAAACATGTAATAACAGGGGAATCAGGGGAAGCTCAGCTACTTTACATAGATTTACACTTAATTCATGAAGTTACTTCACCACAGGCGTTTTCAGGACTGAGATTAGCCGGGAGAAAGGTTAGAAGACCTGACTTAACATTTGGGACAATGGATCATAATACACCAACTATAATGTCACAAAGACTAGATATTAAAGATAAAATTTCAAAGGCACAGTTGGATGCACTTGCGGCAAACTGTAAGGAATTTGGGATAGAATTGGTTGATATGTTTAATGAAAGCAATGGAATAGTTCATATGGTAGGGCCTGAGCAGGGACTTACACAGCCAGGAAAAACAGTAGTTTGTGGAGATAGTCATACTGCAACTCATGGGGCATTTGGAGCAATTGCATTTGGAATAGGAACAAGTGAAGTTGAACACGTACTGGCAACACAGACAATCTGGCAGAAAAAACCTAAAACAATGGGGATTGAAATAACAGGAAAACTGCAAAAGGGAGTTTATGCAAAGGATATTATTTTACATATAATCAAAACTTATGGAATTGGTCTTGGAAATGGGTATGCTTTCGAGTTTTTTGGAGATACGATAAGAGGACTTTCTATGGAAGAAAGAATGACAATTTGCAATATGGCGATTGAAGGTGGAGGAAAATCAGGAATTATTGCTCCTGATGAAACTACTTTTGAATATGTAAGAGGAAGAAGATTTGCACCGGAAGGTGAGGAATTTGAGAAAAAGGTGGCTGAATGGAAGGAATTATACACAGATTCTGTGGAAGCCTTTGATAAACATATAAAAGTGGATGTTTCAAACCTTGAACCTCAAGTTACCTGGGGAACAAATCCTGAAATGGGAATCAACGTTACAGAAACTTTCCCTGAAATTAAAGATCACAATGATGAAAAGGCATATGAATATATGGGATTAAAACCGGGGCAAACACCATTTGATATACCATTAAAACATGTATTTATTGGTTCGTGTACAAATGGAAGACTGAGTGATTTGGAAATTGCCGCAAAAATTGTAAAAGGTAAGAAAGTTGCGCCAAATATTACAGCAGTTGTAGTTCCAGGATCACAAATTGTTAAAAAAATGGCTGAAGAAAATGGAATAGCACAAATATTAAAAGATGCAGGCTTTGAATGGAGGGAAGCAGGATGTTCCACTTGTCTTGGAATGAACCCTGACTTGATACCGGCTGGAGAACATTGTGCATCAACTTCCAATAGAAACTTTGAAGGACGTCAAGGAAAAGGAGCAAGAACTCACTTAGTAAGTCCAGCAATGGCAGCGGCTGCCGCAATTTATGGGAAATTTGTGGATGTAAGGGAATTGGAAGAAGTGAAATAACTTCAGATAAAAAGAGGTAAGTAAAATGAATAAAAATGAAGGAGAAAAACATGAAACCATTTACAAAATATGAAGGAACAATCGTTCCTATAATGAATGATAATATCGACACAGACCAGCTGATTCCAAAGCAATATTTGAAAAGTATTGAAAAAACAGGTTTTGGACAATATGTGTTTGATGAATGGAGATACAACGAAGATAGAACTGACAATATGGATTTTAATTTAAATAAACCTGAATATAAAACAGGGACAATTTTAATTACAGGAGATAATTTTGGTTGCGGTTCGAGCAGGGAACATGCGGCTTGGGCATTGCAGGATTATGGGTTTCATGTAATTGTTGCAGGAGGATATTCAGGGATATTCTATATGAACTGGCTGAATAACGGGCATCTGCCAATAACTTTACCTGAAGCGGACAGACTGGAACTTGCTAAACTTCCTGGAGATGCAAAAGTTACAGTTGACCTTGAAAACAATAAGCTGACTGCAAATGGAAAGGATTATTTTTTTGAATTGGAGGAAAGCTGGAAACAGAGATTGCTGAAAGGAATGGATTCAATCGGACTGACATTGGAACATGAAGATGAGATTAGGAAATATGAGGAGAATCATAAATAGTTCAAAAAAGGAGCAAAAATGAAAAATTATTTTTTGTTGATAAGATGTTCTATGCGTGCTGTAATTTTAATGGTGAAATAGATGAATATTATATGGATTAAATTTTTTAAGAAGGAGAATTAGACATGGAAAAAAAATCAAAAGAACAGCTAAGAGTTGAAGAGTATTTTGAGGAAAACAATATAGTTCATAATGGAAACTATATTTATGCTACTAGGCAGGAGAGAAATTTAAATTCATTTTGGTTATTGGGACTTTCTGGATTGCTATTTAAATCAGCACAGCCTTATTACATTCTTTTTAGGGAAGATGAAATATTATTCTTTAAAATGAAAGTACTGGGTGGAATTAAGGAATTATCTTTCATCATGAAAGTGGAAGATATCAAGAGTATTGTACTGAAAAAAGGACTTCTAAGTTATAGTCTAATAATAAAAGTGGAAACTGATGGAAAAGTAAAAAAAGAAATAATAAATTTCATTAAAATTAATGGAAAAGCATGGTGGCTACAGAATAGAAATAATCTGATTGAAAGTGGATATTTTGATAGATTGAAGGAAAAAGTAGATAGAAGGAATTTATTAAATTAAAAATATTCAATAGGAGGTAAAAAAATGTTAAAAAGAATACTTTTTTTAGTGATGCTGTTAAGTATGCATACACTTTTTGCAGATTTATCTTTTGAGCAGGAACTTGATAATGTTTCATTCAATGAAGCGGCAAAGGAAGCTTCAATTTCAGCATCAAAACAAGGGAAAAAATCCTTTAAATTTACAGGTACGTATATAGAAACAGGAAGAAGTTTCCTGGAAGTGGAATATAAAAATGGTAAAAGAGACGGTGCCGCTGTATTTTATTATAAAAATGGAAATACTATGGCAAAAGGAAATTATAAAGATGATAAAAAGGATAAAGTTTGGGAATTTTATACAGAAGATGGCAAGCTGGAAAGAAAAGTCACTTATAGAAATGGACTTTATGATGGAATGACAACTGAATTTTTTAAAAGTGGAAAAATAAATAGAACGAGTAACTATGTTCAGGGAATAAAAAATGGAAAAGAAAAGGAATATTATGTTTCCGGAAGAGTTCAGAACGAAGGAAATTATATAAATAATCAGCTTGAAGGAAAATATATCATATATTATCCTAATGGAAGAATTTACATGAAGAGTAATTTTATAAATAATAAGCATAATGGTGAAATCGTTTACTATTATGAAAATGGAAAAACAATGTTAAAAGGTAACACGAAAGATGGAAGTAGCATAGGAGAATTTGAATTTTATGATGAAAATGGAAAATTGGAATACAAAGGGGAATATGACAGCATAAAAGATAAATTCATGCCAAAGCTTGAAAAATATAGAAACAAAACTGTGAGAAGTAACTAATGTAGATATTTTTATAAATATAAAAATTGAAAGGGGTATATAAAATGAATTATAACATTGCATTATTAAAAGGGGATGGAATTGGTCCGGAAATAGTTGATGAAGCAGTAAAAGTTCTGGATAAGATTGGAGAGAAATTTGGTCATAAGTTTGAGTATGTTCAGGGGTATTTAGGTGGAGAGTCTATTGATAAGTATGGTATTCCTTTATCTGATGAAACAGTTCAAGTGTGCAGGGAAAGTGATGCAATTTTACTTGGAGCAATTGGAGGGCCTAAATGGGACAATATTGACCCACAGAAGAGACCGGAAAGAGGACTTCTTGCAATAAGAAAGGAACTTGGGGTATATACTAACTTAAGACCTGCAACATTATTTAAACCATTGAAAAGTGCGAGTCCTTTAAAAGAGGAAATAATCGGTGAAGGACTTGACATAATGATAGTAAGGGAACTTACAGGTGGACTTTACTTCGGTCATAGGGAATATTCAGAAGAAAAGGCATATGACACACTTTCATACACAAGACCTGAAATTGAAAGAATTGCTAAAAAAGCATTTGAAATAGCAAAACTTAGAAATAAAAAGCTGACAAGTGTTGATAAGCACAATGTTCTTGACACTTCAAAACTTTGGAGAAAAATTGTTGAGGAAATAGCAAAGGATTATCCTGAAGTGGAAGTTTCACACATGTATGTTGATAATGCGGCAATGCAGCTGATTTCAAATCCTGGCCAGTTTGATGTAATTTTAACTGAAAATATGTTTGGAGATATTTTATCTGATGAGGCTTCAATGCTTACAGGATCACTTGGAATGCTGGCATCTGCAAGTTTAGGTGACGGAAAGAAAGGGCTTTATGAGCCAAGTCATGGTTCTGCCCCTGATATAGCTGGACAGAATGTGGCAAATCCTATTGCAACAATACTTTCTGCCGCAATGATGCTAAGATATTCATTTGATTTATCTGCTGAAGCTGATGCAATAGAAAAGGCAGTGGAAAAAACATTGGAAGAAGGATATAGAACAGCTGACATTTATACTGAAGGAATGAAAAAAGTCGGAACAGCTGAAATGGGAACAGAAATAGCAGGAAGAATATAGGTAGTTAAATAATTTTAATGATTTTACTCAGAAAGGATGCTAATTAATGAAAAAAGTTTTATTATTTTTATTGGTAATCTTATCTTTTCAGATTACCGCAAAGGAAGAAGAGGTAAGAATATGGTATCAGAATGGAATTTTAACAGAAGTGGGAATAACAATAGAAGAAATCGTTGATTTGAGGAATATAAAAATCGATGAAAAGAATAAGACAGAAATTGAAATGAAAAATTATAAATTTTATGTAAATAAAAATGATTTAATGGAAGAGCATAATAATAATGCCAGCAATATTCGTAATAAAATAGCAAAAATAGATAATGTTGGAAGTAAAATTGATAAAAAACAACTTCAGAATATTGATTTTAGAGAAACTTTATTTGAACTCATAAAAAATAGAAAAGTACTAGTTTATGATAAGAAGAAAAAGAAATATTTGGAGGAGGTTGCAATCTGTAGCGGTTATTCTCAGTATGAAAATGAAAAAAGAAAGGATTTTTCAGGATATATATATGAAAAACTTGTATATAGTAAGGATTTAAGTGATAAAATAGTTATTCCTAATTGGAGATATCATTATAGTGGAGTAAAAAAGAATAATAAATCAAAAAATGATATTGAAGCAAATGGGAATAAGAAAATATCAGAAAGACAGGAAAAAATAGAAAAATTTACAGAAGAAGCTAAGAAATATCCTGGGAAGAAATTTAAATTTCGTATAAATGAATAATGGAAAAAAAGGAATATATTATGAAAGAAATACTTCATTATGAAAATGTTACATTTAGAAGAGAAGGTAGAGAAATTTTAAGGGGAATAGACTGGCACATAAATGAAGGAGAAAATTGGGCTTTACTGGGGCTGAATGGTTCAGGTAAGTCCACTCTTTTGGGAATGATACCAGCTTATACTTTTCCGACTTCAGGAGAAGTGCGGGTTTTTGGCCATAAATTTGGAAATTATGCATGGACAAAAATTCGTGACAGAGTAGGTTTTGTGAGTTCTACTTTAAATAATTTTTTGAGTACATTGAATTCCCAGAAATTAGAAGATGTTGTAATTTCCGGGAAATTCAGTTCGATTGGAATTTATCAGGAAGTAACAGAAGAAGATAGAAAAAAAGCTGAAAAAATAATTGAAGATTTTGGAATAACATACATCAAGGATAAATATTTTTCAACATTGTCACAAGGTGAACAAAGACGGACATTACTTGCAAGGGCATTTATGAATGAACCGGATTTACTGATTTTGGATGAGCCCTGTTCAGGATTGGATGTAAAATCAAGAGAATATCTGCTTTCAGTTTTGGAAAAAAATTCTAAAAATGAAAATGCAGTACCGTTTATTTATGTGACACATCAAATTGAAGAAATAATACCTTCAATTACTCATGTGACTCTTTTAAAAGATGGAAAAGTTTTTGCAAAGGGCAATAAAAAAGATATTTTAACAGATGAAATTTTGTCAGAAATGTTTGAAATGTCAGCAAAAGTTGTCTGGGAAAATGATAGACCATGGCTGATTGTGAAATAGTGCAGAATTTTAATTAAATAGCAGAGAAAATATAAAATATCATATCTGACAGATGATAATATATATTATTTATACTAAACAGTAAAAACATATATGGATTAGATTATTGACAATTTTTATTATAAAATATATAATGTTTAAGTTGATGTAAAAGTCGTAAAACAGACTTGAATAAAATTTATTTAAGTATGAAATTATTAAAATATAAATTTGGGAGGATAAAAAAAATGGCAGGAAATATTTTAGGAACAACAGTTTATTATGATGCAGATTGTAACTTGGACAAATTGACAGGAAAGAAAATAACAATACTGGGGTATGGATCGCAAGGGCATGCTCATGCATTGAACTTAAAGGAAAGTGGAATGGATGTAACAGTGGGGCTTAGAAAAGGTTCAAAATCATGGGGACAGGCTGAAGAAGCAGGATTTACAGTTAAAGAAACAGCTGATGCAGTAAAAGGTGCAGATATAGTTATGATTCTAATTCCTGATGAATTACAGGCAGATACATATGCGGCAGATGTTGCACCTAACTTGAAAGAGGGAGCATACTTAGGATTTGGCCATGGATTTAACATTCATTTCAAGAAAATAAATCCTAGGGAAGATATAAATGTATTTATGGTTGCACCAAAAGGGCCTGGACATCTTGTAAGAAGAACTTTCCAGGAAGGAAGCGGAGTTCCTTGTCTTATAGCAGTGGAAAAAGATCCTAGCGGAGATACTAAGGAAGTGGCTCTTGCATGGGCATCAGGTATTGGTGGAGGAAGATCAGGAATACTTGAAACAACTTACAAACAGGAAACAGAAACAGATTTATTTGGAGAACAGGCAGTTTTATGTGGTGGAGTTGTAGAACTTATGAAAACTGGATTTGAAGTGCTTGTGGAAGCTGGATATGATCCTGTAAATGCTTATTTTGAATGTCTTCACGAAATGAAACTGATTGTAGATCTTATTTATGAAGGTGGACTTGCAACAATGAGAAATTCAATTTCAAACACAGCAGAATATGGAGATTATATTACAGGACCAAAAATAATTACACCTGAAACAAAAAAAGCAATGCAGGGAGTTCTGGCAGATATCCAGTCAGGAAAATTTGCTGATGATTTCCTTGCCGATTCTAAAGCAGGGCAGCCATTCCTTAAAGCTAAAAGAGAAGAATTTGCAAAACATGAAGTTGAAAAAGTGGGAGCTGAATTAAGAAAACTTATGTCATGGATTAAAAAATAGTGACTCTTTGTCAGAGACAGGAGTAAAAAAGTTCGATAACCTTAGAATTTCAAGCTGAATAAGCTTTTTGAGGTTGTCGAATTTTTTTAACACTATACATAATTATAGAGCCTAAAATTTAGAGAAATAAATAGGGATGAAATAAATAATAAATATAAAGAAAGGAGTGTGTGATATTTTATATAATTATTTATATATTTATTATAAAAGGAAAATATGAAGGATATAAAAGAAGCTTATAACAAAAAAATGAGAAAAATGTTTACAGAAAATATAAAAAAGATATTTACAGAAGATATGTTAAAAGAATATGATGAAAATATGTTAAATGTATTGAAAGAAGTTGGAGTAGATATATTAAATGTAAATTATGAAGAAGCAAATAAAAAAATAATAAATATCAATAAACAAGAAATAGATAAAATAATATGGAATATGGCTAATGTTACAGAAAGTTTCACTTTTTATGGATTTTCACAATATATGTATAAAAAAACAGAAAATATAATTTGGTTGAATTTGTCAGCAAGTATGCTATCTTTTACATTTTGTTGTGTAGAAGGAGCTTATGCTGTTGGTATTTTTCACGCTAGAGAAGCAGTAGGAATCGAAAAAAATCTTGAAAATCTATTAACTTTACTAAGTTTTTATGGGCTTCCAGAACATTTAATGTACGATGAAGAAGCAGAGAGCATAGCAAAAGAAATTTTAAAGTTAGATAAGAATAATGAAATTGCAATCTGTGTATTGAATGAAATCTTAAATTCAACAAAAGAATAAAGAAAAAATTAAAAAGATTAATTCCTGCTTCTTACAGAAGTCAGTCCTTATTAGTAAGTTAAATTAATTTGTCCAACTTTTTTGGTCAGTACATTTACCATCTTCATATAAATATAAACAATTTAAAATTACAAATAAAATATTGGACTGGACTTTTTCCAATCTTTTTTAGTATAATATAATGTATTTAAGAGAGAAGGAGAACTAGGAAAATGATTTTTTTAACGTCACTGGGGAGTATATTTCCCATTATTGTAATGATAGCAATAGGTTATATTTTAAGAAAGAGACACTGGTTTCACCATACATTCAGTGAAAATGTATCGAAACTCATAACAAATGTGGCATTACCATGTTCAATATTTTATTCTGTATTAAAATATTTAGACATGAACGTATTGAAAGAATTATCAAATCGTCTAATTTTTACATTTGCTTCAGTCATTATAGGCTATATCACAGCTTACATTGTAATAAAAATATTCAAGATAAGAAGAGGTCGCCGTGGGGTATTTTATAATGCTATAGTAAATGCAAATACAATATTTATCGGACTTCCTTTAAATATGGCACTTTTTGGGGAACAGGCTTCCAAATATTATTTAATGTATTACATAACAAATACAATATCAATCTGGACATTAGGATACATACTTCTGGAAAATGATTCTACAGAAGAGAAGGAAAGTAAAGGAGGATTTAATCCTAAAAAACTGCTTTCACCACCACTTATAGCTTTTGTAGTTGCATTTATAGTTCTAGTTCTGGGAATAAGTATTCCTAAACCTCTGGTGGAAACTACAAAGTATCTTGGTAATATTGTTACTCCTCTTGCACTGCTTTATATCGGTATTGTTCTTGCAGATGCAGGACTTCATAGTATAAACTTTGATTTGGATACAATTTTAGCTTTACTGGGAAGGTTTGTATTTTCTTCAATCGTTATGGTTGCATTACTGAAAATTGCAGGTCAGTTTATGCAGCTGGATTCATTGGAAATTAAAACATTTGTTATACAGTCGGCTGCCCCTGTATTTGCGGCATTGCCAATTTTAACAAATCAGACAGAAGGGGATATAGAGTATGCTACAAACGTAGTTACTACAAGTACAATTTTATTTGTGGTTGTCATACCTGTACTTATGATGTTTTTAAAGTAAAAATATTATAAAAAAGGAGGAGAAGATGAAGGATAAAGATAAAGTACTGGCATTATTCAATTACATTTCAGAAATATCTAAAAATCTAAAAAATACAAAAACAAATATTGCAGAAGAAAAATGGTTTGATTTTTTAGAAAATTTTCCTAAACATAAGGATATTATTTTTGAATATAAGAATTTAAGTGAAAAATATTTTGAAAAGGAAGAAGGGAAACTTTTAGAAATAAGAAAACCAAATTTTTTAAAGCCGTTATATATAGATGAATATCTGCTGGAATGGATTGAGGGAGATTGGAAAGATTACAGAGCAACTTTGGAAGTTAATGAAAAGATATTTGTTGAAAATACTGAAAATGGTTCAGGAGAAATAGTTGATATAACACCTGAAATAGAGGGGAAAATACAGGAAGAACTTGAGAAAAGAGAGCTATGGGTAGAAAAACAGCTGGCTATAGAAGAAGTAAGAAATTTTTTTGATACTCTTTATATCAAATATCTGGAACTTAACAAAGAAACTGAAACATTGGAACTTGTAATTGGAAATGGAATAGTGAGAATAAAAGAACAGAATATTTATTATCCTGTTTTGTTAAAAAAGATAAAAATAGACTTTAATGCCAAAGATAATATTTTAATTTTGTCAGATCCTCATACGAATGAAAGTTTTTCTCCAAATTTATATACAAATTTTTTGAATGAAATAGGCGATATTCATCTGGAAAATGTTTTTGAACTTGAAAAAGAAGTAAAAGAAAAAAATTTACATCCATTAAATCGGAAAGAAACAGCAGACTTTTTTAAAAAGTTTATTCATAGTTTAACTAATAGAGGTTTTTTTATCGAAGATGGCGATATAGAAGATTTAAAGGAATATGGGGATATATTTATAGAAGATAACCCTCTGATTTTTATAAGAAAAAAAGAAACGGGAATAGTAAAGGCAATAGAGAATATAACAGAGAAAATAGAAAATTCCGGAGAAGTTCCTGCTCATCTTTATGAATTAGTTGGAGTAGCTAGTGAAGAAGAAAATGAAAATACAGAAAAAGATTTCAGGGAAGAGGAAATTTTATTTGTAAAGGATGCAAACACTGAACAGGTTAATATAGCAAAACAAATAGAAAAAAATAATGCAGTTGTAGTTCAGGGACCGCCAGGAACCGGAAAGACCCATACTATTGCCAACCTGTTAGGTCATTTTCTGGCACAGGGGAAAAATGTTCTTGTAACAAGTCAGACTAAAAAAGCATTGAGAGTATTAAAGGAAAAAATTCCGAAAAGCATACAAGGACTATGTATTTCAATTTTAGATGATGATAATAGTGATATGAGAAAATCAGTTGAAACTATTTCAGAAAAATTGGGTAACTTTACTTCAGAAAAATTAAAAAAAGAAGTAGAGGAACTGGAAAAAATAAGGATAAAAGAATGTAATGATTTAGAAAATATAACTGATCAAATGTGTGGGATAAGATATAGGGAAAGCAAATCCATAGATTTTAATGGAGAAACTTTTTTTATAAAAGATATAGCAAAATATTTGAGGGAAAATTCTGAAATTGCTGGAAAAATACCTGGAAAAATCTCGGAACCGGTACCTTGTCCCATTACAAATGATGAATTTTCTTTCCTTAAAACAAAATATAGACAACAGGTATCTGAAAATGAAGAAAAGGAAATAGTTTCAGGTTTAAATAACATTTCTGATTACCTGGATGTTAGTGAATTTGAAGAATTGGTCAATGACAAGAAACATACATGGAAAGAACTGGAAAAACTTTTAAATGATAACAGTTTTAATATTGACAGTAATATTTTATATGTAAATGGAAAAGAAATAATAGATTTAAAAAAGTTTAAGGAAAATTATGATGTAAAACAGACTATTCCAAAAGAACTGACAGAAGATATGGAAAAATGGAAAGTAGATGCGGCTATATCAGGAGGAACAGATAACGGAAATAAAATAAACTGGCAAAATTTTATTGAGGATATAAAAGAATTGCATGAATATTTAAATAATCTGAGACCAAAGTTATTCAAGAAAAGAATTGATTTTTCAGGAATAGCTCTTCCTGATGCTGTAAAAATGATTCAGGAACTTAAAAATGCTTTTAATAATCCTGGTCTTATGTTTGGTTTGAATGTAAAAAAAGCAAAAAATAGAATTGGAAGCAGAATAACTTTAAATGAAGAAACAGTAAAAGATGTTACAGAATGTAATCTGCTTTTAGAATATTTTAATTTACTTATTCAGGAAAAGGAACTTAAAGAAAGCTGGAAGGAGCTTATAGAAAATAATGGAGGAATTTCAGCAGATTCTTTAGGTGGAAGTTTTATTGATTACGCTTTTGAGTCTGTAAAGGAAATAGAATATTTTCTTAACTGGAATTATAAGGAAAAAGCTCAACTCTTAAAAAATATTGAAAATCTTGGAATAAATAGAAACTGTCTTTTTAAGGAAACAAATATTTCTATGGAGGAAATAAAGGATATATTAAATTCTGCAAAAAACATCGAAAAAGTAATGGAAATTGGAAGTAAGGCCTTAAAATTATCGGAAAAGGAAGAAAAATATTCGCTGTATACTGAAAAAATAAAAAATATAACAAAAAAAGACTCTATACTTGATGAAAAAATAAAAAATGCAGTAGTCAATGAAGAAATAAAAGAATATTCAAAAAATTTGAAACAGCTGGAAATATTAACAGCTAAGCAGGAATATTACAAGAAAAGGGAAGATATACTGGAAAGAATAAATAAAACTGCTTTCAAATGGTATGAAGAATTAAAGAATGGTAAAATTGAAGAAATTGAAGATATATGTGAGGTATGGAAATGGAAACAGCTTTCACAGGAATTGGAAAAGCTGGAAAAAGAGCCATATGAAGATTTAGAAAAGAAAGCTCTTGAAAAAAGGGAAAATATAAAAAAGGCGACGCTGGAACTGGTTGAAAAGAAATCATGGTATCATGTGCTGCATTTTATTGAAAAAAAAGAAAATTTAATGGTAAGCCAGGCATTAAGAGGTTGGGAACAGACAATACAGAAAATAGGAAAAGGTACAGGAAAAAATGCCTCATTATATAGAAAGCAGGCAAAAGAAAAAATGAATATCTGTCAGAAAGCTGTTCCAGCCTGGATTATGCCAATGAATAAAGTAATTGATACTTTGAATCCTGCAGAAAATAAATTTGATGTTATAATTATAGACGAGGCCAGCCAGTCGGATATAAGTTCCTTAGTGCTTCTATATATGGCAAAAAAGGTTATTATTGTGGGAGATGATAAGCAGGTAAGTCCATTGGATATAGGAGTAAGCGTTGAAAAAGTAAATTCATTAAGAGAAAAATATATAAAAGGAAAAATCATCAATGATGATTTATATGGATTAAATTCTTCGCTTTACTCAGTGGCTGCAACAACATACCGTCCACTGATGTTGAAGGAACATTTCAGATGTGTTCCTGAAATAATAGGATATAGCAATAAAACTTCCTATGATTTGAAAATAAAGCCTTTGAGAGAATCGGGATCATCGGATTTGAAACCGGCAGTCATAAATTATAAAGTTCCAGGGATGAGGGATGAGAAAAGGAAAATAAATGAACTCGAAGCTAAAACAGTTGTATCTTTAATTAAAGCATGTATGGAAATGAAAGAATATGCTGACAGTTCTTTTGGAGTAATTTCTCTTTTGGGTGATGAACAGTCTGATCTCATTCAGAAAATGATAGTGGAAAAAATAGATGTGACAGATATAGAAAAACACGATATTCTATGTGGAAATTCAAGTCATTTTCAAGGAGATGAAAGAGATGTCATATTCCTTACAATGGTTGACAGTAATTCAGGAGAAGTGCCTTTAAGAGTGATGACTGATGGAACTGAATCAGCAAGAAAGAAAAGATACAATGTTGCGGCGAGCAGGGCTAAAAATCAGATGTGGGTAGTTAATTCCCTGGATGTTGATAATGATTTAAAAACAGGAGATATTAGAAAAGAATTTTTGGAATATGTCAGCAGTCCTAAGGAAATGCTTTTAACTGAAGAAATGGAAAAAAATTCAGAATCGGTTTTTGAAGAAAAAATAGCAAAATACTTAATATCAGAGGGATATCATATAGAACAGCAATGGGAAGCAGGGTTGTACAAAATAGATATGGTTGCACTTTTTCAGGATAAAAAAGTGGCGATAGAATGTGATGGCGAAAAATGGCATAGTACTGAAGAACAGATAAGGGAAGATATGGAACGTCAGAATGTTTTAGAACGTTGTGGATGGGAATTTATAAGAATAAGAGGAAGCAGATATTTCAAAAATCCTGAATCTACAATAAAGGCTCTTATAGAAGAATTGAATAGAAAAGGAATATATCCTGAAAGTATGGAGGATAAAAGGTATTTAGTAAAAGAAAAGGAACTGTTGAATAAAATAAAAAATCGGGCATTAAAAATTATTAAATTCTAGGATAGCAATAATTAAATAATAACATATATTTAAGTTTTATCTATTGGTAAAAAAATGAAAATATACAATAGTTATGGTAGAATATTTTAAAAAAATGAAAGGATGAGAAATATGAAAAAAATAATAATGATAGTAAGTTCTGTCCTAATCCTTTCTTCATGCGGAATAATCGGTGCGGCAGGAAGTATTGCAGGAGGGACAATAAAAGCTGCAGGAACTGTTGCAGGAGCAGCAATTAAAACAACTGGAAATATTATAGGTGGAATAATTGGAGGAAACGAAGGTGAAATTAATACCAAAGGTATAAAATATAAGTTTTCCAAGGCAAAAGTTGAAACTGATGGAAATACTACAGTTGTAACGGGAGTTCTTTCACATAATGGAAGCAATAAAAAAAATGTAAAACTGGAAATACCATGCTTTGATAAAAAAGGTGATAAAATTGGAGATGCTGTCGATACAGTAGATTCCCTTGAAAAAAATAAAAAATGGGAGTTCAGGGCAGTTTTAAATTCAGGAGATGTGAAATCATGTAAAGTAAAAGATTCTTATGTGAGTGCTGAATAGCCTGTCTTAAAAACATTAAAAAAACTATATTTCAAATTATTTAAAATTTTACTTATGCAAAACAATCATTCATTAAGGAAAAATCAAAGTTTGCCAAAAGGCTGTTGATTTTTCCTAAATTCATATTCTGTTTTGCATTGTAAAATTTTAAATAATTTGAAATATAGTTTTTTTAATGTTTTTGAGACAGACTTTCTTGCTATACGGAATATATGAAATAAAAAGATAATAAATATCCAAAAACACATAAATAAAAGTAAGAAAAAAATCTTTCTCAAATTGAAAAAACATAGAAATTGTGATATACTTATCTGTAAAAGACTAATTAGAAACAGAGGTATAAATAAATGGCGGAAACACCGTTAATGAAGCAATATAAGGAAATAAAATCAGAGCATGAGGACTCCATATTGTTTTTCAGGCTAGGAGATTTCTATGAAATGTTTTTTGATGATGCAGTAAAAGCTTCAAAAGAACTTGGATTGACGCTTACTTCCAGAAATAAGGAAAAAGATGTGGATGTGCCTCTTGCGGGAGTTCCATATCACTCTGCAAATTCGTATATATCAAAATTAGTTTCAAAGGGATATAAAATAGCAATATGTGAACAGGTGGAAGATCCTAAGACTGCAAAAGGAATTGTTAAAAGGGAAGTTACAAAGATAATAACTCCTGGAACAGTTATTGATGTGGATACACTTGATGCAAAGAGCAATAATTATCTGATGAGTATAAGAATTGCAGAAGAAAAAACAGGAATAGCATATATAGATATTACAACAGGGGAATTTAAAGTAACAGAAATAGAAAGTGACAAAGAATGTTCGGGAATGGTAAACGAACTTAATAAAATAGAACCTAAGGAAATACTTGTGACATCTTCCTTTTATGAAACGGCAAAAGGAATACTGGAGGATTATGCAAGAAAAAATAATGCAACGGTTACATGTGTAAATAAAGTCAGAGATTCGGAAAAATTTCTGGCAGACTATTTTGGAGTAGTTTCGCTTGAAAGCTACGGAATAAAAAATAGAAAGGCAGTAATCGAAGCAGGAGCAATGGCGCTTGACTACATACTGACAATGCAGATTGAAAATGAACTTACAGTGGAAAAGATGGAATATCTGAATGTGTCAAACTATGCTGAGATTAACTCAATTACAGCGAGAAATCTGGAGCTGACTAAAAATCAGCGTGAAAAAACTGTATTCGGATCTCTTTTATGGGTTCTTGACAGATGTAAGTCTTCAATGGGAACAAGACTTCTCAAAAAATATATAAATAATCCTCTGCTCGAAGTAGGGAAAATTTTAAAAAGACAGCAGGATGTACAGTATTTTATTGACAATATACTTATACGTGAAGATATAAAGGAAAAACTTGAAAATGTTTATGATCTGGAAAGGCTTTCAGGGAAAATAGTTTTTGGAAATGAAAATGGGAAAGACTTGACAGCACTTAAAAATACTGTAAAATCAGCAATTGAAATAATGGAAATACTTAGAAATACTGAATTTTTCAAGGATATAGAAATTCAGGTTTTGATTGATATATATAAACTTATTGATACAGGAATAGTTGAGGACGCACCTTTTTCAGTAAGGGAAGGTGGAATGATAAAAAGAGGATACAGCAGTGAACTGGATGAAATCTATCATATTATGAATTCAGGTAAGGATTTTCTTTTGGAAATAGAAGGAAGGGAAAGGGAAGCTACTGGAATTAAAAATATGAAGATAAAGTACAACAAAGTATTTGGCTATTTTATTGAAATTACTAAATCCAATCTGGATATGGTGCCTGAAACGTATATAAGAAAGCAGACTCTTTCAAATGCTGAGAGGTTTGTAACTCCTGAGCTGAAGAAATATGAAGATACAATTATAAATTCTAAAGCTAAAATAGAGGACATGGAATACTATTTGTTCAAGGAAATAAGCAGAAAAATAAAGGAACATAAGTCCCTTCTGATAAGGCTTGCTGAAAAGCTTGCCTATCTTGATGTGATGATTTCCTTTGCTACAGCAGCAATAGAAAATGGATATGTAAGACCTGAAATAAGTAATGGATTTGATATGAAAATAATTGAAGGAAGACATCCGGTGGTAGAAAAACTCATTGGAAGAGGAGATTTTGTATCAAATGACACTGTACTTTCAGAAAAAGAAAAATTTGTAGTCCTGACGGGACCAAATATGTCTGGAAAATCCACTTATATGAAACAGGTTGCACTTATTTCAATAATGGCTCAGATTGGCTCATATGTTCCTGCAAAGGAAGCAAAACTTTCGGTTGTGGATAAATATCTCACAAGGATAGGAGCATCAGATGACATACTTTCAGGGCAGAGTACATTTATGGTGGAAATGAGTGAAGTTTCTAACATTATAAACAATGCCACTGAAAAAAGCTTGATTATACTGGATGAAGTAGGAAGAGGAACTTCTACGTTTGACGGAGTTTCAATCGCAACGGCCATTTCAGAATATCTACATGAAAAAATAAAGGCAAAGACAATATTTGCAACCCATTATCATGAACTGACTGATCTGGAAAATAAGTTTGAAAATATTGTGAATTATCGGATTGAAGTAAAGGAAAAAAATGGAAAAGTAATGTTCCTGAGAAATATTATAAAAGGTGGAGCTGACAGGTCTTACGGTATAGAAGTGGCGAAACTGGCGGGACTGCCTAAGGAAATATTGAAGGAAAGCAGGGAAATACTGCATAGATTAGAACAGCGTAAGGAACTGATTGAAAAGACTATAAATGTAAAACAGCTTTCTCTTTTTGGTCAGATTGCTGAAATTGACAGGGAATATGAAGAAAAAACGATAGATGTGGTTGAAAATGAAAGAGATGAGAAAATAGATGAAGTAATATTTGATATTGAAAATAAAGATATAAATAATATTACTCCTATGGAAGCATTAAAATTTTTATCTGAAATAAAAGCTAAATTAGAGGAGAAAAAATAATGTGGAAAAAAATAGCCTATGGAGGTCTGCTGGCTGTCCTGATATATTTTCTTTATGCTGTATTTTTTAAGAAAATAGATTCGCCTGCAGATCAGATGAAAAAAGAGATGAAGGCAAAAAAAGTAGTGTACAAACTGAAGGATGATGCGATTATTTACGCAGATGAACAGATAGGTTCCGATGGCGATAAAATAATAAAATTTAAAAATGTTATTGTTGATCTGACCAAGAAGGAAATGCTAATATCTGGAAAAGAAGGGGAAATAAACACTGAAACTTCAGATATAACATTAACTGGAAAAGTTGTAGGAAGTACAAAGGATAATAAATGGAATTTGTATACTGAAAAGGTGGATTACAAAAAAGAAGGAGATAAAATAATCTCTGAAACAAGGACAAAGATACTAAATAATGTCGATAAAACTGAAATGGAATCTGATAAGCTGGAAACAACAACGGCATTTCAGGAGCTGACTGCAACAGGAAATGTAATTTACAAGGAAACTGAAAAGAAAAGGGAACTTAAATCAAATAAGGTAACCTATAATGATGTGAATAAAGTTGCCACAGGTGAAGGAAATGTAAGCTACAAAGATGAAAAGGTAACTATTACAGCAAATAAAGCTACGTATTATATGCAGCCTGAAGTAATAAATGCCGAAGGAAATGTAAAGTATAATGACGCTGAAAGTAACATAAGTGCAGATAAGGCAACATATTATATGCAGACTGAAGAGATTCATGCCGACGGGAATGTACATTATGTAGGTAAGAACGCAACAATTACAGGAAATAGTGCAAAGTACTTTGTAAAGCAGAAACAGGTTGATGCAACAGGAAATGTAAATTATTCAGGAAAAGATCTTAAAGTTTCTGCAAATCATGTATTTTATGATGAAGTTAAAAAAATCGTAAATGCTGATGGAAATGGTAGATTCAATTATCTTCCAAGATCAACTACAGGTACATTTAGAAGCGGTGTTTATGATTTGGCAAACGAAACATTGACTACAAATGAATTTTATACAATGAATTATGAAGATTATCATATGGAAGGTACAAGCCTCGTGTATCTGTTTAAAACAGGAGATGCAACTTTTAACAGTAAGTTTGCAGTAACAAAGCAGAACTTCACAGTTGCAGGAGATAATGGTCATATGAATACCATAGCTAAAAATATATTTTCAAATAAAATGGTTATGACAAGTGTACAGGGGGATAAAATAACATCTGATACCGGAGAAGGAAGTTTTGAAAAGAAGGAATTCAGATTTGATGGAAATGTAAATGGTAAAATAAGAGGAAATGTAAAGAATTTTGCAACGAATCCTACAAAGCTTGTTGAATCTGAAGCTGTTCACTTTAGAGGAAATACTGCAAAAATATATTTCATTTCTCACAATAATAAAGATATGAGTGTTACAAGAAGTGAAATTAAGGAAAATGTGCACATGAGATACAAGGAAGTAAACTTGACTTCCCAATATAATGAAATTGATACCGGAAAAAATCTGGTTCTTGCAAGAGACGGAGTTAAACTTGACTTCAGAAATGATACACAAATGACTTCGAATTTTCTGTATCTGGATTTAAATAAAGAAGAAGGACATGCTGAGAAAAATGTAAAAATTGTAAGTAAGTTGCCACAATTTGCAAATTTGAATACAAGTGCAGATAAAGCAACAGTTTACATGAAGGAAAAAAAGATAAACCTGAATGGTAAAGTTATTACTTATCAGGGAAAAACAAAGATTTCTTCTAATAATGCAATGTATGATATTGATAAAAGAGTGCTTGAAAATAGCGGAAATATAAAAATGCAGTATCATGTACAAGATGGAAATGCCGCTTCTTCCCAAGGGAAATCAGACCCTAAAAATGTAGCGGCTGTAGAAGAAGTTATAAATAAGCTTTCTGTTTCACAGAATGAAGTAAATAGCAATGGCAAAATACATCTTCCTAAGACAGTGACTGCGTCAAACGGAGTTCCTGTTACAGTGAGATGGACAACTTCAAATCCGTCATTCCTGGCAGTAACTGGAAAAATAAATAAACAGTTTTTAGGTGGAGATAATAAGTCAGTTGTGTTGAAGGCTGTGGCTAAAGCAGGAAATGATTCCAGGGAGAAAAGTTTCAATGTGACTATTCCTGTGGAAACAACTAGGGAAATGCTGGAAAGAGCTGCCAGAAATATTTATGTACCTGAAACAGGTAAAAATCTTCCTTCTTCCGTAAGGGTGGATATAGGAAAAGGAACAATTGATGTGCCGATAGTATGGATGTCAGGTGGAAACAGGGTACAAAATGCAACGGGAACAAAAGGATTGACTGCTATCCTGAATTATAAGGGTACAGAATACAAAAAACAGTATTAATTAGCTGTGGGGGATTAAAAATAAATAATTAGGAGCTGTTATATTACAATGAGTAGAAAAATTAATATAGAGGCTGACAGTTTGAAAAAAATATATAAAAACAGGGAAGTTGTTAAAAGTGTCAGCTTAAGCATGGAAAAAGGTGAGGTTGTAGGACTTCTTGGACCGAACGGTGCAGGAAAAACAACGACATTTTACATGATAACTGGAATTGTAAAGCCAAACAACGGAAGAGTACTATACAATGGAGAAGATATTACAAATTTTCCAATGTATAAGAGGGCTAGACTTGGACTGGGATATCTTCCTCAGGAAGCTTCAGTATTCAGAAATCTTACTGTTGAGGAAAATATAGTTTCAGTTTTGGAAATGCGTGGAATTCCTAAAAAGGAAAGAATAGAAACAATGAATAATCTTATAGAAGAATTTAAACTTTCCCATGTGGCAAAAAGTTTAGGATATGCCCTTTCAGGAGGGGAAAGAAGAAGGGTAGAAATTGCCAGAACGATTTCCACTAATCCAGATTTTATCCTTCTGGATGAACCTTTTGCAGGGGTTGACCCTATTGCAGTTGAGGATATTCAGAATATAATCATGCAGTTAAAGGAAAGAGGTCTTGGAATACTGATAACAGACCATAATGTAAGGGAAACCTTGAGAATAACTGAAAGAGCTTACATTATGGCTGAAGGAACTATACTAATTGCAGGGACTGGACAGGAAATTGCAAATAATGAAACTGCAAGAAGAGTTTATTTAGGGGATAACTTTAAACTGGACTAGAAATTGATTAATAATAAAGAAATAATATTAGTTGAAAATGATGATTTTAAAATAATAAAATAAATTATAGAAAATTATAATTAAAAGAGAGGAAATGAAATGACAGGAAATGAATTAAGAAAAAGTTTTGTAGATTTCTTTAAATCTAAAGAACATAAACATTTTGAAAGTGCATCACTTATACCTGATGATAAAAGTTTATTGCTTACAGTTGCAGGAATGGTTCCTTTTAAACCGTTTTTTCTGGGAGAAAAGGAAGCACCTTTTAAGAGAATTACAACTTATCAGAAGTGTATAAGAACAAATGATCTTGAAAATGTAGGGAGAACACCTAGACACCATACATTTTTTGAAATGCTGGGAAATTTCTCGTTTGGAGATTACTTTAAAAAAGAAGCGATAGAATGGTCGTGGGAATATATAACAGAAGTACTTAAACTGGACAAAGAAAGACTATGGGTTTCTGTTTTTGAAACAGATGATGAAGCGTACAGAATATGGAATGAAGAAATAGGAGTACCTAAGGAAAGACTTGTAAGACTTGGTGAAGATGATAACTGGTGGGCGGCAGGGCCTGTCGGATCATGCGGTCCATGCAGTGAAATATATTATGATACTCAGAATATGGGAAAAAATAATGAAGAAATAAACTCAAAGCCTGGAGATGAAGGGGACAGATTCCTTGAAATATGGAACCTTGTGTTTACAGAATGGAACAGGCTTGAAGACGGTACACTTGTACCACTTCCTGAAAAAAACATAGATACAGGGGCAGGGATTGAAAGAATAGCTTCAGTTATTCAAAATAAGAAGACAAATTTTGAAACAGATTTGTTTATGCCGATAATACAGGGAATTGAAAAAATACTTGAAATAAAAAAAGAAGATTTTGATGAAACAGTAAAAATAATAGCAGATCATATAAGAGCTTCAGTATTCCTTATAAGTGACGGAGTTCTGCCTTCAAATGAAGGAAGAGGATATATACTGAGAAAAATAATAAGAAGAGCCTTTGGTGCAGGAAGTGCGGCTAAAGGAAAGGTTTTCGAAAAGGAAGATATATTCCTTCATAAGCTGGTTTCATATGTTGTGGAAACAATGAAGGAAGGTTATCCTGAACTTGTTGAAAAGGCAGAATACATAGAAAAAGTAGTAAAAATAGAAGAAGAAAGATTCTCAAATACATTGAAAAATGGAACAGAACTGCTTGAAAGTGAAATTGTTAAACTTAAAGATGAGAATAAAAAGGAGCTTTCATCAGATGTTTCATTTAAATTGTATGATACGTTTGGATTCCCATTTGAATTGACAAAACTGATTGTTGAAACACAGGGAATGGAAGTATCAGAAGAAGAGTTTGAGAAAAAGCTTGCCGGGCAGGTTCAGAGATCAAAAGACAGCAGAACTACAATTTCCGATATGATAAAGGATGAATTTATTGATGAATTCTTTGAAAAACATGGTAAGACAGAGTTTGTAGGTTATGAAAAATTTGAAGATACAGGAAAAGTCCTATATGTTTCAAAAAGTGATGGAATTAGCGGATATGAAATGATATTTGACAGAACTCCATTTTATGCTGAGTCTGGAGGACAGGTTTCTGATACAGGAACAGTAATATCTGGAGAATTTACCGGAAAAGTAGTTGGAGTGGCAAAGAAAAAAGATGTATTTGTACACCAGGTTGAAGTGGAAAAAGGCATTGTACCTGAAGTTGGAAGAGAAGTGAAACTGGAAATAGATGTTTTAAGAAGAAAAGATATCCAGAGAAATCACACTGCAACACATATATTACATAAAGTTTTAAGGGAAAAACTGGGAACACACGTAGAACAGTCAGGATCTCTTGTAGACAATGAAAGATTAAGATTTGACTTTTCACATTATGAACCTATTTCAAAAGAAGTACTGGAAGAAATTGAAAAAGAAGCAAATAATATAATTCTTGCAAATATTCCAGTGAAAATAGGTTATGAAAATATTCAGGATGCAAAAAACAGAGGAGCAATGGCACTGTTCTCAGATAAATATGGAGATGTTGTAAGAGTAGTTGAAATTCCTGAGTTTTCAATAGAACTATGTGGAGGAGCCCATGTAAAATCAACTGGAGAAATTGGACTTTTCAATATTGAATCAGAAAGTGGAATAGCTTCAGGAACACGTAGAATAACTGCAACTACAGGACATAAAAGCTTAGAATATGTAAATAAGCTGGAAGGAAAACTGGACAGAATAGCAGGTATGCTTAAAACTGATAAAAAAAATGTAGTGGATATTGTAGAAAAATATATTTCAGATGCGAAGGCTATTATCAAGTCATATGAGCAGCTGCAGACAAAACTTGTAAAATATGAAATAAATGAACTGTTTGAAAATATTGATACTGTCAACGGAATTAAAGTATTAAAGGTTTCATTTAAAGATAAGAGCATAGATGAACTTAAGGAAATAGTGGACAGAGGAAAAGAAAAACTTCAAAGTGGAATAATCGTACTTGGTTCAAACAATGAAAAAGCCATATTTGTAGCTGGAGTGACTAAAGACCTTGTTTCTAAAGTAAAAGCAGGAGATATTGTAAAGGTTGCCGCACAAGTTACAGGAGGAAACGGTGGAGGAAGACCTGATTTTGCTCAGGCAGGTGGAAAAGATGGAAATGCTGTAGAACAGGCAGTCGAAAAAGCCTTTGAATACATAACTTCACAGTTATCTTAATTTATTTATATCATTAGAGGAAAATGAGAGGATATTTATAATGAAAAAATTTATAGGGCTTGATGTCGGAGATGTCAGAATAGGAGTTGCAAAATGCGATCCCCTGGGAATTCTTGCGACTGCCCTTGAAGTAATTGACAGGAATGTTACAGATCCTATAGAAAGAATAAAGGAAATACTTTCTGATGAAGGAACTAGGAAAATTGTAGTAGGAATGCCGAAAAGTCTGGATGGTACTAAAAATATCCAAGCTGAAAAGGTGGAAAAATTCATTTCTGAAATGAAGGAAAAAATAGAAAGAATTGAAGTAATTACTGTAGATGAAAGATATACAACAACAGAAGCTGAACATTATCTGAAAAACTATTCGAAAAAAAGTGGTAAGGAAAGAAGAAAAGTAGTGGATATGGTTGCAGCTTCAATAATACTTCAGAAATATCTTGATACATTGAAATAATTTAATAAATTATTATATAAAACAAATATAAATTTGGGAAAGGAAGAGAATGAAGAACAAAAAGACACAGTACTTATGGCTTTTAGTCATACTCGTAGTTCCTGCTGTAATACTTTATTTTAATAAAATAAAGTTAGGGCTGGACTTAAGAGGTGGAACATCAGTAGTGCTTCAGGCACAAGGGAAAATAGAATCAGACACAATGGACAAAGTAAGGGACATAATTGAAAGAAGGGTAGATGGTCTTGGAGTAACAGAACCTGTAATTCAGATAAGTGGAAATGACAGATTAATAGTGGAACTTGCCGGAATAAAGGATTCGCAGAAGGCTGTAGAACTTATAGGAACAACAGCAAAACTTGAATTCAAGATAAAAAATCAGGACGGAACATATGGGCCTACTTTACTTGGAGGTTCAGCTATAAAAACGGCAGTACTTTCTCAGGGAGAATTTGGACGTCCTGCAGTTGACTTTACACTTGATGGTAAAGGAGCAGAAATTTTTGCAAAAATTACAAGGGAAAATATAGGAAAACCTCTTGCAATAATGCTTGATGGTAAGGAACAGTCTGCACCGGTAATAAACTCTGAAATATCTGGAGGAAGAGGTCAGATTACTACAAATAGCCGTGAAGATGCACAAAAAATTACAAATCTTCTGAAATCAGGGGCATTACCTGTAAGCATAAAAATACTTGAAGTTAGAACAGTAGGAGCAACTCTTGGAGTTGAATCCATAAAACAGACACAGTTTGCAGGGATTCTGGCAATGATAGCAATATCATTATTCATGTTTGCAATATATAAAATTCCTGGACTTATTGCAGATGTTGTACTTGTAATATATGGATTTTTAGTATTGGCATCACTAAGCCTTGTAGGATCTACTTTGACATTGCCTGGAATAGCAGGATTCATACTGACATTAGGAATGGCTGTTGATGCGAATGTTATTACGTTTGAAAGAATTAAGGAAGAAATGGGTAAAGGATACAGCATTGAAGATTCAGTGGCAAAAGGATTTGAAAATGGACTTCCTGCAATAATTGACGGAAACCTTACTACATTATTAATAGCTGCCGTTCTGTTCTCATTTGGAACAGGTCCTGTAAGGGGATTTGCAGTGACATTATCTTTAGGGGTAATGATAACAATGCTTACAGCAATATTTATAACAAAACTGTTTATGCATTTTGTAATAAGCACTTTTCATATTAAAAAAGAAAAACTATTTTGGGGAGGGATAAAAGATGGTAAATTTGAAAGTGATACGTTATAAAAACTTTTACATAGGATTTTCAGCTTTAATGGTAACTCTGTCACTAATATTCTTCCTTACAATAGGATTGAATCTTGGAATTGATTTTAAAGGTGGAGATCTGTTACAGGTAAAATATGAAAAACCTATAAATAAAGATGTGATAAATAAATCATTAGATGAATTAACAAAGGATATACCGGAACTTGGAGCAAAAAAAGTACAGATTTCAAGTGATGATAATACAATGATTCTTAGAACAGGGCAGCTTTCTGAAGTACAGAAAAACAATCTGTTAGGAAAATTAACAGAAAAAACAGGAAAATACGAAATTATAAGATATGATACCGTAGGAGCTACAATAGGAAAAGAGCTTACAAGAAATGCTGTCTGGGCTCTAGTAATCGGAAGTATACTTATTGTCATTTATGTAACAATAAGATTTGAGTTTGTCTATGCAATAGCAGGAATAATTGCATTGTTACATGATGTACTGATCTGTATTGGGCTTATTGCTTTACTAAGATATGAAGTTGATACTCCTTTCATAGCGGCAATACTGACTATACTAGGTTATTCAATAAACGACACAATTGTAATATTTGACAGAATAAGGGAAAATGACAAGAGAAACGAAAAAGAAAAACATAATAAGAAAACTTTTGAAGAAATTATAGAGATGAGTGTAAACCAGGTTTGCATGAGATCGCTATATACATCAATTACAACATTATTCTCAGTTGTAATATTGCTGATATTTGGAGGAGAATCCCTGAGAACATTTAATATGACTCTGTTCATTGGAATGATTTTTGGAACATATTCTTCGATATTTTTAGCAAGTCCATTAGTTTATCTGATGAGAAGATTCAGAAAAATTAAAAAGAAAAACAATAAAAACGATGAAAAGAAAAAATCAGTTAAAACTGTAAATGGTTATGATGCAGAGGAAAAAGTATTAGTGTAGCATAATTGATACTGTCTCAAAAAATAAATAAAGGGTTTATCGCAAAATGGGAAAACTGTAAATACAATATATAAAGACTATATTTTTTTATTTACTAAAATTTTACTCATATAAAACAGTCATTCATTAAGAAAAAGTCAAAACTCGCCTTTCGGCTCAAACAGTTGACTTTTTCTAAATTCATTTCCTGTTTTACATTGTAAAATTTTAAATAATTCAAAAATATAGTTTCCACATTTTTAAAAATTTTCCTTTTGAGACAATCCATACTTCAAAATTTTTTTGAGACAGTTTCATACTAAATTAAAGTTTTTGAGACAGTTCAGTTATTGACTTGGGAATTGTGGGATTCTTTAGTTTAAAAAATTGAAATTATAAATTCAGAAGGTGAAAAAAATGCGTTGTTGGGCAGAAATAAATATTGAAAATTTATATGATAATATAAGGGAACTTGAAAAAATAACATTGAAAGAGAAAATAATGGCAGTTATAAAAGCTGATGCATATGGTCACGGAATGATGAATATATGTGAAGCTCTTATAAAAACAGGAATAAAGAAATTTGCAGTGGCTACAGTTGAGGAGGCATTGGAAATAAGGGAAACAAATAATGAAGTTGGAATACTTATTTTAGGTCCTGTTGAAAATGAGTGTATGAGTAAAGTTTCTGATAATAATATTTATTTCATGATAACGGATTTTGAGGAAATAGAGTATATTGAAAAAAATAGAATTAATGTAAATGTTTTTCTGAAACTTGACACTGGAATGGGAAGGGTAGGTTTTCAGGAAGATGAAATTTCAGAATTAATAGAAAAACTTAAAAACTGTAAATATGTAAATGCAGTAGGGGTATTTTCCCATTTTTCTTCTTCAGATTCTGATGAAGAATATACAAAATTACAGGAAAAAAGATTTAAGGAAATGAGTGAAAATATAATGAAGGAAGTACATTCTGTCAAGTACAGACATTTGCTTAACAGTTTTGGAAGCCTGAAGTATCATGACAGTGAGTATGATTTTGTAAGAATGGGAATAATTCTGTATGGAGGAGTTACAGAAGAAGAAACAGCTCCGTATAAATTTAAGCAAGTAATGTCACTGTATGCAAAAATAAGTCATATAAAGAAAATGCACAAAGACGGTTTTATCAGCTATGGAAATACTTATATGGCGAAAAAGGGAGATGTAGTAGCAACTGTATCAATAGGCTATGCAGATGGAGTAAGAAGGGATTTATCAAATAAAGGTTATGTATATTATAAAGGTCATAGATGCAGCATAATAGGAAGAGTGTGCATGGATCAGCTTATGATTCTGATTCCGGAAGAATTGGCAGATAGTGCAAAAAAAGGAGATATTGTAGAATTTTTTGGAAAAAATATTAATGTGGTGGAAGTTGCAAATCTATGTAATACAATATCCTATGAAATTTTATGTGGAATAAGTAACAGAGTTCCAAGAATTTATAAATAGATATACAGACAGAAATTGTTATATAAGGAGGTGGACAGTATGTTTTTTGAAATTCTATCAGTGTCACTGATAATTATATTTTTCATATTAGGAACAAAAAGAGGATTTATGTATGAGTTTTTCTGCTGTTTCAAGTATATTCTATTGATGTTTCTTATGAAGTATTTATATGGAGCTATAAAAGTTATGTTAAAGCTGGATGACAATATTTCAAAAAATGAAATAAATACTTTTTTTATAGTATTTATCATATTATATTTGTTGTTATCTATTATACTGCTGTTTGCCAGAAAATTTTTGAAAAGTATAAAATTAAGCAATTATAATGAATTTCTTGGAGGAGTACTGGGGATACTGAAGACAACTTTTATAATTTTTATTATATACATAGTAGTATTAGTGGGTTCATCATACAGTAAGAAACTTAAGGAAATAAGGGATGAAAGTATTCTTGTTTCAAAAATAACAGAATATATTTATGGTTATTCGCAAGGATTTCCAGAATTTATTCAGCAGGATGTAAATTCCTATAGAAAAAAAGTTAAAGAAAAAGAAATAGAGAAAAATGTTTTAAAAGAATTGAAAGAAGGTAAAAAAAAATAATATTAAATAAAAATCTTAAATAATAAAAGGAATATGAGAATGAAAATAAAAATAATTGACAGATACATTTATAGTTCGCTAATATTACCGTCTATATTTGGAATAAGCATATTTACATTTATATTGATGCTAAATGTAGTTATGGAAGTAATGGAAAGGTTGTTTGCAAGTGACTTGCCATTTATATCCATAATAGATTATTTCCTGTATGCGGTTCCTGGAATACTTGTCCAGACAATACCAATGGGGGCATTTCTTGGAGTAATGCTTGTTTATGGAGGATTATCAGAAACAAATGAACTTATAGCAATGGAAGGGTCAGGAATAAGTCTTTTCAGAATAATAAGACCTGCCTTCATATTTGGGGTTATACTTACATTGATAGGATTAGGGCTGGAAATATATGTAAATCCAAGGGCACTGGAAAATATAAATGCCCAGACAAAAGCTATGCTGGCTACAAAGCCAAGTTCACTGACTGAGGAAAAAATATTTCTTACAAATGCTGAAAGTGGATTTGGATTTTATATAGATGAAGTTGACAATGAAAAGGCAAATGCAAAAAACTTTCTAATATTAAATAAACAGGGAGAAAATCCTTATCCTATAATCTTTCTTGCAGAAAGTGCAACATTTGATCCTGGAGTGATAGTTTTAAAAAATGTAAAGGGATATTCATTTGACAAGGAAGGTAACAGTCAGGTTGCCGCAGAATATAAGGAGCAGGAAATTCCTATTTCGACATTCTTCAAGGATAAGAATAAGGAATATAAGAAAAGCCGTAGTGAAATGAACATAAAGGAGCTGAAACAGTTTCATGATCAGAATATAAAAATACCTGAAATGAGGGAAGCTGCATTAAAAGCCCTTATAGAAATATATCAGAGACTTATAGGACCGCTTGCAAGTACTCTTTTATGCTGGCTTGGAGTATTGCTTTCAGTAGGACATAGAAGAAGTGGAAGAGGAATAAGTTTTGGAATAAGTCTTATTGTAATATTTGCATATATTGCTGTTGTAAACTATGCTAAGATAATGGTACTGAAAAATAATATACCTGCCAATATTGCAATGTGGGTACCAAATACAATACTTCTTATTTTATGTGTTTATTTTTCAATAAAAAAATACAGGAGAAATTAATTAAATGAATAAATTAGATAGATATATAATCATAAATTATGTAAAAAGTTTCTTTCTAGGAATGATGATGTTTTTTCTTATTTTCTTACTTGCAGAAAGTATAAATCTTACAGGTTGGATAATGGATGGGAAATTTACACCGGGAGAAGCATTAAAATATCTGGGTTATGGAATTCCGGAAATTGTTACAAATACTGCTCCTCTTGGGGTACTGCTGGGAAGTCTGCTGTGCATAAGTAAAATGGCAAAACAGCTTGAAATTACCGCCATGAAAACAAGTGGTATAAGTTTCTTAAGAGTGGCAATGTATCCGATAATTTTTTCTTTTTTAGTCAGTACGGCTGTACTTTGGATAAATTATGATACATTAGGTAAGTCCAACACCAAGAAAAATAATATGAAAATATTGAAAATAGAAAATTCTGAGCCGGTAAAGGTTGAAAAAGAATTTATAATGGTAAGGGAAAAAAGGGATACAATCCTATATGCAGGGTATGCAAATAAAAAAGAAGGAATAATGAAACAAATAGAAATAATAAAAATGAAAGACGGATTTAAAGGGATAAGCAAAATATATACCGCTACTTCAGGTAAAATAAATCCAAAAACAAATGAGTGGACATTTGAAAATCTTAAGGAACATGACGGAGAGACAAATTCTACACAATCAATAGATACAAATAATTTCAAGTTTAAGCTGTCTATGGATGATATACTTGCTGAGGCTGTAGCCGCAAAAAATCTTACAATGCCTGAACTGAGGGAAAAAATAGTTTATTTTACAAGGGTTGGAGCAGATTCAACTGCAATGAGAATAGATTTTTATTACAGAATATCCTTTGCACTGTCTTCTTTTATAATGTGCTTTATAGGATTATCCCTTGGAAGTAGATATGTAAGAGGAGGAGCTGCTGTAAATATTGGACTTTCAGTAATAATAGGATATTCTTATTATGGATTTAGTACGATATTGAAGTCTTTGGCTTCTTCAGGAACAATGCCCATATATCTGGCATGTTTCTTACCATTACTAATCTATATGGCTGTAGGAATAAAACTGTTTATGAATGCAGAATATTAAAGTTGTAACTTTTTACTGAGAATAATTTATAAATTTTTAAGATATAAAAATCAGGAAGGAATAAAAATGACAGAAGTAGTTAAGACGAAATCGGGAATAAACATAATATTTGATGAATTAGACAATATTTCTACTTGTTCAGTGGGAGTATTTGTAAAAACAGGATCAAAAGATGAAGCTGATAATGAAGCGGGAATATCGCATGTGCTGGAACACATGATATTTAAGGGAACACCTTCAAGAAACTATTTTCAGATATCTGAAGAAACAGATTATCTTGGATCAAGCATTAATGCACATACTACAAAAGAACAGACAGTTTTTTTCATTAATGCATTAAGTGAATATTTAAATGAAACACTGGATATTCTTTTTGATATTGTGGTTAATTCCACGATAGATAAAGATGAGCTTGAAAAGGAGAAGGATGTAATAATTGAAGAAATAAGAATGTACAAGGATAGTCCGGATGACCTTGTATCTGAACTGAATGTTTCTGATGCTGTTTCAGGTCAGTATGGTAAACCAATAATAGGAACTGAGGAAAGTGTTAGAAGCTTTACTCCTGAAATGATAAAAAAATATTATAAGGAAAGATATACAAAAGATAATATTGCTATTTCAGTTTCAGGAAAATTTAATAAGGAACAGATAATAGCAAAAGTTGAAGAGTATTTTGGAAAACTTGATGAAGTAAAGACAGATAGAAGAAAAAGTGCAGATTTTGATTTTAATGCAGGAAGAAACTCATATACAAAAGATATAAATCAGGTAAATATATGTATAAGTCATAAGGGATTGTCGATTTTTGATGAGGATAAGATATATGTGAATATCGCCTCAGGAGTAATAGGTGGTTCAATGAGTTCCAGATTATTTCAGGAAATAAGGGAGAAAAAGGGACTTGCCTATTCAGTCTATACATATAATCAGAATTTTTCTGAAGGTGGAGTACTTTCAACTTATATAGGAACAAATAAGGAAAGTTATGAAGAAGCAATAGAAATAACTTTAAAGGAGTTTAAGAAACTTAGGGAAGAAGGAATTACAGAAAATGAGCTTCAGAAGGCGAAAAATAAACAGTTGAGCAGAATGGCATTCTCAATGGAAAATCCAAATTCCCGTATGTATATTTTTGGACATCATTTTATAAAAAAAGGTAAACTTTTTGATGTGAAAGAATTTGAAAATGACGTAAAAAGAGTAGAAGTGGAAAAAATAAATAAATTTCTAAAAAATATGTTTACAGTAGAAAATATAACGATTTTAGGTAATGTATAGGGGGTAGAAATGTTTCAAAATCAGAGATTGATGGAAAAAATAAAAACAAATCTGGTATTAATGGATAAGATGATATTATTTTTTGTTTATTCACTTGTAACAATAAGTACAATTTTTGTATACAGTGCGACAAGATCTCAGAAATTTGTCATGCAGAATTTAATCTGGATAGGATTGGGAACATTTCTGATGTTTCTTATATCATTTATGGATTATAAGGAATACAAGGATCATATATGGAAAATATATGGACTTTCTGCTGTATTGCTTATATTGGTAAGAATTGCAGGAAAGAAAACGCTTGGAGCACAGAGATGGTTAAAAATAGGACCTTTCCAGCTTCAGCCGTCAGAATTTGTAAAAATAGCAATAATAGTGATAATTGCATTCTGGATTGTTGAAAAGTACAAAAATGGTATAAATAATCTTAAGGATATAATAGGAGCAATTCTTCCTGTAGTACCATTAATTATACTGATACTGACACAGCCTGATCTTGGAACTACACTTATAACATTAACTTCCTTTGTATTCATGATATTTCTGTATGGTGCAAATATGAAACCTATATGGATTATAGGATTTGTAATTTTACTGTCAGTTTATCCTGTGTATAAATATGTCCTGAAGGATTATCAGAGAACGAGGGTGGAAAACTTCCTGAATCCTGAAAAAGATGTAAAGGGAAGTGGATGGCACGTAACTCAGTCAAAAATCTCGATAGGATCGGGAGGTACTTTTGGAAAAGGAGTATTACAGGGAAGTCAGAGCAGACTGGAATTTTTGCCTGAAGCACAGACAGATTTTATTTTTTCTGTAATATCAGAAGAAATGGGATTTGTAGGATCAGCATTAGTTCTGTTTCTATATTTTTTCCTGATATTTGATATTATGCGGATAAGCAGGATGGTTCACGACAACTTTGGAAAGCTTATTCTTTATGGAATATGTGGGATATTTTTTATGCATGTAATAGTAAATGTTGGAATGACAATTGGTCTTGTTCCCGTAACTGGGAAACCTCTTCTTTTCCTTAGTTACGGTGGAAGTTCCTTTCTTTCTTCGTTTATTATGATAGGAATAGTGGAAAGTATAAAAATCCACATAGAATAAATTTAAAAATGAGGAATCATAATGGAAATTTTTGAATATGTCGTAGACAGTGAAACAGAAGGAATGAGAATAGACAGATATTTAAAGAAAACATTTAAGCATGAACCTCTGAGTAAAATTTTTCAGGCTTTAAGAAAAGGTGATGTGAAAGTTGGAGGAAAAAAGGTAAAGGAAAATTATAGACTTTCCCTAAATGAAAGAATATCTGTAAAATATTTGAAATCTGAAACAGTTTCCAATGAGAATAAAAATTTTAAAAAAAATAAAATAGAAAAAAAAGTACTTGATAAATATAAAAAATGTGTAATATTTGAAAATGAAGATTTTTTCATTGTGAATAAAGAAGGAAATATTCCGATGCATAAAGGTACAGGACACAAGTATGGCCTTTCAGAAATATTCAAGGAAATCTATAACAGTGAAAATATAAATTTTGCAAATAGGCTGGATTATGAAACTTCCGGTCTGGTAATCGGATGCAAGACGTTGAAATTTTTACGGTATATTTCAGAAAAAATAAGAAATAATGAAGTCCGTAAAAAATATATTGCTGTTGTTCATGGAATTATAGAGGAAGAAAAATTTACAATAGAAAATTATCTTCTAGTGGAAGAAAATGGAGTTTCTGTAACTGAAAATGAAACTGAAGGAAAGAAAAGTATAACAGAATTTAGATGTATAGGCAGAAAAAAATTCAGGGAAACAAATGTTAAAAATATTGGAAATGTTGGAAAAACAGCACTTGATATTAATCTTGTGACAGGGAGAAAGCATCAGATAAGGGCACAAATTTCAAATTATGGACATCCGATAGTCGGGGACAGAAAATATGGGAAAAATGATAAAAGTGATATCCTGTATTTATGCTGTTATTATGTTTCTTTTGATGAATATGAATATGAAATTGAAAAAAAGTTTTTAAATAATCAAATTATGTGGTAAAATTAGTACTGGAAAATGATATATTTTTATATAAAGTATATGTTTAATTTTTAAGATAACATAAGTTATTTTAAGGAATTCAAAGCAAATTTACATAGAGAGGTGAAGAGAATGGGATTGTTTTCGAGTAAAAAATCGAAAAATAAATATGTTACACTCACATCAAAATCAAAACTGAGCATGGACATAGTTGATGACAATAAATGGAAAAAATGCAGCAGATGTAATGAAATTATATATAATGAGGATTTAAAGAACAACCTGAATATCTGTCCAAAATGTGGACATTATTTCAGGCTTACAGCATTTGAAAGAATAGAGCTGTTAACAGATGAAGGAAGTTTCATTGAAGAAGATATAACACTTACTTCAAAAGATTTCCTTAACTTTCCGGGATATCAGGAAAAGCTGGAAAGCTCTCAGGAAAAGAGCAGAATGCTTGACGGAGTAATAAGTGGAATAGGGAAAATAAATGGAATAGACGTAAGTATAGCAGTGATGGAATTTAGTTTTATGGGTGGAAGTATGGGTTCTGTTGTTGGAGAAAAAATAACTAGAACTCTTGAAAGAGGACTTGAAAAAAATATTCCTGTTGTTATTGTTTCGAGTTCAGGTGGAGCAAGAATGCAGGAAGGGATTTTATCACTGATGCAGATGGCTAAAACTTCAGGAGCAGTGAAAAGATTGAATGAAGCAGGAATACCTTTTATATCAGTGCCGGTAGATCCTACAACTGGAGGAGTTACAGCCTCTTTTGCCATGCTGGGAGATATAATAGTTACTGAGCCTGGTGCATTGATAGGTTTTGCAGGGCCGAGAGTTATTGAACAGACAGTAAACCAGAAATTACCGAAAGGATTCCAGAAGGCAGAATTTTTACTTGAACATGGAATGGTTGATGTAATTGCTGAAAGAAAAGAATTGAAAACAACGATTTATCGTATACTGGAAAAACTTATATAAATTGGAGGAAATATGAGCCTGAAAGATGAGATTAAGGAACTGGAAGAAAAAATTGAAGAATTAAAAGAATTTTCCAAAGAAAAAAATATAGATTTTTCAAAACAGATAGGAGAACTTGAAAAGGAACTTGAAAAAAAATATAAGGATTTCAATGAAAATGAACTGGATTCATGGGAAAGAATACAAATTTCCAGAAATCCTAAAAGACCTTATACGCTTGATTATATAAATACATTGACAGAGGATTTTGTTGAGCTGCATGGAGACAGACTTTCAAAAGATGATCATGCAATAATAGGTGGATTGGCTTCTATTGACGGTTATAAAATAATGATAATAGGTCATCAGAAGGGAAGAGACCTTGATTCAAATATGTTCAGAAATTTTGGAATGGCAAGTCCTGAAGGATATAGAAAAGCGTTGAGGCTGATGAGAATGGCAGAAAGATTTGAATTGCCTATATTAACTTTGATAGACACTGCAGGAGCATATCCCGGAATAGAAGCTGAAGAAAAAGGACAAGGGGAAGCCATTGCTAAAAACCTGGCTGAAATGTTTGGACTAAAAGTACCGATTGTTTCTGTAATAATAGGAGAAGGTGGAAGTGGAGGAGCATTAGGAATAGGAGTTGCTGACTCAGTCCTTATGCTTGAAAACAGTGTGTATTCAGTAATTTCACCAGAAGGATGTGCATCAATACTTTTTAATGACTCAACTAAGGCGGCGGAAGCGGCAAAAAGTTTAAAAATGGACGCAATAAATCTTAAATCACTGGGAGTTATTGATGATATAATAGAAGAACCTCTTGGAGGTGCACATAGAAATTTAGAAAAAACTGCTAAAAATCTTAAAGCTACAGTTTTGAAAGAATTTAAAAGAATTGATAAATTTTCGATAGAAGAGTTATTAGAAAAAAGATATGAAAAATTCAGAAATATGGGAGAATTTTTTGAAAATTCGGCAGACATAGTAAGTGAATAAAAAAATGAGATAAAATTATTTAAGGGGAATAAAAACTAAATCCATTTATTAAAATTTTACTCATATAAAACAGCAATTCATTAAGGAAAAGTCAAAAACTTGCCTGAAAGCTCGAATAAATGACTTTTTCTTAATTTGTTTCCTGTTTCATATTGTAAAATTAAAAGAAATTCAAGAAGATAGATCTATAATTTAGTATAGGAAAAAAAGAAAATAGTTAGAACCTTTAAAATATAGGCTTAAAAGCTATATGGATAAAAAAAATCTATAAAAATAAAAAAAGTGTTGACAAGATATGTAAAAGTATGATATATTAATTGAGTAAGTGTGGGTGAATGTCCGAACGGCTAAGGGACCGGTCTTGAAAACCGGCAAGGCGAAAGCTCTCAGGGTTCGAATCCCTGTTCACCCGCCATTTATTTTTTATATACGTGGAGAAGTGGCAGAGAGGCCGAATGCGCTCCCCTGCTAAGGGAGTATCCGGGCTAAAACTTGGATCGAGGGTTCAAATCCCTCCTTCTCCGCCATTTTTTTTTAAAATATATACTTAAATGTGCATCCATAGCTCAATTGGATAGAGCGTCTGACTACGGATCAGAAGGTTGTGGGTTCAACTCCTGCTGGGTGCGCCAGTTAAAAAACACAATTTTTTATAATAAATAAAAAAAGACCTAAAATTTTTATTGGGTCTTTTTCTTTTAAAATATTACTTCTATTTCTCCATTTTTACTTAGAACAATTTTTTGTATAATCAGATTCAAAATTTCTTTTAATTCTGATACTGTTTCTTCATCATAGTTTTTGAGTAAAAATTTCAAGCTTTCTATATGTTCTTCAGTAATTTCTTTATTGCTTTCTATTTCAATTTGTTCTTCAAGTTTTTTCTTTTCCTTTTCTATATTTGTGATATTATTTTTTAATGTCCGTAGTTTTTCTTTTGAAATATCATTAGAAATTATTCCTTCAAGCATTAATTCAACAATATTATTTTCTTTTGATTTTTCTATCTCAATTTTTTTATTTAAGATAGTTATATGATCGTATAAATCTGCGATTCTAAAATTATAATCATTTAACATATTTAGATTTTTATTTTCCAGTATTGCATCAATTATTTCCTGTTCTATATTTTTAGCATTGTATCTTTTAGCACATTTCTCACATTTATAGTAGTGATAATAAGTATTATATCTGTTTTTTAAGCTGTTACCAAAATATCTTCCACCGCATTCACAATGAAGAAGTGTTGTAAAAAGATAAGGGAATCTTGAAGAAGTAAATTTTATTTTGTAAGTCCTATATACACTGTCTATTTTAGCGTATTCCTCTTCTGAAAGAATAGAAGGTAGTACTTTTTCAGAAGTAACCATATATTCTTTTCTTTTTCCTTTTTTATATGTATTGTTTATTTTCCCTTTTTTCCCATATGTTCTGTATCCAATAAGTTCGGGCATTTTTACCCAGTCCCTGACTGTATATGGATTCAGATTATTTTCAAGTGCAGCTTTTTTTACACTTTTCATTCTTATTATGTCTATAAAGAATTTCCTATATATGTTCCATGTTTCTTCGTTCTTTACAATAATTTTTATTCTTTTACCATTTTCCGATACTTTTTCGAGCTTAAACCATGGAAGTATGCTTCCACCTAGAAATCTGTTAGTATTGGCATAATTATACATACTGTCCGTAGTTTTTTTGACAATCTTAGTCTTTTCTTCCTGAGCTCCAATAAATCTTATCAGAGCAGGTATACTGTCAAATGTTCCATCCATTTTTATAAGTCCCTCATTTACAGTCACAAGAGAAACTCCTAAATCTTTTAAGAAGTATAAATTTTCAAGTCCTTCCCTGAAATCTCTTGTGAATCTGTCCTGAAATAAACATATGACATACTTAACTTCACTATTTCCTTTTAAATAGCTTTTTAAGGCATTTATTCCAGGTCTTAAAGGGTTATCTCCATGATCTGTGTCTGTGAACGAATTTACCACCTTAAAATTGTTTTTATTGGCAAATTCATTTATCTTTAAGTCCTGTATTTCTTTAGAGCCTCTGTCATCCTGCTGATTAGTAGAGACTCTAGTATATTTGACAGCATATTTTAATTCATTTCCAAAATCTGAAAACATATTAAGCTCCTTTTTTAAGCCTTATTTTCTGCTCCAGCAATTTAATTTTTATTATTGCAAGTTTAACATTTTCTCTTTTTGTATTCAATGATTATACCCCCTTAAGCAATTTTCACTTCTGAATCCTCTGCAACTGAAACTGCTTCTTCTATTATTCTTTTTCTTATTTTTGAAAACTTTGTGACTAAAGTTTTAATGTACATCTTATCTTTTTTATTCAATACTAGCTTATTTGAGGAAACACAATCTCTTATTGTGTCATAACATGCAATTATTCTGAAAGCTAAAGTAAAAGCTTCTGTTATTTCTTTACAAGGACTTTTTATGTATTTTCCAAACTGTTTTATTAAATCCCTGTAAAATAAAGCATGAGTTAGTTCAAATACTTTGACTACTTTTTCAGTTTTTAAAGGCTCTTTATCCTCAATATTAAATAATCTACCCAAGGCTCTGTCTGTTCTATTTATAATATCAGTCCATTCTGGGAATCCATAATCTAACAACATATAATTAATATGATCCACTTTCCCTTTTTCTATCTGTCTTTTTATTTTAAATTCTGTCATAAATAGTTTCATAACTGTATGAAGTGCATAATTGAGAATATAATAACTGTAATTATCTTCAACTGTTTCTTCAATTATTCTTTTCTCTTCGGCAGATAATTTGGGTTTCTTTACTTTCAACTTCCTAGCCATTATTCTTCCCTCTTTTCAAATTCTTTTAACTCTTTAATCGTAAATAATTTTTTTAACCTTTTTCCCTCTTTTACATAGCTTTCTGCCTGTTTAGTAGAGATGTATAAATCACCATAACTAATAAATACATCTATACTTCTAGCATTATTTACAATTAAATATCTTAATCCTTCTTCTTTTTTCTGATTTTCATCTTTATTAAAAGAAAAACTTCTATAATATATTATTACTTTGTCTTCCTGTTCTGTTTTTGCTATTTCTATATTACAGAAAAAACCTTTCCCTATTTCATTTTCTTTGCTTTTTATATAATCAAAAAATTTACTCATTATTCCTCCTCTTTTTCTTCGAGCCAGTTTAGAAAATCAAACTGACCTCTTAAATAATGCCATGCCTTGCTGTTTATCTCAGTATATTTTATTTTTTTCTCAAGTTCATATCGTTTTTCCTCTAGTTCTTTTTTATTTTTCATATTCTATTTCTCCAGTATTACTTCAAACAAAGTAATTTCAATGTTTAGTTTTTCTATTTCCTGTATAATTTCTTTTTCAACATCATAAGATTTCGCTCTTTTCTTTTTAGATATAAGATTTATAAGTTCTTCTTTTTGTTTTATATATATTGATTCTATCTGTTCTTTGTTTAGCATCTATCCTCCTTGATTTCAATTAATCCCCCCTGATGTTTTTAAAACTGGTCTTCTGAATTGAACATTCCTTTCAGTTCTTCATCATCAGAATTATTCTCATTTGCTGTATTTGATTCATTGATAACTATTTCATCTATTGTGTCATTTATGTTGTTTTCGTTGTCTACATATTCAACTTCGATATTATTCTTGTCAAATTCTCTTATTACAGCCTGATCCGCTTTTTGTGCTGTCTGCATTTCAATACTTAGTATTCCGAATTTACTTAATAGTAGTTTTAATACAGTTTTCTTAGCCATTGTGTTAAAGTTTGTCTGCCAGCTCGAACCTTTATAGCTGTATGTTTTACTAAACTTTTTAGCATGATTTTCTATTTCTTCCTTGCTCATTACATTGTATTTTTCAAATCCGTTTATTGTCTGAAAGTAAGCAACGTAATGAGTTATTTCATCACTAAGTCTGTTATCTAGATTATATTTCAGTTCATCTGTAATCGGGTCGTAGCTCTCAAATTGCCCTTCATACAGTTCAGTAACATTTATTCTTTTGTACTGTCCTGTTCTAATAGCTAATTGAACAAATCCTTTGTACCCCATTTGGAATTGTGCCTCGTTCTTTCCCTTATTGTTGTAAGGCACTATATATGCAAATCCTAGGTTTGGGTCTATTGGTAAATCCAATGTTGCAGCAATTGCTCCTGCTTTTAAAATGCTATTCGGGTCTGCCTGTTGAAGTTGAGCATTTCCGTTTGTTGTGTTCATCAGAGAAGTTAAGAATCCTGCTGCTTTATTTCCCAACATTTCCTGAAATTTCTTTTTAGTAACATCAGCATTTACTAATGCTTTTAAAGTATTCTTTCCTACATTGCTATTTTTCTTTGCTAATTTATTTGTATTATCCATTTATTTCACTTCCTTTTTTTCATATTTTAAATTATGTTTTTTGATTACCGATAACAAATCCTCTGTTGCTTCTTTGCTTAATCCACTAACTTTGATACAGATATATGTTCCTTTTTTATCTGCATCTTCTGTTTTTGTTTCTATTACTTTTTCTTCAGTAGCTTTTGCCACTGCTTCCTGTTTTTCCTGTTCCTTTTTTCTTTCCAGTTCTTCAAGTTCTTTTTGTTTCTTAAGTTCTGCTTCTTCCAATGCTCTTTGCTTTTCTTCTTCTGCCTTTTTCTTCATATTTTCTTCTGTAGCTTTGATTTCGTTCTTTTTTTCTACAAGCTTTTTCATAATGCTGTCATACTCTGCAATCATTAGATATTGTACATTTTCAAAGCTTATTTTATTTTCTATTTCTTCATTTATTGCTGTTAATTGAGAAGTAATAAAGTTGTATCTTTTGTTCCAGTATTCAAATTGTTCTTTTATTTCTTCTTCAATTTTTTTAAGTGTCATTGTCTTATTTTTCCATTTTTCATTTACTGAAAACCATTGTTCCAGCAATTTATTTTCTGAAAAAACATTGTCTTTTATTTTTCCTATTTCTTCCAGTTTTTTCTGATATTCTTTTTCCTCAAATTCTTTGATTTGTTCCGCGATATTGTTCGATAATGCTTTTGTTTCTTTTTCAGCAATTTTAAGCTTTTCTATAAGTTTTTCAATATCTGCATTAGCTTCTTTCTGAATTCTTTTTCTTTCTTCTGATATTGTTTTTTCAAGTTTGTTCAGTTTTGTTCTTTCTTCTATTGCAAACTTTATTGCATCTTCTGTTATAATCCAGCCACGATATTTTTCTTTCACTCCTGCCATAAAGTTTTCTAATTCTTCAATATTACTTACAACTTTAGCTGGCACAAGTTTAGTCACTTCAAACTCAATTACTTGTAATTCCTTTGTTCCCATATGTTTATCCTCCTATATTTGCAATTTTCTTTTATAAACTGGCTCAATATCATTAATGATGTATGAATTGAATTCCAGCTCCTTTTCTATTATTTCTTTTATTGCTTCTTCATTCCTATGACAGATATATTTTTTTAAAACATGTCTGTCATTTTGAAATGCCAGTTTTATATCTGCATATAATATTGCATATTGCCAGCCTGTAACGGCTAGATAATGTTGAATCTGTAGCCAGTAGTTTATAGGTATGTCATCAACTGTATATCTGCCGTTTTCATCTTTTATTAGCCAAACATCGTAGTACTGATTTGAGTTAAAACAAGTGGCTGTTTTAATTTCCAGTACTCCTTTGCCAAACTCCTGATGTTCCAAAGTTCCGTCCAAATTGGCACTCATAAACGGATATTTTAGGCTCTCAAGAGTTTTTTCAAGCTTACCTACAGTGTAGTTAGGGTTGTTTATTTTGAAGTGTTCTATAAGTAAATTTTCGCTTTCTTTTCCCCTGATAATAGTCTGATTTTCTGATAAGTCATCAGGTTTTTTCCTTCCTGTTTTTTCTCTCCATAATTCAACGGGATTTTTCCATTCGTTATATCCCATTATAGTGGCACAATCAGATCCACCTATGTGCTTATTTCTTATGCCATGCCACTCTGCTTCATTAGAGTAGCTTATTTCCCTGTATTGCACTAATCATCCATCCTTTCCCATTCTTTTACATCTTCTTCAGTTTCCAAAAATTCATATCCTGTTTCTACTGTATCCCATAGCCATTCTTCAAAAATTTTTTTAATTTTTTTATCATCTTTTATAATTTTCTCTGCTGCTTCTTCTGTATATCCGTAATCTTCTATTAAATCAATCACTTCAGCATTCGTGCTTGCATGATTTGCACGACTGTTGATAAAAACTCCAATCTTATATTTGCTCATTTTTATTCCTCCTCACTGGTTATCAACTATCAGTTGACAGCCACAACTGTAATCTATTAGTTGACTGTTTATTTTTCCTCAAGTTTTATTAATTGTTCAATAATGCTTTTACATTCTAATTCTACAAATTCTTGATTTTTAACGCTCATGTCATCGCCATAATGATTTGTGTCAAAGCCTATCCACATACCTTCGAGTACATTTGATAAATGACCTTTGAATGTCAATTCACCATGACATTCAATTGGTATGTCAAAATAATCAGAATTTATAAATCTACTACCTTGTTTTAATTTTACATATCCACACCACCAATAATGTAAATAAGGTGTATAATATTCAACATCCTCTATATTCTTTTACTTCATATATTTTCATATTATCCTCCTGTATTTTTATTTTTTCAAACTCCATTTTTCTTTTTTAGCTGTCTCAAGCACATGAAATACTTCAGACTCGCTTATTTTACATCTTGTTGCTATTAATTTTGTCTCGTAAGGTAATAGGCAACTGTTTCTGAGATAAGCTATTGATAAGCTTAAATCATGTAAAGTCTCAAGAAAAACATTTTGTAAATTTTCTGCCATCTTTTTTCCCTCCTTATTTTGTATATCAAGAGGGCACTATAATTTGTTCCCTCAGTTGAAGAGTATTCGTTACACATAGCATAAGAGGAAATTGAGTATTTTATGTCTATTATTTCCTTGTTCTTTGCAAATTCGTTTATTCTTTTTTCTAATTTTTCAGTATCATTATTGCTGTGAAATATCTTTATGAATGTTCTCATTCCCACCACCTAATCCCAAGTTTCTTCACTGAAAGCTTTACCAAAATATAGGCAAGGTAAAGCTACGCTCATTAAAATTGCTGCTGTAAATATATTTTCTGCCCCACACAACATAAATGTGGACATAATTCCAATACTAGATAATATTTTTCTCATTTTATTCACCTACTTCTCTTATTTTTTCTTGCAGAATTTCAAATGCTTTTTCAATATTTTCATCTACTTTATAATTAAAAACTATTTCGTCATCAGCATACCTTGCCGGCTTGTTTTCTCTTTTTCTTTTAAAAATTCTTATCCAGAAGCCATTTTCTGCAAATTCTATTGTCAAAGAAACTTGTTTATTCTGTTCTCTGACTTCTATGAATTTTTCAAATATCTCTTTTTCTTTATTCATAAATTCCTCCTAAGCTATTTTCCCAACGATCACACACTTAATTTTTGACACAGTGTGAATCATGTCAGATTTTTTTATGATTTTCTGTAATTCTTCGTTCCCGTATTCTGACGGACTTAATTCGTATTCATCGTATGTTCCTGAATACTCAAAGCCCTTTATTTCTTCTTCTGTAATATCAGGAATTTCATTTTTTAATCTTTCAAATCCCCAATCGTAGTATTCCATTTTGGCTATGCCTTGCTGTGGATAGCCAAAGCAGTTTTGCATTGCCCATTTTTTTATTATTTTTTCTTTTTCTGTCATACCCTACTCCTTATCCTTTTATTTCTTTTTCTCCGTAATATTGTTCATAACCAAGTTTTGAAACAGCCTTGCAGTATTCTCTTATATCTTTAAAATCTTTTTGCTTTAAGCCTGTTATTGTTTCTAAAAAAACATCAGCCATTTTTTCTTCCAAAAACATCGCTATTATTTTTCCATCTTTTTCTATCCAGTGATTCATTTTTAACATCTCCTTTTAATTCCTGTCTCTCTTTTTCTTTCTCTGTTATATCATTCTACTTTTGTTTACTAAAAAGTAAACTATAAATTTAAAAAAAATAAATCCCTTGTTTTTATACAAAATAAGTTTACCATATAGTTAACAAAAAGTCAAATATTTTTGACAAAAATTTGATATAATATGCTTATAAGGAGATGATTAGCTATGAAATACAATACTTTAGGAGAATTTTTAAAAAATTTTATTAGTACTAGAGAGTTAACTTTAGAGTATGTTGCAGCTAAAACAAACAAAACAAAAAGTTCAATAAGTCAATACATATCTGGAAGCAAAAATCCGTCCAAAGACTTTATAGACAGTTTTTTGGAAGCTTTTAAGTTAACAAAAGAAGAAAGAGAAAATTTTTTGTTAGTAGCAGAACTTGGGAAAACAGTTTATTTAAAAGAAGAAATAAAAAAATATGTAAAAAAAGAATCTGAAAAAGAACCTTCAAATGTAACAGATGAAGTATTTGAAAGCTTTGTGAGAATACCGCTTTACGGAATGGCTTCGGCTGGAAATGGACTTATAGAATCTGAAGAAAGTAATATCGAATATATTAATATACCAAAATTAAATGGTAATGTTAAGAAAAGTGACTTTGCTACAAGAGTAAAAGGAGACAGTATGGAACCATACTACCACAATGGAGATATTATCGTGGTAGATGTATCAAATCAGGATATAAGAACTCTAAACGGAAAAGAAGCACTTATATATTATGATGATAATAAATATCTGAAACTTGTATACTTTGAGCCAGGAACAGGGAATTTATTTTTAAGATCCTACAATGTAGCATATAGTGATATAAAAGTTGAAAATAGAGAAGTGGAAACATTGTCATGCAAAGGAACAGTCAGCATGGTAATAAGCATGAGAAATAGAAAAATGATTTAAGGGAAAATATTTTATAAACATTTAAAAATGTAAAAAAATTATGGAAAAAAAGGGAGAGATAGGTTATAATATGGAAAACATAACTCAAGAAGAAATAAATAGATTGCTTGAAGTAATAAAAATTGAACAAAATGAAGAAAAAATAATATTCACTTGTGAAAGGAAAAAAGAATACTTTCTAAAAAATGAAATTGAAAATAGAGAACTTTTTAGATTAGTTTTTATTACAAATAAAAATCCTAGAAAAAAGACTATGACAATTTTAAAAGATAATTTTATATTAAAAAGAATAGATATAAATGGTTGGCATAAAAATCCTGATTATCTTACAGGAATACCTTTATTAGATAAGTATTCAGGGCAGTTCATTGGAGAAACACATGTACATTTTTCATTAGCTGATATTGAAAAAGAAGATAGCTGGGCTGTTCCTTTATATGAAGTTTTTTCTGAAAAAAGTATAGAAAAAATATTAGATTTTTTTGGTAAAACAACAGGAATAAAAGAAAAAATACTATATGAACCTGAAATAGAAAATTTGAAATTATTTTAAAAGGAGGTAGGGCATGAATGTAAAAAAGATGATAGACGAATATTTCAAATGGCTAAAACAAGGTTATAAAATAGAAGAAGTAGACGGATATTCAATCATTCATACTCCTTTTACTTTTTCTAATTTTGATTTGATAGATATCTATGTCACTGAAAAAGATGGGAATATAATTCTGTCTGACGGTGGAGAGGTACTAAATAATTTATATATTTCTGGCTTTAATTTAAAAACAAGGAGAGAAACAATGGAAAAGTTTTTAAGAGTTTATGGCTTAGAAATAAATAGTGATGAAGAAATAATAAAAAGAACAAGCCTGTTGAAATTTTCTCAAGATAAACATACTTTCATTCAAGGTATTTTATCTATTGATGATATGTTTTTAACAGTTGGTCACAGAGTTAAAAGTTATTTTTTAAAAGATGTCAAAGAATTTTTTGAATTAAATCAGATATACGCAAGTCCTAATATAAATTTACGAGGGAAAAGCAATTTGGAACATCATTTTGATTTTTTATTGAATAAAAATTCTAAACATGAAGAAAGACTAATAAAAGTTATGAACGATTTAAACGGCCAAGGATTGAAATCAACTATGTATAGTTTTAAAGATATTCAAGATGTTAATAGAAAAACAGAAAATATAATTATATATAATGACACAAAAAAAATAAATCAGGAACAAATAGAAGCTTTGAAATTTGAAAAAATAGGACTCCTGAGTTGGAGCGAAAGAGAAAAATGGAGAGAAGACTTTAGAGCTTAACGGCTCTTTTTCTTTTTGTTCTAAGCTTTTTCTTTGATTTCTCTTTTTTATGGGGTATAATAAGATTATAAAATTTTTAAAGGAGTTGATTAGATTTGAAAAAAGTAATATTTTTTTTAGGATTTCTTTTTTCAGTTATAAGTTTTACTGAAACTTGTAACTGGGTATCTGATCCAGATATTTTTGTCAGAAAGCAGATAGAAATTATCAGAAAAAATAATTTAGAAAGTAAAGTGTACTGTGATGTAGAAGATACGTTAATGGTGTATTATTTAGATGATGATTTTGAAGAATTAGAAATCGGACTACTTTATAATAAAAAAGAAAAGAAAGAACTGACGGTAGATGAATTTATAAAAATATCAAATAATTTTTTCAAGGAATTAAACAAAATACGCCCTGTCAATTTAACGAATTCTGAAAGGTTTGATGCTCCTAAATATTATAATTATAGACTCTATATTTATAATCCTGATGAAAAAGAGGGTGATATTTATATGTTTTTGAAAGCAACGTTAGATACAAGTGTTACTAGTCCAAATTGGAGTAAGTATTATAATAAGGAATTTTTTGAAAAAGATAGTGAAATGATAGAATTTTTCAAAAAGAATGGAATTTATCCTACTGAAGATATAGTTTATTAAAAATTAAAGACTCTTAACGGGTCTTTTTTTAGTCAAAGATATTTGACTTTTTGTTAACTATATGGTAAACTAAATTTGAGGTGAAAAAATGGAGATTTATGAGATACTATTAAAAAAAATAAAAAAGAAATACAAAAATATTTCTAATTTCGCGAATGAAGTAGATATGTCAAAACAATTATTATCATATCATTTGGAGAATTTGGAAAAAGGAAAAAATACTTTTCGAGCTAATCAATTGAAGGTAATTAGTGATAAATTGGATTTAGACTTGAATTTTTTTTACAAATAAAGTTTACTAAATAGTAAACGAATAGAGTTGATAAGTCAAATAAACTTTGAGAGAAGCCCTCGTTAAAACTTGCTGGCACAGACTTCTAATAATTTATATTATTTTTATCTTTCTTCCATTTGTGATTTTTTCCTAGTGTCAGTTGTTTTATGGACGGTTGCCTGAAAGGTTAAAGGAGCAGTTTGCTAAACTGTGAGCGTTTACACGCTTTATCGGTTCGAGTCCGATACTGTCCGCCAATATGGACTATTCGTATTCTGGCGGAGATACTAAGCAACATGAGAGGTCAGTTCGATTCTGACATAGTCCGTTGATATCAATAGCAGAGTTCCAGTAAAGGAACACTTACAGACTCGAGACAATGCTTTAAAAAGTGTGAATTGAGGGGATTCTGCTAAAAAATTCTTTAAAATGATTTTTCAAATTTATAATAGGTGGTGATTCAAAAATAAAAAATCGGACAAAAGTCCGATATCATTGGGTTTTATAATTTAATTTATGCAACAATTATAGCATATTAGCACATTAAAAGCAAGTAGGAGGAAGAAATGGGAAAAAGAAAAAATAGAAAAAATAAAGCAAAGAAAAAAGAAGGGAATAAAGAATCTATACAGGAATATTTTGAAAGAAGAACAGGTCATTTAATGACTGAATATATAGCTGAACATCTTGCAAGAGCATTAAATAAATATGAAAGTAAAATTTTTGTAAAATCACTGAGAATTACTTTAGACAGGCACGAAGTAAGAAATTTTGAAACACCAGCAGATTTAATCAGATACATGTATGCAGTGTGTAGAAATGTAGCAAATCAAAGTACATGGGAGGCAGTGAAATAATGAGAGATATAAGAAAAAAGAACTGGTTCTGGATAGAAAACGCTCTTGTAGACAGAGAAGATATAGGAGCTATGGAAAAATTGATATATATGTTGCTGGCAAGATTTGCGGATCAGGAGGGCAAATGTTTCCCAAGTCAGGAAAGATTATGCAAAATATCAGGAATAAAAGACTACAGAACTATAGTTAAATATATGGAATCCTTAGAAGAGAAGGGTCTGATATCTATCAAAAAAGAAAAAGGAAAGAAAAATACTTATTATCTTAAAAATGTAGAAAAAATAGAAGAAGCACCCGCAAAAAATGTAGGTGCAATAAATGTGGGGACAAAAAATGTAGGTGCAAAATTTGTAGAAGAAGTACCCGCAAAAAATGTAGGTCAAACAATACACAATGAACAAAACACAAAAAAAGAAAAAAATAAAAAAGAAAATTTCGACCATACTAAAAAACTTTTGGACTACATAGAAACTTTAGAGATTGATTCTGAAAAAAAGAAAATCTTTAAAGAATGGGTAGAATACAAAAAATCTAAATGTCAGTACAAAGATACTAAATCATTAGACATTCTTGTCAAACGATTTATTAAATACTCTGTACAGGAATTAAGAGATATCATAGAAAAATCAATAATGAACAACTATTCGGGAATTTTTGAACCTAAAGAAATTAATAAAACGGATCAGGGAAACAACAATGAAATTTCAAAAATGACTCCTGAAGAACGAGAAAAAATGATAAAAGCTAAATACTTTGGAGGTGCTTAAAATGAATCATAGAACTAAACTGGAATATATGTTGCTTGGAAGACTTATGGTATTCCATGAAAATATAGAACTCGCACTTGAAAAAGGCTTGAAAGCTGAATGGTTTTCAAGAGAAGAACTTCGGAAAGTATTTATTCAGATGTCAGAGATGTTTCAAAATACGGGACAGTTTGAAGTTTCTGGAATAGAAATTTCTGATGAGTTATTAGATACTCTCTACGACTATGGTTCTTTCATCACTTCTGTAGATATTGCCATAAGAGAACTAAAAAAAGAATATCATAAAGACTTATTCCAAAACAAAATCAAAGAAATAATGGAAAATGAAGAACTGACTACTGAGCAGAAATCTTCTGAAATCAGGGAGTTATCAGAAAAAATAAATGAGGAAGAAGACGAAAGTTATAAATTTCTAAAACCTCAGGAATTGCTTAAAAACTGGGCAGAAAAAATTGAAAATAAAGTTATGAATGGTGTTAAAAGTCCGTTTCCTAACATGCAGAAATATTTCAATTTTCTAGGGGGGCAACTAATTATAATTGGTGCTAGACCTTCAATGGGAAAAACAGCATTAGGACTCACGTTCTTCAAAGAAACAGCAAAAAGACATAATTCCTTATTTGTCAATCTTGAAATGAACGAAAGTGAAATAACTGAAAGAATTTTAGCAAGTGAAGCTGATGTTCCACTTAATAGATTGAGTTTCAGGGAACAGACCGATAGGGAAACTTATGCAATAAGTGAAGCAATTGCAACTATTGACAATATGCAGTTTGATATCCTTTATTGTCTAAAAATGGACTTTGAAGTAATTGTCAATAAGATTCGTGTTGCACACAAGAAAAATCCTTTTAAGCTTGTTGTAATTGACTATCTTACTATGATGAGAAGTGGAAAGAAGTTCCAAAATAGGAATTTGGAAGTTGAATATATGGCAAATGCCCTTAAAATGCTTTCAAAAGAACTTAATACTTGTATTGTAGTACTTGCACAGCTTAACAGAAGCAATGAAGCAAGGACTGGAAAAAACAAAAAGCCTGAAATGTCAGACCTAAGAGATTCAGGAGGGATAGAACAGGCGGCTGACATTATAGGTCTTCTATACAGGGAAGATTACTATGATGAAGAAATGAAAAATGAAGATTTTGTGTTTTTGGAAATGCTGATAAGAAAAAACAGGCAGGGAAGAATAGGGGACATAACATTTGGATTTCAGAAGTCAAGTCAGAGAATAAGTGGAGGTAGAGATGAAAACTAAGTATCAAATAATTTCAGAACTAGAAGATAGAAATATTGAAATTGACAGAGAAATAGACAAACTAATTCAGGAAAAGCTGAACAACAAAGAGAAAATAGAACAGTTGAGCAGTTTTAATAAGGATTAAAATGGCAAAGAAAAGCAAAAAGCAATTAGTTTTGGACGAGCTGAAACAATTTGTGAGAGATTCATTTCATAACTTTGATTTGTTATTAAGTCCTGATGACTTTGCTTTGAAATTCATAACAATCAAAAAGCAAAGTAAACATTTAAGATTTATCAGTGATGAAAATATTATTTTTTCTGAAATATTGGGAAACTTAGATGAAAATTTCATAAATGAAGTAGTATTTTTCCAAACTATAATTAGCAGAATGAATTTTATTTTTCAGAAAATAAAAGATACAACATACCTTTTCAGGAGCGACTTCATAAGTTCTGATGTTATAGAAAAGGCTAAAAATCTTTATTACAACTTTAATGAAGATGTTAAAAAATTTGATGATATTTTCGGAGCTTATCTATCTCTGTATGCTTTAGCGAAGAAAAATCAGGAGCTTATAGAATACAGAGACGAAAAAGGAAAACAGATTGAAGAAATGTACAGAAATGATAATCTTTTAATTCACAAGTCAATTGTTGTTTTTGAAAAGACTGAAAAAATAATTGCAGACAAAATTTGGAACGGAACTTTAGACTGGAACTGGAGAGGAAAAAATGGGGAAATATTGGACTACAGGAGAAATAGAAGATTTGAGAATTCTCAAAACAATTGAAGGGCTTACTAATAAGGAAATTAGCAAAATTTTAGAGAGAACGGAAGCATCAGTTTTTTCTAAAACTAAAAAATGTAAATTGTTAAAATTTGAAAACTGGACAAAACAAAGTGATGAATTGCTTGAAAAACTTGTTTTTAATACATATCGAAAAATAGAAGAAATTGCTAGGAAATTAGGGAGGACAGAATTAGCAACAAAAACAAGAATGAAAGAGTTATTTGGAAGCAGTAGCATACAAAAACTTAGAAATTTAAGTTTTTTGAATAACTCTGAAACCAGGTTTATGGAAAGTGAAATAGAGTTTCTGAAAAAAAATTATTATAAAAAAGGTGCAAAAGAATGTGCCAAAATTTTAAAAAGAACAAGTCAATCTATAGTAAAAAAAATATACAAATTAAAAAAACATGGAGTTGAATTTGAGGAGCAATTTATTCCGAGATTTAATGGAAATATGCGGGGATATGTGATTTATTCAAACAAAACTGGGAAAATAATAAAAAGATATAACACTCTTGAGGAATGGGCGAAGGAATAGATTAATGAGAATAAAAATATGGGCATTTGTAAAAAGGCACAAGGGAGAGATAAAAGGACTGCATTCAGGCAGTAAAACGGTTTCAGAAAAGAAATTTGAGGAAATGAAAAAGGAAGAAAATTTTAAATAGGAGGAAATTTGGAGTTAAAAGAGTTAACAGAAAAATTTAAAGCAATATTTGGAGAACTGGAAGATTTCAATTTAGACTTATTGACTGATTCTAATTGTTCTAAATATTTAGATCTTATAAATAATGATTTAGAAACAGACTATCTGCAAAAAATATGGCAGTTTTTCATGGCAGATAGAGAGGAGAAAAAACAGGATTTCACACCAAAAAGTTTGGGGAAACTTATTTCTGAGTTAACAAAATCAACTGCTGAAGAGTGGGTTTATGATATGTGCTCTGGCAGTGGAGCATTAACAATTCAAAAGTGGTGCAGCAACAAAAATTTAAAATTCGTGTGTGAAGAACTTGATGAAAATTTAATCCCTTTTTTGCTTTTTAATTTAAAAATTAGGAATATCGAAGGTTATGTAATAAACGGAAATGTTTTAACTGGCGAAAGAAAAACAGTTTATAAACTAACAAAAGGTAATGAATTTTCAAAAATAGAGATTTCTATGTTCTTTGAATATCCAAAATTTGATTGTGGAATTTCTAATCCTCCTTTTAACTTGAAAGGTGAATACAAAGGCGAAATATCACTGAAAAATATGAACTATGTTTTTGTTTTAAAAATGCTTGAGAGAGTGCATGGGAAAGTAGCTTTTATTTTGTCAAAGGCAGTAACATCCTCATCAGATGAAATAGAAGCTAGAAAATATTTGAAAGAAAAGAAAAAAATAAGAGCAGTAATTGAAAATCCAGGTGAAATGTTTGAAAGTACAGCTATACCGACAACAGTATTATTTTTTGAAGATTCAGAAGAAATAAGTTTTTTAAATTGCAAAAAATTTTTTACAGAAGAAGAAAGAAAACAAAATGGAGAGGATCATACTAAAAATAGAGTTTACACAAAAATATTAAAAACATATTCTAAAGATCAGATAGAAAAAATCTTATTATGCATAAACGAAAAAAGAGATATAGTGAATTTTTCTAAAACTGTAAGAAATAATGAAATTCAAGAAGAAAATTGGCAACCATTACGCTATATTGAAACAAAAACAGAAGAAAAATATAACAGAAGCTATGAAGATATACTCACAGATTTACAGAGAGTGATGATTCAAAAAAATGAAAATAAACTCACTATAAATGAAACGTGGGCAAAAGAAATCGGATTTTTAGAAGTTTTTCAAAATGCTACTAAATCTGATGAAACAACTAAAGAAATAAATAAAACAATAAAAGAAGTTTTAAAATTAGAAATCGAACTTCCAACTCAAAACTACATAAGGACAACAAAAAGCAAAGAGTTAAAAATTGAGAATATGGATAAAGCAGAAATTACGTCACTTATGTTGATGACTTTGAACACGTGGAGAACTATGATTCATTTTCTCAACAATGAAGAGAACAGATATTTGACAGAATTAAGAGATAAAATGTTGCCTGATTTGATGAGTGGCAACTTAAAAATCTGAAAATAGGAGGGATTATAAATGGCAAAAAAAGTAATTAAGTTAATTAGTATGAGAAGAGAAAACAAATTAAACAATAACGATAACATTAAAAGCCCCAAGCATTACAAACTTGAAGGACTTAACATAGAAAGTATTGATGTAATCAGGGCAACACTTGGAAGGGAAGGCTTTAAAGCGTTCTGCAAAGGGAACATCATGAAATATTTAATCCGGGCAGAAAAGAAAAATGGCTTAGAAGATTATAAAAAAGCACAGACTTATCTAAATTGGTATTTGAAAGAATGTGAAGAGCATGATTAAACTTGAATTACCAGTTTACTGGCAGACTAGAAAGAATAAAATAACTCTAATGAGCTTAAACTGGTACAGGAATGAGAACGAACATGTAAAAAATAAAATTAAGCATGAATATCATGACTTGATAAGATTAAAACTTTTAAAAAACAAAGAAAAAATAAAAGGTAAATATCAGGTCCGATACCGTTATTTCTACAAAAACTCAGGAAGTGATCTTGAAAATGTAGCTTCAGTAATCGGAAAATTTCTGAATGACGCATTAAAGGAACTGGGGATAATTGTAGATGACAGTGTTAAATATTTAGTCAATAGTCAACTGATAGTTGACAGTTGTGATAAAAAAAATCCAAGAATGGAAATAGAAGTGGAGGAAATAGAATAATGGAAGCACTAAAGAAATTTGATATAGAAGAATTACTTAAAAGACAAGCAATGTTAGATAAGAAATTTGATGAAAAGGAAACAGCTAGAAAAAGAACTGCAAAAAGAATAAAAGTAGCATATCTTGCAGAAGTAGGCGAGCTGATACAGGAATTAAAAAATGACTGGAATTATTGGAAAAATGGTACAAAAAAAATTAATAAGCAAGGAGTACTTGAGGAATTGTCGGACTGTTTACATTTTTTATTAAGTTATTTAAATTTAGTAGAAAAATATTGTGTTGACAAAATTGATTATGAAATTAAGGACATTGAGCAAGCAATAATCATTCTTAGCGAAATTGAATGGTTATTCAATTCTCGAATATATAATGCTATGGAGTATATTTTTAATTATGTCGGAGCAACGGAAGAAGAGTTTCTGGAAATACATCACATGGTCTGGGAAAGAAATATGGGCGAACGAACTAAGGAGGAGTATTAGTGCAAATACTGACAAATACAAAATTTCTTCAGACAGTAGTAATGATTTTTAGCCTTTATCTGCTGTATAGAATGAATAAAAAATAAGGAGGAAATATGCAAATATATGAAAGCTGCACAGGGAATATATACATAGTGGAAGACGGATATAGTCCTGAAAGATGTGGTTTCTGCGGAGATACAGATAATTATATTGGAAGTTACAGAAAAGGGAATCTGAAAAGCATTGGAGAAACTCTTATCGAATTAATGCTTGAATATAATTCTGAATATGTAAAAGAGATATTCAAAGAAATATGCACAGAAGAAAAAATAACAGAAAAGCAGAAAAAGGAAATAAATGAATCAATAGAAAAAAACTTAAGAAAAAGAATAGAAACAATTTTTGGATAAAGGGAGAAAAAACTATGAATGAATTGATAAAAATAGAAATAAACGAAAACAATGAACAAGTTGTGAGTGGAAGAGAATTACATAAATTTTTGGAAGTAGGAACTAGATACAACGACTGGATAAATAAAAGAGTTAAGGAATACGGATTTATTGAAAACATTGACTTTATAGCTGTTACTCAAAAAAAAGTAACAGCTCAAGGAAATACAAGTGAGTATATAGACCATCTTTTAAAAATAAATATGGCAAAAGAACTAGCTATGATTGAAAATAATAATAAAGGAAGAGTAATAAGAAAATATTTTATTGACTGTGAAAATAAATGGAACAGTCCTGAAATGATTTTAATGAAGGCTAATCAGATTCAGCACAGAATGATTGAAAGTTACAAAAAGGAACTAGATGATATAAGACTGGAACTGGATTATAACAAGGAAATCATAAAAGGAATAACAGAAAATATTGACCTGTATCAAAAAAGGATAATACTGGGAAGAGTTGTAAAACACAAGGGGGCAAATTTTAGGGAACGTTGGAATGAACTATATAAATGTTTCAGAGAAACACATCATATAGACCTGAAAGCTCGAATGCAAGGCTACAACGAAACTCAAATAAGACCGAAAGATAAATGCAAAAGTACAATAGAATATGCTGACAAATTTGGGCATATAGATAATCTGTACAAAGTGGCATTAAAACTTTATGAGACAGATATAGAAGAAATAATAGATAATATAAAAAATATAACGTAATTGGTAGAAAAAATTTATTTAGGAGGAGTAATGAGTTATAAAAATTTACTAGATGATTGGAAAAATAATTGATGAAGTAATTGAAAGGAATGAATGAAATGATAGAAGAACAGGAAATAAGAGCCGAACTTATTAAAAGAAAACTTGAAGAAGGTATGGATTTGGATGACAATGAATTTGATTTTTGCGATGGAAACAAGCATCTTTTTCAGAAAGTCAGATTCAAAAAAGTGAGAAAGGCAATAGATAAATGGCAAACGCAGAAATCGTAGATAGTAGGATAGTTATCACTTTACCAGTAGAAAAGGTAACAACAGGACTAAAAACAGAACTTGAGGAATATTTGAATAATCTACCTATTACAGTTATCCCAGTTAAAAAATTATCACAGGCACAAAACGGGCTTATGCATGTTTTGTTAAAAGAATTCGGAGAACAACTGGGGTATACTCTTTTAGAAATTAAAGAACTAATGAAAGAACAATTTGCAATAGCAACTGATAGATTAGACTTCTCAACAGCAAAATGTGACATGCAGACAGCTAATGAGTTTATAGCCTTTATCATTGAACAGGCACTCGAAATGGGAGTTAATTTATATATCTTAGGCAAACATGACACTAGATATAAGCATATACTAGAAATAGACAATATCACTCAGAGATATGTTATAGCATGCTTGAGAAAAAGGACATGCTGTATATGCGGAAAAGTGCATGATGAATATAATACAGTTGATTTGGAGCATTGGAAAACAGTTGCAAGCAGTACGGGAACTTATGAAAATGACGATGGTTTGCAAAATCCATTTTTGACACTATGCCGAGAACATCACAATGAAAAGCATAATATAGGGATTGAGAGTTTCAAAAACAGATATTATTTAGAGGGAGTATGGCTCAATCCTCAACTGGTATATGAACTACTGGATATTTATCCAAATCACTTTGCATTGTTCAGGAAAAGACTGAAAGAAGGATATTATGAGGGGATAATCAGAAAGGAAAAAAAATGATAATAGAAAAATTAGAAGAAAATCAGAAAAAATATTCGATAATATATGCTGATCCACCATGGCAGAAGAAAAAAGGTGGATTGAGAAAAAGTAGACCCAACCAAGCAAGAGACTTAGATTATAAAACTCTTGATAATGATGAAATAAAAAATATAATATCTAAAATAAAAGTTGAAGAAAAACATAATTTCTTTGTATGGACCATTGATGAATTCTTATTTGATTGTGAAAATATAATGAAAGAACTAGGGTATAGTTTACACGCTAGATTAATCTGGGATAAAGAAAATGGAGTTGCTCCCGCATTTACAGTAAGATATTCTCATGAATATCTTTTATGGTTTTATAAAAAAGGTAATATGTTAAAACCTTGCGAAAATATGAGAGGAAAACAAACAACGGTATTTAGAGAAAAGTCGACAAAACACTCTAAAAAACCAGAAATAGCTTACAAGATGATTGAAAAAATGTTTCCTAATACCTCGAAAATAGAGTTATTCGCAAGAAACGAAAGGGAAAATTGGGATAGTTTTGGCAATGAAATTTAAAGGAGAAAAACAAAATGACTTATAAAGAGAAAAAGAGCTATGAGAAAATATTTTTAGAAGTCTGGGACAATAATTTGCTTGAAAAAGATTTACTGATGGATATGTGTGAATTGTTAGGGCTTCAAAAAACAGAAAAACTGGAAGATGGAATCACATTATTTTGTTACAAAACAACGAATGGCAGAACTTTTGTAATAGAGGACGATGAAATTCGCGGGACTTTAGAAATTTATGAGGAAAAGAAATAGAAATAACAGGACAATGGCAGTTGAATATTTTTGGTCTTAGGGTATAATATAGTATTATATTTTAGGAGGAATTTTTATGGATTTGAAAGTAAAATATGATGATTATTTTAAAAAAAATAAGGATATTATAGAAATTTATAAAACTAGATTAGATGAATTGAACAATTTAAGAAATGAAATGTTTAAAAAAGGTATGACTTATGATTCCGAAGAAATACAAAAGAGTCTTATTGAAACTAGACAAATATACATGAAGCAAGAAAAAATGTTTTATACTTTGTTACATGATGTTACAAATTATTTTAATTCAAAAAAAAATGAAGAAAATGAAATATTACAGGAATTCAAATTTTTGAGAAATGAAATTCAACTTAATTATTATCAATGTTTTGCAGAAAGAACTAAAATAGAAAATCAAACAAATTTTCATAACACTGCTAAACTAAGTTCACTAGCAAAAAATCAGCATTTGAAAATGGAGAACTTAATCAAAGAACAAAAAGAATACGATAAAAAAATACTAGAAATAATGGGAATATTTTTATCTATATTTTCTATAATAGGGTTAGGAACATCAAGCATTCTAAATATTGAAAATAATCATTTTGCCATATGGTCAATGATTTGTGGAGTTATTTTAATAACAATGTCAGGACTGTTCTATATGATAAATTATAAGGATGAAAGCACTATGAATAAGAGGATAATGCTACCTGTAATAATAGGAATACTGTTATTTTGTATAGGAACGGTTGCAATAATTAAATATCCCACAGAAAATAAAACGGTGAAAGATTTAGAAACTAGATTGAAAATAGTAGAAGAAAAAATAGATTACGAAAAAAGAATAAATGAGTTAGAAAATAAGACCAAATAAAACTGGTCTTTTTTGATTGAAAAAGAAAGGAAGTAGAATGATAGATAAAATAATAAAAATATTAAAAATAACATCTCTAGCTTTTGTGATTATAATTTTCTTTTTTTCAACAATTATAATTCAAAATGCAAAAGATTTAATTACAGTAGCAAAATACTTTGGACTGTACATAATGACAGCGGTACATGTCCTGGTATGCTTCAATTTCAAGAATAAAGATTAGGGGGATTAATTAGTGAAAAAAGCTTTAAAATGTAAATTCTGCAAGAAAAAGAAAATGGAATATGAACTGGAAGGGGGCAGATTCAATTATGATTTTGTATGTCCAAGGTGCAAGAAAAGGAATGTTGGAACTATAGTTGAGAAAGGTAAATAAAAAAAATGTTGACAATCAGTAACTTATATATTATAATCATATCAGTTACTGATAAAGGAGAAAAAATGGAAAGAAGAAATGGAAGAGTTTCTTTTCATAAATCAGGAAGTGGTAGAGGAGCAAAAGTAACTATACCAATACCATGGCTCAGAAAAATGGGTATTTCTGAAGAAAATAGAGAAATAACATTTATCTTTGATGAAGAAAATCAAAAACTGATTATTGAGAAGAAATAAAAAAAACTCCCCTATGTCCTTTATCAGAAAACATAGGAGAGATACAGTTATAATAACCGATTAACCACTTTTATTATACTGTATAAGCTCCAAAAAATCAATAATTTTGAGGAGGAAATATGGAAAATTTAGTTGTAAGGAAAGTTGAATTTAATGGCAAGGAAATAAAGGCTATTAAAGAAAAAGATAAAATTTTTGTATCAGTCAGAAGTGTGTGCGAAAATCTTGGAATGAATGAAAATCAATTTAAAAATCAGAGGGATAAAATCAACAATGATGAACTCTTAAAGGTAGGGAGAAAATTCTCCCCAGTTGATACAGGATATGGAGTAAAAGAAACAATGATGTTAGAACTTGATTACTTACCAATATGGCTTGCAAAAATTAATCCTGCAAGATTTTCAGAAGAACTTAAAAAGGAATTACTTATTTATCAATTAAAAGCAAAAGACGTATTAGCTGATGAATTTATAGGAAAGAGGGTAGTAAAAAAACAGGTCAGATATGAACCTGAATTGAATGAAATAGAAGACAGGGTAAATAAAATCAGAAATAACAGAGATATTATTAGAAAATTGCTTTTAGAAATAGCAAGTGATTACGACTGGATTAGTCAAAGGTCGAATCTAGGTTATGAAAGGGCAAAAACAAATTATCGGGAAACAAAAAGAACGCATTTTATATTAGAGAGCAAGGAATTAACAACTGATGATATAGATAAAATAAATGTAGATAGATTAAAAGAAATAGAAAAAAGACTGAATGACTAGGAGAGATAATATATGAATTTTAAATATGACAGTATAGAATTAGTGAATGATAATAATAAAAGAGTGCTAATAAAGAAAGAAAGCAGAAAAATAATCAGTAGGATAAAAAATATTTTCAAAAAAGAAAAATAATCATTATTTTTTCTTTGAAAAAGCTTAATGATGTGGTATAATTTGTTAAATTTAAAAAGGAGTTGAAGTCTGATGACAATGAGAAGTTTCAGTGTTAAATTAGCTTTATTTTTTGCATATTTCATGTCTATTATATTTTTTGTTTTTCCACCATTTTTGATAGCAACAATAATATTTCATGTGAGCTTGAGAAGAAAAGAAAAAAAGTTCAGGGAAGAATTGGAAAGAATAGGTTTTAATAACTGCAGGGAAATAGAAACAGGAAAGTATAAATATCTAATATTCAATGATGATGGTCGATTTATGGAGACAATTCATAGAAAATATGAATTATTTGATATAAAAGATTATAATGTAGAGTTTGAAGTTCCTAACAAAAATAATCAATCTGTTGATGTTTTAGCCGGATACATGTTGGCTGGAAGTTTAGGAGCATTTGCAGCAGTAAATAAACCTTGTTATCTGATTTTAAGAAAAAAAGGTCAAGAAAATTTTACAGAACCAACGAAATATGTAATATGTGGTAAAAAGTCAATAGAAAATATGTATAATCTTTTAGTATTTTTCAAGGAAAAAGGATATATAGAATAACTTTAAAATGTTGAAAAATATATATAAAAGTGGTATAATATTAGAGAAATAAAAACAAAAGAATATATTGGATAATTTTATCCAGAGCATCCCAAGCGGATCTGTTGCGTAGCAATACGTAATAGGTTCGCTTTTTCTTTTTTCAAAGACAGGAGAGAACATGAGAATAGAAAAGATTAGCATAGATAAAATAAAAATGTACGAGAATAATGCTAAAGAACATCCTAACTGGCAGATAGAAAAATTATCTGAAACTATAAAGAAAATAGGATATAGAAGTCCGATTGTAGTTGATGAAAATAATATGATCCTAGCAGGGCATGGAAGATACATGGCTTTAAAAAAACTAGGTTATGGGGATGTACAAGTAGTAAGGCATACAGATTTAACAGAAGAAGATAAAAAAGCGTATATGATAGCCGATAATCAATATACATTGAATACAGGTTTTAACGTTGAAATATTAAAACAGGAAATAGAAGAACTTGAAAACATGGATTTCGACACATCATTGCTAGGATTTGATGAAATAGAGCTACAGGAAATAATGGAAGATGAGATTGAAGAAACTGCAGGAGATAATCAAGAAGTAGCAGAAGATGATGCCGAACTGGAAGAACCAAAAAACATAGTAATAAAGTCAGGAGATTTAATTGAATTAGGAAAACACAGAGTAATGTGTGGAGATAGCACTGATTCAAAACAAATAAAACTTTTATTAAATAATGAAAAAGCACATCTAGTATTCACAGATCCTCCATACGGAATGAAAAAGGAAAAAGATGGAGTTACAAATGACAATTTAAATTTTAATGATTTACTGGAATTTAATAAAAAATGGATACCTTTGTCATTTGAAAATTTAACCGAAAACGGTAGCTGGTACTGCTGGGGAATAGATGAACCTTTAATGGACATTTATTCTAATCTATTGAAGCCAAAAATTGAAAATAATGAAATAACATTCAGAAATTTGATAACTTGGGACAAAGGGAACGGACAGGGGCAAAACTCTGAAGATTTCAGAATGTACCCAATAGCCGACGAAAAATGTTTATTTGTTATAAAAGGTGTTCAAGGCTTCAATACTAATTCAGACAATTATTTTGAAGGTTGGGAGCCTATAAGACACTATTTATTGGAGCAAAGGAACAAATGTGGTTGGGACATTCCAACAATGAAAACAATCGCAGGACATTCAAATAAAAGCAGAGACCATTGGACAGACAAAAGCCAATGGAATTTACCAACAAAAGACGTATATTTAAAATTTCAAGAATGGGCTATTGAAAATAATGTGGATGCTTTTAAAAGAGAATATGAAGAAATTAAAAGAGAATATGAAGAAATTAAAAAATCTTTTTATGAAACAAGAGCATATTTTAATAACACTCACGATAATATGAATAATGTTTGGCATTTTGATAGAGTTGTAGGAAAAGATAGAGAAGAGGTAGGAGGACATGCAACACCTAAGCCTGTCGGATTGTGTGCAAGAGCAATAAAAAGTAGCAGTCGAGAAAATGAAAAGGTATTAGATTTATTTGGAGGAAGTGGAAGCACGTTGATAGCTTGTGAGCAACTAAACAGGAAAGCGTATTTAATGGAATTAGAACTTAAGTGGGTGCAAGTAATTATAGAAAGATATTTAAAATTTACAGGAGAGGAAGAAATAAAGATAAACGGAAAAACTGTAAATTGGGAAGAATATAAGAATGGATAAGCAAGATTTACGAGATCTGTTAAGAAAAGAATATGAAAATGGTGCAGGAATCACAGAATTATGTAGAAAATACAATCAAAGTATTAATACAGTCAAAAGTTGGAAAAAAAGAGATGGCTGGAAAAAAAAACAGATGAATGCACCCTTAACTAATGCACCCCCTAAAAAGAAAAGTGCACCCAAAACGAAAAAAGGTGCAATTGAAAAAGAAATAAAAATACAACAAGATGTTTTAAATGGGAAAAGCAAACAAGAAATAATGTCTGAATATGGCATATCGGAAAGAACTTATTACAGAAAGTCCAAAAATGCTAGACAGTTAAGATTGGAACGAACGGAAAAATATTTAGATAAAATAGTAGAAGAGGTTTATCCTGACTTGGAAACATTGCTTAAAAATATAGAAATAAGCAAACGGAATATTATAATAAATGTTTTGAAAGAAGTAAAAGGTACAAATGATATAAAGAAAATAAATGATATAAAAAAAGCTTATGACAATTTAAAAGCAATGGGAAATGATTTAATAAGGACAGGTAAACTGTTAACTTCATTTGAATTACTGGAAATAGATTCACAATTGGCAAGTGAAGAACTGCAGCAACTAAAACTTGATATTGAAGCAAATAAAAATCAAGTGATTAAGGAAAAAGAACAGGTTGTGATAATAGATGACACAGATAAAAATTAAAGATGTTATTGGAAAAAACTATGACCTTTTCTGGAATGATAAACATTTTTACAGAGTTGTTAAAGGTTCAAGGGGTAGCAAAAAAAGTAAAACAATAGCAATTAATATGATTTATAGAATTATGAAATATCCCGAAAGTAATTTGCTTGTTATAAGGCGTGTATTTAATACTTTAAGAAACAGTTGCAGAGCAGACTTGATTTGGGCGATTAATAGATTGAAAGTAAATCATTTATGGAGAGTTCCAAAAGGAGAACATACATTAACTTATTTACCAACTGGACAACAGATTTTATTTGCTGGATTAGATGATCCGTTAAAATTAACATCAATTACAGTAGCACAAGGATATTTAAATTTTGTCTGGATAGAAGAAGCTTTTCAGATTGAAAAACAGGAAATGTTTGAAACATTGGAAGAAAGTATAAGGGGTATACTACCACCACATTTATTCCATCAGATTACTTTAAGCTTCAATCCATGGTCTGAAGATCACTGGCTAAGAAAAAGATTTTATAATGATACTTATGATAGAGAATATGAAGATGATTTGATATATGCAACAACTACTGACTATACAATGAATGAATTTCTTGATGAAATAACTATAAAGAGATTTGAGGAAATGAAAATAAAAAGACCAAATCGTTATAGAGTTGCAGGATTAGGTGAATGGGGAATTGCAGAGGGTCTTGTATATAACAATTGGGAAATATTAGATTTTGACGCTATAGAATTATTGAAAAAAGATTTTTCTTTAGAAGCTGCATTTGGACTAGATTTTGGTTTTACAAATGATCCAAGTGCATTTATAGCGGTAATAGTTGATTTGAGGAATAAAAGACTTTTCATATTTGATGAGTTCTATAAAAAACGCCTATTAAATAACGAAATAGCAGAAGAAATAAAACTGAGGGGATACTCAAAAGATGAGATTACAGCCGATTGTGCTGAAGCTAAATCAATAGAAGAGATTAGAAGACATGGTATAAGCCGAATAAAACAGAGTTCAAAAGGAAAAGGGAGTGTGAATCAAGGAATACAGTATATTCAACAATTCGATATATACGTGCATCCAAAATGTACAAATACAATAATGGAATTTAAAAACTATGTCTGGGAAGAAAAAAACGGAATAACGTTAAATAAGGCTGCAGATAATTATAACCACTTAATGGATGCATTACGTTATGCCCTTGAAAAATATAGCACTGGTGGAGTGCATGACATATTAGTTTAGGAGAAATTATGAGTAAAAAAAAGAAAATGAAACATAATGGATTTGCAAGTAATGCAAGGAATTCCACAAAAGGTTCAGGAAAAGATATATTAAACAGGCAAACTCCTGTTAAAAAATATTTAAATGATGAAACAATAGAAAATTTGGTTGGAAGTAATGATCTTGCAAAAATAATATTGAACGCTCCGATTGAAGACGTTCTAAAAAATGGGCTTAAAATTTCAGTTCTAAAGTCAGATGGAACAGAAGACATAGAGAATACAAAAAAGCTTCTGAATAAACTTGATGAGCTTGATTATTTAGAAAAAATAATGGAGTTTATGGAAAAAGTCAGAAAGTTTGGATATGCGGTAATGTATTTAAATGTTTTTCATAATGAAGAAAAAGAAACATCTGATGAACTAGGAGGAAAATATCAGATAAAAGGATTAAGTGTATTTGACAAGACGGAAATAGTAAAAATTAAAGTTGAAAATTCTAAGTTAAAATTGAATTACGGAGAAGTAACAGAACTTCAAGTAAAAAACTATTCTAATAACGGATATTACAATCAGTCAGTTAAGACAGAAATACATCCGAGCAGAGTGATTTTTTCAAGAATAAATAAACATAAAAGGTTGATAGGAGAATCTATTTTTACTTCTCTATTTGACAGAATGGTTATTTTAGATAGTACAGAATGGAGCATAGGACAGCTAATATACAGAGCAGTTTTTCTTATTTATAAAACAGATGTAAATACAATGGATAAAATAAAGGAAAACGGTGGAGTTAGAGATAAGGAAGAAGAAATAAACGCTTCTACTTTAGCTGTAATAGGAAAAGATGATGAAATGCAAGTAATAAATTCTACTGGTGGAATAGATCCTGAAAAATATATAAATGCGGTTTTGACTATACTATCCATACACACTAACATCCCAAAACAGAGACTGGCAGGAAATACTCAAGGAACTTTGGCTGGTTCTGAAGAGGATGCAAAAAAGTATGCAGAGTATTTAAGAAGATATTTCAATAAAAATATTCTGCCAATAACAAATAATTTAATTGATAAAGTTTTAATAGAACTAAAAATAGACCAACCTTATAAGGTTGAATTGCCTAATTTGTTAGAGCCAACTGCATCAGAACAGATTGAAAACGATTTAAAAAGGGTTGAGCTTGACACTAAAAAACTTGAATATCTTGAAAAAGCTTTAAACATAGTTTTAAATAATGAACTTATTGAGAAAAAAGATAAAATAGCTGAAATAATTAAAAAATTAGGTGAAGAAGATTTTGACTTTGAAGCACTACTGAAAGAGTTGAGCTAAAATGATTGAATTTGATATAGATATAAAAATAGAAAAAATGCTTCTTAAAATTTTGAAAGGGAAAACAAAAAAGTTTCTGAAATATCTTGAAGAAAATAATATTGATGTTGATGATGAAGAGGAGATAGAGAAAGCACTCAAAAATTTTAAAGAAAAAGAGAACAGGACTATATTTGGAATAAACAAAGTCCTTTTAGCTTATACATTAGCATTGATAATTGATGGAATAAGTAAAAAGAACAGAGAAAAGTTCAAAAATAGAATAACTTCTGAATTATTTAAAAAATCAGTAGACATAGCAGACAAAAGAATAAAAGAACTATACCTTAGTAGTGCGAAAAGAACAGCATATTATGTAAATGAAGCAATTAAAAAAGCAAAAACAGGAGCAGAAGATTTTGTATTAAAAGATAAATGGCAGGAAGCAAAAGAAAAAGTGGAAGAAAGAATGGGTTATTCAGATCTGTTAAATTCAAATAATGTTTTAGGAGAAACTCAAGCAGAATATGTAAAAATCATTTTAGAAGAACTAGGAATAAAAGGATTTATATGGGTAACTAAACATGATGACAGGGTAAGGGCGAAACATTCATGGAGAGAAGGAAAATTATTTGATATGAATGGAAACTTGCTTAAAGGTGTGGGTGAAGACAGTGCAAAAATATTACCAAAACAGGAATGGGGTTGCAGATGTAGAATGGCTATAGATGAAAAAGCAATAGAGGAGGCATTGAATAATGTTGCATAGCAGATATAATCTTAATCAGTTTGAAAAACCAAAATTGACAGAAACAAATGAAGGTTTTTTACAAATAAAAGGAAATATATTAAAAGCGGACAGTTTTATGGAATATATGGACAAAGAAGGGGTATTAAGAGAAAAAATACCTAAAGATATACTTTTTAGTGAAGAAACGAAGAATTCATTTTTGCACAAAAAAGTTACTCTTGAACATCCTGAAAAAAATGGAAAATTAACAATGATTAATTCTGAAAATGTTTCAGAATTCGGAAAAGGAACAATAATTGAAATTTTTGAAAATCAGGATTGTTTAGGAGCTACTTTACAGATAGAAGATAAAGAAACTGTAGATTTTATAAAGCAAAGATATGAAAATGGAGAAAATATCGAATTAAGTGCTGGATATATGGCAGAAACAGAGAATATAAAAGATAATCAGTACATCCAAAAAGATATTATAGCTAATCATGTAGCAATATTATCTGGAAAAGGTAGGGCGGGTAGTGATGTAAAACTTATATATAACTATTTAGATTATGAGGAGGAAAAAATGAAATTAAAATTTAACGGAAAAGAATTAACACCTGAGGAATTATTAGTGGAAGCTATTAATCTTCAAAAAGAAAATGGAGAGTTCAAAGAAAAATACAATGCTTTAGAAACTGAAAAAGAAACATTGGCAGCAGAAAAAACTACTTTAGAAACAGAAAAAAAGGAATTAACAACAAAATATGGAGAATTGGAAACAAAATATAATAGTTTACTTACAGAAATAGAAAATAAGGAAATAATTTCTAAAGCTAAAGAAGTTTTAAATTCTATTGATGAAAAAGAAGCAGTTGAAAAAATAATGGAAAAAGTAATCAAGGAAGTGAATCCAAAATTCAACGCTAAAGAAAATGCTAAAGTAGAAGATCTGAAAGAAATGTTTAATTTTAGTGTAGAGACATTATCAGAAATGAATAAAGAAACAAAAGCAAGTGAAAAAGGTAAATTTAATGAATCTGAAGCAGGATTAACATTAAAAATTGACAATAGCTATTTTTCTAAAAAAAGAAATGGAGGTAATTAATTATGAAATTAGGACAGGAGGCATATTTTACTACTGATAGAAGAAGCAGAATATGTGATGTTATAGATGAAAAAATAACAATAGGGAAAGCTGTGCAATGGAGTACTACTGATGGAATGAGAGCGGTAAAACCGTTTACAACAGGAACATTCGCAGGAGTTGTTATGCATACAGATGATAATGATAAAGGAATTATAGAAAATCCAACAACTGCTTCGATTTTGCAATCAGGAAATATAGTTGTGAAAGTAGCAGAAAATGTTGCTAAAGGTGATAAAGCCGGAGTAAAAAATACAGGAGAATTTGTAAAAGCGGCAACAGGAACAGCAATAAAAGGATATTTTGAAACAACTGCTAAATCTGGAGAACTGGCAGTATTAGTATTAGAAGGGATTATATAAGGAGGGATATAGATGTTTAACAAATATAATAATAAGACATATCAATTAGCAACGGCATTTATGGTTTCGTTGGGAGTAGTTTTAGAGGAAAGAAAAGATGAGCTGTTAGGAAGGTCATTAGTTCCAGTTGGTGGTGAACAGGTAGGAGTTCAGATAGGAGATAAATATGTTACATATAGAAAAACAAATTCAAGAAGAGTAGCAGAAGTAGTTGCAGAAAGAGATGATGATATTCCTTTCACAGAAGTTGATGGAGAAGATGCATTTGCAAAATTACACTGGATAAGATCAGGTCATAAATTTACTATTGCTGAAAAAGATAGAATTTTATCAGTTGAAAGAGAAAAACAGATTCAAATGTTTAATTTAAAATCTTCTGAAACATTCTATGCAGTTTCTGAAGCAGAAAACAACGAATTGATACACGGAAATGCAAAGCTAGGAAGACAAGGTCTTTTAACTGTGGATGGAAAAAGAACATATAATTTAGGTGTGAATTTTGCAACAGCAACAGGAGAACAAATTGTAGATGCTTTAACTGCAGCACATCTTGAATTTGAAACAGGAGTAACGGGAAAATATAACGCTAGAACTTTAGTAATAGATAATTCATTACATGCAAAATTATTAAAAAGTTACGGCACACAGGAATACAAAACAAGATTGGCTGTTATTCAAGAACTTGGATTATTTGGAAGAATAGTACCTGTTAAGAATTTAATAAATAAAACTACTAATAAGCCAACTTTATTAATCTTAGATGATGTTCCTGAAAACTTTCAAACTATAATTGTACAAGAAGCAACTGCTGATGAATGGGAAATAGCAAGAACAACATATGTTCCAGTTGAAGAAAAATTGTCAGAAATAGTTGCATTTAGACCAGATTCGATTATGGAATTAACAACTGCATAGGAGGAAAAATGAAAACATTAATAATATGTAAGTTAGCTGAGGTATTTATAATACCTCAAATAACTACTGAAAAAGGAAATAGGCTTAAATTTACAAAGGGAACAACAGAAGTTGAACTTGATGCTGAAAACGTAGAAAAGCTAGAAACTTTTGCTAAAGACTACGGAGATTATATTAAAATAGTTACAGGAGAAGAAACAGAAAATGTGAATTCTGAAAAAATAGTTGATGATATGAACAAGGAAACAAAATTGCAGGAAAAGAAAGCAAAATTATTTAGTCAGCTAGAAGAATTTAAAGATGAAAGAATAAAGAAAAAAGAAATAGTTGAAGTATTCAAGAATTATATTTCTGATGAAAAAGCAAGCAAAGAAGAGCTTATAAAGCAGATTGAAGAAAATATTGAAAAAATAGAGGAATAATCATGAAAGTTGAAGATGTGAGAGCGGGAATTTCGGAACTGAATTTCAAAGAAATAAATGGTGAATTTGTGATTTCTGACAGTATTGTAAATTCAAAGATTGATGAAGCAGTAATATTTTTGGAAGATGTTACTGTTTCAATTCCTAATAAAGTTAAAGAAATACTAACTAAATATTTAGCACAGCATTTTTTGTTAATGAACTTGAAAGAAACTACAAGTCTTAATTTGCCTAATAATAATGAAAACTGGAAAGCAAGATTAAATGATTTAGCTTTAGATCAGACAATCCCGGGGCAAAATTTCAGGGCATTAATAAGAAAATATACAGATGATTTTGCAACTGCTGATGAAATAGCAAATAAAAAACATCATGGACTTCATCTTTTCAGTTAGGAGGTAGTTAGGTGAAAATAAATATTAAAGAACCTGTTAAATTTGTAATACATCAAACAGGAGAAGAAGTAGAATTTGAAGTTGGAACGCAAGAAATAGATAACTTTGATTTGAGAATGGAACGTATAATTGCTCAAAGTGAAGGAAAGATAGAGTTGGTTGAAGAAAAGAAAGCAAAAGGGAAATAATGTCAAGATTTAAAGGAAGTTTTACAGTGAAGTTAAATGTTTCAGCTTCTATAAAAAAGGAAACTAAAATAAAATTGCCTTTACTGGTTATAAAAAGTGGTATTTTTCCTGATGCTAGACATTATGCTAAAAATATAACGGCTGTAAATCTTTATGCTGTGCTTCTTTACGGAACAAGAGATGGCAGAATTCCTTCGAGAAATGTGCTGGAATTTCTGAATAAATATGTAGAAGATAATAAAAATAATTTTGTTGGTATGTATCTTAAAAATAGAGATGACATTATTAATGCTGGAACAATAATTGGAACAGATATTAATAATAAACATAAAGCATTAATATATGGATTTAAAAGTCCAGGTAATGCTCCTAGCACAATTAAGCAAAAAGGATTTAATGATCCGCTTATTGACACAGGAACTCTTGTGAAATCAATTGCATTCAGTATAAATGGAAAGGGAAGATATGGTAGAGGATAATGAATATAAGTCAGATTTATAAAAAAGAAAAAGAATACAAATTTTTTAAATTACTTTCTGAAACAAATGATAAAGGAATAATCAGAAAAGAATTTAAAGAGTATAAACTTAAAGCTTACATTGATTATCAAAGCTATAATTCAAGTATAAATCCAATTAAATCTATAGATACAAGAGAAAATTTAGTTGGAATTATACGAATTCCAACATTAGCAATTGATAACAATAAAGCGACAGAAAAGCTTGAAATAACAAATGGAGATTACATTGTTTATGAAAATAAGAAGTACGAACTGATAGAAGTTAGAAAAATAAAAGATGAATTGAAAAATTATTATACTTTTTATTTAACTGACTATATAGATAATATAACATTTGATTCATATAAAACTGAATTAAATATGCTTTTCTTTAATATATTTACAAAGTTAGGAATAGAAGCAGTTGTGTATCATTCTTTTTTTCAGAATTCCTATTTTGAAAAAATAGACAAACCATTTTTAACTTATGAAATTACTCAATCAAAAAGCATGAGTGACTATACAACTTTTAAAGAAGAAATATCCAAGAAAGATAGAATAGAATTTAAATACAGAAGTAATAGAACTTATAAAATGATGATAAAACTGTATGATAAGAATCAAGTGCTTAATATGGATACAATTTTAAGTAAAAATAAGATATTTAATCATATTGTAGAAGATTTAAACTTTGATTTCGAATATGTATCTGAAATAGAAATACAGAAGTTAGATTTTATAAGTGAAAGTGACACAATAATAAACAATAAGATAATGAATGAGAAAGTATACAGTTTAGAGTTTACAGCGGATACATTCTATAGTTATGAAACAGATTATATAGAAAAATCTAAAATAAAAGGAAAAATAGAAAACGGAGGTTAAAATGAGCAGAAATGCAATAGTAAATATAGCGGCTATTAATGCGGCACTTAGTTTGACAACTAGAGATTTTACAAGTGTTTTATTAGTAACTAAAGCAAAAAAAGTTTCAAATGGAAGCAATTTGCCTAAGGCAGTCACATCTACAAAAGAATTGATAGATTTAGGATTTCAAGAAACAGATAAGGAAGTTATTTTAGTAAGAGATTTTTTTGGTGCTTCAACAAAACCAGATTTTATTTGGGTATATGGAGATGATACAGCTTCTACAACGTACACTTCTATCTTGCAAGGGTTAGATAGTCGTTGGAAAGGAAAATGGTTCTACACAGTTGTTCCTGTCGCAGAGGAAAAAGATGTAAAAGAAGCTTTGGATTTTGGAAAAGGGACATCTATAGACTATGTTTTCTTATTTCAAGGTGCATCTAACTTTACAAAAGAAGTAAATCTTAAAATAGCAAAAGAAAATAAAGTGGATAATGGATTTTATATTGCAACAGATAAAAATGAAGGTCAAATTACAAATCTTCTTGCAACAATAAGAAACTTCTTTCCGGGTTCTGTTCCATTTGCGAGTATCAAATTAAATGGAATTACAGGATCAAACTATACTTTATCTGAAATATTGGAGCTAGTTGGAAGTCAGAGAGAATCTTCAACTGGAGTTAATATTGTAACAGAAGAAGAACAAATGGTTATCCCTTATTATGGAAAGGCTATGGATGGAATAACATGGTTTGACTATACATTAGCAAGAATAGCAATAGATGAATATATGAGAATTGGGATAACAAAATACATAGTTGAAAGAAACACAAGGGGAGAAAAAATTTCTACAAAGGAAGCAGGAAGACAGCAAGTAGCTTCAAATGGTACTTCGATTCTTAGGGAATTTGCTACAAGAGGAATAATTTATGATATCGATGACATTATTGAAGAAGGAACAAATGCTTTTGAAGTGAAAGTTGTAAATATGAGCAACAGAGAAGTTGAAATTAAATATAATTGCTGGTTTCAAGGTGCAATAATCAAATCAAAAGTACAAGTTATATTAAATTCAAAAAATGGAAATTAGGGAGGTAAAGATATATGGCATATATGAGAGAGGGATTCATATTAGTAAGGGGTTCTGGAAGAGAACTTATAATAGATGAACTTGATGAAGATGCAGTTGAAATAGAAACAGCAGAGGATAAAACAAGTAGAAGAATGACAACAAGAGGTAAGAATATTTACTCCATTATAGCTAATGTTCCTTACGAGCTTACTATTTCAATTCCGCCAAGAGTAAAAGTAATGGAAAGAATTTTAGATTTTTTAAAATTTTTAAAAGATAACAAATATCCAACTTTGGAGATAGAAACGCATGAAACAATAGATGGTCAAACAGTGATAACATATTATGAAGACGGAAATGTCTTATCCGAACTTGATTCAGAAGGTGCTTTTACAGAAGAAGCTCCAACAAATACTTTAAAACTTGCAGGAACAAGAAAAGAAAAGAAAATATCATAGAGGGGTAGAAAATAATGGAAAATAAGCAAAAGAAATTACAATTTAAAAGAATAGAACCTGGAGAAAAGCCTTTTTTAGGAGCTTTTTTAGGAGAAGAAAGACATTTTGGACTTCCAAATAAAGTCTTTAAAGTTTATTTAGAAGGTGAGGGAGATGATGGAGAAAAAGGGTTTGTTTGTGTTCAGTTGATTAATCCTAAAGCAAGAAAATTAACAAGATTCTTAATAAATGCAGGGAATTTTACAGGAGCATTAGACAGTGGAGATTTTTCAGGAATGGAAGATGATTCTTTGGATAAATTCATAACTTTGACACAGGAATTATTCCAAATTCCAGATACTGTTGTGGATAAATTGACATTCATGAGCATAATGAATTTAATCATTTTTGCGACAAATATTGCAATAAATCCCAGCAGTGAATCTTAAAAGTAATGGGCAGATAAATTATAGGTTACAGTATGAAAAAATGGATGCAAGATTAAAAAATGCACATATAATAGCACATGAATTTAATCTTAATCCTTATGATATAGATGAAAACTGGGGTGATAAGCAAATGGCTGATACTTTAAGTTTTTTGAATGAACTTCATAGAAAAAAGTAGGAGGTGGGAATAAATGGCAGAAGCAAATGAAACACTGGTTTCTTTAAAAATAGAAGCTGACATGGCGAGTTTAAAAAAAGCATTACAGAGTATAAATACAATGATAAAATCAGCATTGAAAGCTCAGATAGACTTGACTTTTAATGTACGTGGAGAAAAGCAGATAGAAGCAATGAAACAGAGAATTTCTAAAGAAATAAAGATACCAGTTTCGTTTCAAAATAATGCTAAATCAGCTCCCACTCCTGCTCCAAAAACTCCTGTTTCTTCATCAACTCCAGCTGAAGGTGGTCTAAAAGGCTTCATGAATAAAATGAAGGATGTAGAGGGACAGTTATCATCAGTTGTAAATGGAGCAGTACTTATTGGGTTTACTAAAGGTATTGCTAATGGTATTGCTCAAACAGGAATGCAATTTGAAAATTTAAAAACTACACTTTCAAATGCTCTTGGTGGTGCAGCTGAAGGAGAAGCTGCTATGCAAATTATAAGAGAAACTGCTAATGAAGTTAAACTTTCAATCGATGAAGTGGGAAATGGTTTTAATAAACTTATAAATAGAGGTCTCAAGCCAACAAAAGAGGAATTTATTCAACTTACTGATGTAGCTAAATCGCAAGGTAAAGAAGTTGACCAGTACGTTGAAGCTGTTCTAGATGCAATGACTGGAGAAAATGAAAGATTAAAAGAATTTGGAGTAAAAGCCAAAGATGCAGGAGATAAAGTAATATTCACATTTAAAGGGGTCTCAACAGAAGTTAAAAAGAACGAGCAGGATATTTATAATTATCTTGTTGCACTTGGTAAAGTTCCAGGAGTTGCTGGAATGTCAGCAAAAGCGGCTGACACTTTTTCTGGGAAACTATCTGCTATACAATCAAAAATAGATGGAATCAAACTGGCAATTTTCGAAAGAATAGGAGAAGCTTTAAAACCTGTTTTAGATGTTGTTGCTAATGTTCTGGAAGGTTTTCAGAAATGGGCAGAAAAAAATCCTGAATTAGCTTCGGGATTAACTCTTATAATAATGGCAATAGCCGGATTGACAGGAGCTTTTTTAGTTTTAGTGCCAATTATTGTTAGTGTTGGAGGACTTTTTGCAACACTTGGAACTCCTTTGCTCGTTGTAATTGGAATAGTTGCATTAGTTGTAGCAGTACTTTGGGATTTATGGAATGGATTAATGACAGGAGAAAGCTATATTTTTGCTATAATTGATGGATTTCTTGAATGGATAGGTGTTGGAATTACTGTACAGGAAATAATAAATGCCATTAGTGAAGGATTTCAAATGATGGTGGCGTTCGTTGTAGATTATGTAGTTCCAGCTATTTTAGAATCGTGGCAATTTTTAGTAGATGCTTTAATGCTTTTATGGGATGGCTTTACAGATTTTATTTCATCAATAATTGATATTATAGTTGGTCTTTTTACTAATAATATTCCACTTGCGGCTCAAGGATTTGTAAATTTAAAGAATACAGTTCTTAACATATTTGACAGTATTGTTGCAGCGGCGGCTACGGCAGTTTCCAGAATTTTAAGTATGTTTGCAGATGCAGTCAATAAAATAGGGGATATGGTTTCTGGTATTCCTTTGATTGGTGGAGCAATAGGGGGAGTTGTAAAAGCAGGAGGAAATGCAATTAAAGGTTTATCTGATAAAGCAGCAGGAGTTGCAAACGATAGGAGAAGTTCTGTTCAAACAAGAAAAAATGAAATGAGTGCTAATTCTACTAAAAATAACACAGGAAAGAAAAGATTTAAAATGCCGGGTGGAAACAAGAATAAGGGAAACAAAACTGATCCATATGGGAAAATGAAAAGTGGAGCAGGTGGTGGAAGCTCAGGCGGTGGAAAAGGTAAAAAAGGAGGAAAAGGTGGAGGTGGTGGAAAAGGAAAAGGAAAAGGCAACAAAGGAGGCGGAGGTTCTGGAAGTTCAAAAAACAAAGAGAATATTGAGGAACAGAAAGCAATAGTTTCCGCAATAGAAGGGTTGCAGGAAGTTCTGAAAAAAACAGGATATTCAATTGTAAACGAAATAAAAAGGGCGGACTTGTTTGAAGCAAAAAGAAAAGCTTTACTTGATTCACAAAGAAAAGAAGGTGCAGCAGAATTATTTAAACATATAAAGGAAAAATTTTTAGGTGGGAATACTAAAGAAGTAAATAATAAAGTTGAGATAGTTTTAAATGGTTCAAAAACAAGTCATGGAATTAATGAAAATACAAGGCTTAAAGATATATTTAAAATACATTATTCAAGGTCAGGAGGATAGAAAATGAGTTTATGGGATTTAGATAAAATAGATGGTTTTTTTGGAGTGATACCATTTCATAGTTTATCAAATGAGATTAATTTTCAAAAAGATATAACTTCAAGAAAGACTTATCTAGGATATGAAGATAATGATCACAGATATTTTAAAGCTAAAGAATTGACCTTGGATATTGTTTTTTTTGGAAAAATGGCAAGATTGAAAATGGGAGCATTGGAAAAGTACTGGAAAGAAGATGATAAACAAGTTCTAATTTTGTTAAAAAGAAATCATGTGTATAAAAACATGGTTATTAGAGACATTTCAAGGACAGAAGAATATATAAAAGATGGAAATAATGTCATTGAAGCAAGTGTAACTTTTCAAGAAGTGCGTTATGGAGTTCCTGGTGGGAATTTATATGAAGATGTCAAAAATGTTACTTCTTCTGATAACATGTTTACTCAAATAGTCGGAGTTGCAAAAGATAAGCTTAAAAACTTTGTAAATCTTTACACTAGAGCTATAAAGTAGGTGAAAAAATGAAAATACAGTATAAGGAAAAAGAAGTTAAAGAGTTAATAATAAATAACAACTTTGTAGAAATTGCTTTTGATATTGATAATTTAGAAAATAAAACTTCTAAAATAGAATTGATTGCATTTGAAAGAAAAATAAAATTTGAACTAATTTATATAAATAAGAAATACAGTTATTTACATGATGAAATAGATCCTATAATTTTGCAGATTATGAATGTAGATAATGTATTGCTATCTACTTTGAAAATAGAACCTTATCAAGACTTGTTATATATTCCAAAACAGATAACTAATGATTATGATGATCTTATTTTATTGATAGTGCCTAAAAACAAAGAAGGATTAAAAAGTGATTTTAATATTAAAACTTTAAAAAACTTCACTTTTTTACTATTCAAGAGGTAAAAAGAATGAAAGATAAATTTAGATATATAGAAATAAGATTAATGTTAGCCGACAATGTTCTTATATATGATAATGATAACTTTAACATGGATTTCAGGCTTGAAGTAGACAGGACAAGTCAATCTAATGTCCTGGAATTAAATTTATATAATATCAAAGCAAGAGAAAAAGGGCAACTTAGTTTAGAATATGAATTTTTGAAAGCAAAACCAAGAATAGAACTTTATGCAGGATATAGGGAGAAAAAAGAAATTAAAATAAAAGATTTGATTTTTTCAGGCCAACTTGCAACAGTAAAAAATGAATTTTCTGAACTGGATATAAAATATAGTTTAGTTTGTTTTCAGGAAAAAGATATATTTGTAATGCAAACTTTGAATGTAAGTTATCCAAAAGGGAATAAACCAAGTTTCATAATAAAAGATCTGATTGATAAATTTGGAAGTAAAGATGAAATTAAACTTGGAATAGGGAAAATAGAACTATTTAAGGATTTACCTTATCAATCGAATTTTTCAAAATCAAATACCAGTTTACAAAAAATATTTGAAGATATTGCAAAAGATACAATGAGCATATTCTATATAGAAAATGGACTTCTTTATTTTTTGCCAAAACATTCTTTTATCAAAGAAAAAACTGAATTAACACAGATGGATTTATTGAATCTGACTGTGGATGATGATGGATACAGCGTTAAATTAGGTTTTAGAAATTTTAAAATAAATACACAGTTATTTATAGAAGGACTGGAAAAAGATTATGTAATAGATAAAATAACACATAATTGTGATGGAGAAGATGGAGAATTTACAACAGAATTGAAAATACTCGATATGGATATATTCGGACAAAATATGTTAAAGGAACTGGAAGAAATTAAGAAAAAATCTGAAGAGAAGATAAAAAAATCCGAAGAAAAGGAAGAAAAACAACAAGAAAAATCTAAAAAGGAGAAGAAATAATGGCATTCAGCGAACTTGAAAAACATAATAAAATGCTTATTCAAGATGGAATCAACGATATACATACAACATGGATAGGTAAAATTTATGATGTTGATAATGAAAAAAGAAAAGCAAGTGTAAAATTTTTGCAGAAGGCAATAAGAAGTTTGAAAGATGATGTTATACAGACAACTCCTGAAGATTTAACAGATGTTCCTTTATTACCAGTTTTTAGCAGTGACAGTTTTGAAGTATATGTTCCTTATTCTAATGATGACAAGGTTTTTATAAATATATTTGAAAGACCATATACTGAGGCTTTTCAATCTAATGAAATTTCAGAGCAACAGAGTTTTGGAAGGACAGAAATGGGATTTGCGGTTGTCATAAGGGCAATACCTTCGGATATTATTTCTGGAGAGCAAAAAAACAACAATAAAATAGTTATCAATAATAAAAAGAACGGAACAAATATTATTTTAGGAAAAAGCATAGAAATAACTGGAAATACGATAATAACTGGAAATTTGAAGATAACAGGCGATGTTACTATAAAAGGTAAACTGAAAGTTTCTGAAATAGAAACTGAAAGTGGAATAAAAAAAGGTGGAGTAGATTATATACATCCATAGAGGTGAGAAATGATAGCTTTTGAAATGAAAAATGGAGATTTACATTTTAAAGATAATAATCTTATAGTGCTAAATGAAAAAGAAAAAGCAAAACAGGATATAGTTGAACTTATAAAGCATATAAAAGGGACTTATGATTTAAGAACTGAAATAGGAATACCTTGGCTCGATTATATAGGTCAGTTAAAGTCACAGGAACGAGAAGATTTGATGATTACATATATGTATGAAAAAGTTTCTTCTTATAAAGGAGTAGATTTAAGTAGCATAATTATTGAAAAGTCAAAATCAGAAAACAGAGAAGGATTTTTCAGAATAAAATTTGATTATCTTGGTAAAGAAACAAAGATTGAAATAGATAGGAGGGAAATAAATGGCTGATTTTAAAATAGAAAACAACGGAATTGTTTTCCCTTTATTTTTAGACATAAAAAAAGCAATGGAACAGGAAGGAAAAATACAGTTTGGAGATGATTTTGAAATAAATCCTGAAACATCGCTTGGACAATTTTTGGAAGTATTTATATATATGCTTGAAAATCAGAGTAAACAGTTACAGTTGCTTTATTCTCAAATGTGGTTACACAATAAAAATGGTGCAATTTTATCAGCATTTGGAAGTAACTTTGGGATAGAAAGAATAAAAGGAAAATATGCTTATGGAAACTTAAACATAGAAGGAGTACCAGGTCATATAGTTACAAAAGGATTTCAAGTAAGATCTAAAAAAGGATTATTATATCAGACAGTATCAAATGTATTAATAAACAACGTTGGAAAAGCGGTTGTACAAATAAAAGCATTAGATTTTGGAGAAGAATACAATGCTTCTGAAAATGAAATTACTGAAAAAGCAACTGGAGATGAAAATGTAAGCAGAGTATATAATTCAGAAATAATCAGTGGTGGAACATTTTTAGAAAGTGATGAAGAACTAAGAGAAAGAATTTTAAATTTATCATTATCAAAAGGTGGAGCTGATATAAATGGAATAAAATCAAATTTACTTAAATTATCTCAAGTTGAGGATTGCGATGTTCTTGAAAATTCTACAGAAGAGAGAAATGAAACTTTAAAATTAGAACCTGGGCATGTAAGAATTATAATAAAAGGTCTTATTGATGAAGAAGTAGCATATACAGTTCTAAATACTATTTCTCCAGGCATTGTGACTGATGGTGATGTGGAAATGAGAGTAACAACTGATTCAAATCAAGAACGGATAATTAAATTTAAAAAAGCAACTAAAGTTGAATATGCAGTAAGAGTCAGAAATATAAAAAATATTTCAGATTATAAAAAAACAACAAAAGAAGAAATTGTAGGAAATATAATTAAAGAATCAGATAAATTTAGACTAGGTCAATATGTTAATTATGAAAAAATTCAAGCTGCAGTTTATAAAATAGCTGATCAGTTGGAAGCAGATGTAGAAATAAAGATAATAAATGGAAATTGGACAAAAACAGATTTAGCTATACAGCATGATGAATATAGTTTTTTGAGCATTAATAATATTGAGGTGGAATTATAATGGAAGCAAATGATTTTTTAAAGCTATGTGGGAATATAGTTGACAGAAAAGGTCAGAATAACATAAAAATTTTAAATATAATTTCTAAAGGATTTGAATTGTATGATAAACATTTTGAAAAAGTATTGTTTTCTGATGTCATTGATAAATTGCTTGAAAAAGAACTTGATTTGTTTGGCTCACAATTCAAAATTTATAGAAGTGGAAGAACAGATGATGAGTATAGAAAATTTTTAAAATTATCATTTTTATTAAGATTAGGAAGAGTTGATTTTAATTTTATTGTTAATGCTATATCCATTTTTTTTAATATTGAAAAACATAGAATACAGATTTTTGATTATAATTCTGACAAAAATATTAAAGTACGTCACATTAAATTAAGGATTTTGAAAAAAGTAAATATTCGAGAAATTATATTATTTTTAAAATCAATAAAAGCAGCAGGAATAATTATAGATTGTTGGGAAATGTTGGATGGAGAATTTTTAATAAACTGTAAAGGAGAAAAACAGAAATATATTGTTAAAAGTGATGTTAGATATGAATATGACAGACATGAATATAATCTTGATGAAATGTTGGAACTTAATGATTAAAAGGAGGGAAAAAGAGAATGCCTATCATTAAAAAATTTTTGCGAGGAGTGTATGAACATTCGAATCTATTTAAAATAAGAAATCCTTCTGTAACTGTTGGAGACAACGAAGTGAAAGAAATTACCCCTTTTAGGGGTGTTATACAGACAAGAGGTAGTGTAATAAGCTCTAATGATTTTAATGAAATGCAAAAAAACGGAGTGTATTTTGTTGAAACAGAATATTCTGAAAATTATGGTTCAGGAGTAGATGCTTATGTAATTAAAAATTTAGAAAGTGAACAAGAATTATTTGAAGGACTTAAATTGAAATTTGTAATTCCAAAAACAAATAACTTTGATAATCCAGTTGTTGTTTTTAAAAATAATAATTACTCACTTAAATTTAATGATAATGAAAATCTTAAATCTAAAAGTCTTATAAAAGACAATATAGTAAATTTAATTTATACTAGGAATTATTTTTTAATTGAGCTGATAACACAGGCGTCTGAAAATACTCTTGGAATAGCAAAGCTCTATTCTAGCACAGAAGCTGAGACTGATTCTGATAGAGTAAAAGAAATAATTGAAAAAAATACAGGCAACAATGAAGAAAGTGGAAAAACAAAATGGACTAAGTTATTCGAGACATTAGACCACACAAAAATTTTAACAGTGCAAGGACTTGTCAAGTTTTTAAGTAAACTGTTAAAGCCAGCGGGAGAAAAAGATTATGGTCTTATTAACTATAAAAAAATAAGAGAAGTAAGCCCAAGACCTGATTTGAGTCCATATATTCCGTTTAGCAAAGGGTACAGAAATACTAACAATAGTGATTTTGTATTGAGAGGAAATAGTACTGACTGCTGGGCACCAAGACACTTATATATGTACTTAGAAAATGGAGATTATATGGGCTGTTTTCACGTAAATGGTGGGAGGGCTTATTATAAAGTTCCAAATAGGAATGGTGGCAACTGGTGTGAAATCATGGATAATCATGATATGGCGGCAAGGGACAGCAACATCCAACATGCACATAATAGAATAACTGAGACGTGGAATAAAGCATTCGACGCATGGAACAAAGCAAACGACGCTCAAGTAAACAGAATTTATGAAATTAGAATGGTAGGTTATGTGGAAGATGGAATTAATGGAAAGGGAGAAAGAAATGGTTATGTTTTAACAAAGGTTTCGAGAAATTATGGAGAAACTCAGGATCATATTAAAATAGGAAGCAGAGCTTTACAGTTTCATAGAAATGGTCAATGGCTTAACGCTTATTTTGCATAATAGGAGGAAAAAATGAAAAAATTTGTAGTTGATAGAGTAGAAGTAATGGAAACAGAGGAAGGAATGAAGTATTGGGGAATTTTTGATGAAAATAATAATAATTGGTATGAAGAACAAAAAAATTTTAAAGAAAATACATTAAAAATTATGTATAACAAAGATAGTTTTTTAATTTTAGGAAGAGAAAAAGACGTTTCTAAAATAGCTCCTACTATGGTTGGAGATATTATTGAAGAAATTGAATATAGTGAAGAAATAAAAGTAAATCCGAATTTGTATTTTATTAACGGAGAAATGGTAGAATTAAAGGAATGTGAAACAATAAAGAGCGGGAAAGTCGTATATGATAGAGATTTTAAAATAGAGAAGATAAAAGAGAAGTTGAAAGAACTTAAGGAAGAAAAAATAAAACTTGGCGTAAGGATAAGAAATGGTGTCTATCAACCTATTCGTGATACTGATAGAGTACTTTTGATGATGATTAAAGAGACTATAACTAAGGAAAAAGAATGGAAATATTATGACGAAGAACGCAATCCCGTTCTCGACAAAATAACAAAAGAGATAATAGGAGAGATATTTGTTAAGGGCGAAAAAGTATTAAACGGAGTGATAATTGGAGAAGCAAAAGCAGAGGAAGCTTTGGAAAATTTGACAAATGAAGAGTTGAAAAATTTAGATATTAAAATTTATTTTGAAAAGTATTACAGAGAAAATGGAGGTATCTAAAATCCTTATTAGGACTTTAGATACTTGCTACATAAAAATTTATAATATTTATTTTCAATAAAGTATTTTGTGCCATTTGAAGCAACGAAAACTATTATAAAAAATGTTAGAAAATGTAAATTATTATCAATACTATGTATATATTTTCTATAAATGTGATAAATAGGAACATGAAGAATATATATTGAAAAACTTAAACTTCCTAAATATACAAAAAAGTTATTACTTAAAATTTTACTGAAAAAACCTGAATCTAAAAATAAAAACATAATCAAAGGTACAAAAGATAATGAAATTAATACAGATGCATAAGGAATAACTTTATTATATTGAACAAATAGAGTTAAAAATAAAAAATATAAGGGTAGTAAAAAAGAATAATATTTTTTACCATTTATATTTTTTAAATAATAAAACAATAGCATCCCAACAACAAAAGAAGAAAGATGCATTAAAGGAAAATAATTAATAAGATGATAAATATATGAATTATCACTGTATTTGTTAAATGTTAGATACACATAGTAAGTGTAAATAACTGTAAATATTGTGAAATATTTAAAATATTTAGAATGTACTTTCATAAATTTTAATAAATATGGGAATATTATTATTAGAAAAGCCAAGACAGAAAGATACCAAGCGGCATAATTATAATTTTGGTCTGTAGCTTTTCCGAATATCAAACTTTGTATCAAAAAAATACTGTATATTAATTTTTCTTTATATTTTAGGGAATAAACAAAAAGAAGTAATAAAGAAAAAAAGTATAAGGGATAAAATTTAAAAAGTCTTGTTAAATAAAATTTTTTTATATCAATGTCTTTATTAAAATGAGAATAAGAAAGCATAAATCCTGATAAAACAAAAAAGAAATATACCCAAATTGTTCCATTTTGGAAAAGCGAAGGAACTTGGGAATAAAAACTTGTATTTTTAGCCGTATGAAAAATCAAAACGGTGAATGCACCAATAAATCTAAAAATTTCAAATTGATTATATTTTTTCATGGTAAAACTCCTTTAAAATTTAATTTTTATTATTATAACATAAAAAAATGAAAGGTGGTAGAAATGTTAAAAAAAGATATTTTATACATATGTTTTCACAAACCGAAAACTCCGATTGGATTTCTGATATCTTTATGGACACTGGGTAAATATAGTCATTGTGAACTAATATACAATGATTATGTTTATCTAAGCAATCCTGGTGGAGTAAGAATAAAGCCTTTTATCTACAAGGACAACATGGATATATATGAACTTGACAGTCATATAGAAATCCCGATTGTGCTTGAAGAGTTTAAGAAATTAAAAGGCAAGGGTTACGATTACTGGGCAATATTTTTAGCTCAATTGCTAGAGTTGGGAATTGAGCATAAGGATAAATATTTTTGTTCAGAATTGTGCATACATCTAATTAACAAAGGACTGGACGATAGTCTTACATACAATTTAATGGCATTAAAAGAAAGTGCATTTAGTCCAGTAAAGCTGTTTAAGTATTTAAAATTTATGGAGTTACTAGGAAAGGAAGTGAAATAGTGGGCAGATTTGAAAAATTTTTAGATTATATTTTCGAAGTTGAAGGAGGCTATACTAATGACGAGAATGATAGAGGTGGAGCTACAAATTTTGGAATAACTGAAGAAGAAGCAAGAGAATTTGGCTATACTGGAGACATGCGAAATTTAACAAAAGATTTTGCAGAGAATATTTATTTAAAAAAATATTATCTCGGGAACAAACTGGATAAAATAACGGATGACAGAGTAGCTTTATCAATATTTGACTGGGCTGTTAATTCAGGAGGAAGAGGAATTAAAAAGGCTCAGATTGTAGCAAATAAATTTGGAGCAAACTTAGTCATAGATGGAATAATTGGAAATAAAACACTAGAGGCAATAAACAGTATAAATCCTGAAGTATTTTTAAAGGAATATCATGAGTTGCAAAGAACTTTTTATAAAAATCTTGCAGCAAAAGACAATACACAAGAAGATTTTTTAAAAGGTTGGCTCAATCGTGTAGAAATAAAAGAAAAATATATTGAAAAGGTGATGTGAATGAATATTGAAGAGTTAAGAAAAGAAATAGGAAACACAGTTGAAATTAAAAATAAAATCTATGAAATAAAAGAAGTCGGAGAGGATAAAGAGTATGCACTATTATGGATAAAAGAATATCAACATGATGTGAAACCCACCTTAAGCAGAAAAAAGATATGCGTAATAATAGGGCATGGCGGAAATGACTGTGGAGCTGTATCACAGGATAAAAAAACAACTGAACTTGGATATAATACAAAACTAGCAGATGAACTAGTAGAATTACTTGTGGATAATGGATATGAAGCTTTTACACATAACAGAGGATATTCTAAAATGGAAAATACTACTTTAATTAATAGTTTAAATCCAGATTTAGCTATATCATTACACTGTAACAGTGCTAATACAGTTGCAACAGGAACAGAAGCAATATATTATCCGGGGAGTGTGAAAGGCAAAAAGTTTGCCGAGCTACTATCTAAAAATGTATCTGAAGCGTTAGGATTAAAAAATAGAGGTGCAAAAGAGCCTTGGCATGGGAGAGGAAGTGGACTGTTAAGCAGGACAAAAGCTCCTTGTGTCATTTCAGAGCCGTTTTTTATTGATAATAACGAGGATTTGAAAAAAGCTTTTGAAAGAAAAAATGAATATATACAAGCAATAGTAAAAAGTATCAATGAATACTTTGAAATAAAATAAGACTTAAAATTTCAAAAAATTAAGTCTAAAAAATTTTATAGGCTCAAAAAATGAAAAAATTGAGTCTATAGAAAAAAACACTTTCATATTTTTGATATGAGCAATTCAAAATAAAATTAGGTATAAAAGGTTATCTGATAGAATAAAATACAAATTTGAACCTGTCAGGTGGTTTAAAATAAAAATAATATAAAATTTAAAGGAGTGATGTAAATGAATGCACAATTACAAATGATTTTGGTAGGAATGCTAGTAGACTTCACAAGAAAAGAAGTACTGGAGAAAGAAATAATCTTTGGAGCAAAAACAGGAATTCAGAAATTGGAAGCTGTAAAAAATAATTTCTTTGCAAAGTTTAAAGATTTTGTGAGAAAAGCTCAGGAGATAAACAACCCATATATCCCTGATGATGTTGAGAGATTTACTGAGGATTTATTATTAAAAGGTGCAGAAGCACTTGAAAAAACTGTAAATATTGATGAAATAATACATAAAATACTTGGAGAAGAAAAAATAGCAATAGGGATATAAGGAGTATAATCAATGATAGAGGATTTAAAAGTAATAATAGACAATCACGGACTTTTCCTCATACTTTTCTTTTCAGGAGTTCTGTTTGGAGTAGTGGCACAAAAGATGATAGACAATCAGCCAGTAAAGCCGTACATCAAACGTATAGCTGTTGCTGGAATGACAATGGCTATTGCACTATCCCTTAATAAGGTGGTGGGGCATTTTAATGCTGGATTTTTATATCCTTGGAGTCCTGTCTTGGGATTTTTTGGAGAAGCTCTGCTGGAAACAGTAAATCAAAAAAGATATGGAATCAGTACAGGATTTTTAGAACTATTGCTGGAAAAGTTTGGATTTGTAAAGAAACGGAGTGATAAAAATGAAAATATATCACAGAAGCCGTAAATTTCTTATAATAATGTTAGGGCTGGTTTTTTTAAACTCAGTTCTGACATTAAAGTTAAGAGGTTATCAAAGAAAAGAAAATCTGACAATGATAAAAACAGAATTAAGAAATAAATATCCTGAACAGCTTTTTAACTATATAGAAGAAAAATCTAAAAGAGAGGATTTATATCTTTTAATTGGGACTAATGTAGTTGTATTAACTATTATTTTAGGATTTGACCGTTTTGGAGTTTTTGAAGAAACAGACGAAACAATAAAAGCTAATAAGGAAAAAATAAAAAAAGGAATAGGAATATTTATATAGGGCAGTCGTAAAGATTGCCCCCTCTTTTTTATATGATACTATTTTGAAATTCGAACAGTAAAAGTATTTCTGATAATGTCAGAAAAATTCCAAAGTCATCTTCTTCTGCTATTTCATAGTCAATTACTTCTATGAATTTTACATGCTTTCTACTTCTTCTTTTGTGTTTTAATTTATATAGTTTTTTTGGTCCGTACAAGAAAATGTCTTGTAGGCAGAAAATATGATAAAGTTTTTGAAATGGATAAATTGAAAGGCTTAGTACATCGCATTTCAGAAGAGGAATTCAATGAAAAGAATTGCAAATTCAAGTAAATTATGGTATTATAAGGAACATGAAAAAATAAAATATTGCTATTCAAGTATTTTTAGTTGTGGTGACTAAGTATGCACTTGGGTGCGCCATTTTATTTGTTAAAATTTTTTTGTAGATTTGCAGTTAGGAGTAGAAGTATGGGAAGTATTATAATACCGGAAGGATACACTTCCAGACAGAATATAATGGAAACAGAAATTGCTATAAAACTGATTAAGGATTTTTTTGAAAGGGAACTTTCCAAAGAATTAAACTTAACAAGAATATCAGCACCTCTGTTTGTAAAAAAGACGACAGGGTTAAATGATAACCTTAATGGTGTTGAAAGACCTGTTGCATTTGAAATGAAAGAAGCGGAAGGGGAAGTTATCGAGATAGTTCATTCATTGGCTAAGTGGAAAAGGCTTGCATTAAAAAGATATGGTGTAAATTCAGGTGAAGGAATTTATACTGACATGAATGCCATAAGAAGAGATGAAGATTTGGATAATACGCATTCGATTTATGTAGATCAGTGGGATTGGGAAAGAGTTATAGACAGAGAAGATAGAAATATATATTTCTTAAAGGAAATTGTAAACAAAATATATTCAGTATTTAAAAAGACAGAAGAAATGCTAGCTCAAAAGTATGAAAACTATACTAAGTTTTTACCTGAAAAAGTTACTTTTATAACTTCACAGGAGCTGGAAAACTTGTATCCTGGGATTTCTTCCGAAGAAAGAGAAAATAGATTTGCAAAGGAACATGGGGCAATATTTATAATGCAGATAGGAAAAATGCTGGAATCTAAAGAAAGACATGACGGAAGGGCTCCAGATTATGATGATTGGGAATTAAATGGAGATCTTATAATGTGGAATCCTGTGCTTGACAGTGCTCTAGAACTTTCATCAATGGGAATAAGAGTAGACAGTGAATCACTGGCAAGACAGCTTAAGGAACTTAACCTGGAAGAAAGAAAAGAACTTGAATACCATAAAATGCTTTTAAACAATGAACTGCCGCTTACAATAGGTGGAGGAATTGGACAGTCAAGAATATGTATGTTCCTGCTTCAAAGGGCACATATTGGGGAAGTTCAGGCGTCAATATGGTCTGATGAAATAATAGCTGAATGTGAAAAAAACGGAATAAATTTATTGTAGGAATATAAATTTTTTTGAATGAGGGTATTTAAAAAATTGAAAATAATGTAAAAGGGTTTGTCTAAAAAAGAAAATAAAATATAGTTTTTTATGTATTATACTTATGGTTTTATTGTTTTGAGGCAACTTCTTTCATATTTTTTATTTTTTGAGATATCCTCATTTTTATTTTATTATTTATGAAAGTATGGTATACTTAATTAAATTTATATTTTTAACATTTGAAATGGAGGAATTATGTTCTTAAATAGAGGCGACAGGCTTGCAATAGTTGATTTTGAAGACAGGAAAATAAATTATACTGAGTTAGTTAATAATGTAAAATATTTTTCAGAAAATGTAATACCTGCTGAAAAAGAAGATTTTGGACTGATTCTGATGGAAAACAGACCGGAATGGATTTATACTTACTTTGCTTTATGGGACAGAAAGGCAATTCCGATTGCACTGGACTCTACAAGCAGCAGCAAGGAAATTTTATATGTTCTTGGGGATTCAAATCCTAAGTTTATAATATGTTCAAATGAGAGCGAGAAAAATGTCAGGGAAGCAGTTTCAATGTATGAAAAGGGTGAAATAACAGTAATTAATGTGGACAATCATCCAATTGATGAAAATAAACTGGAGGTAATAAGAAACAGTAATTTTGAGCTTGAAAATCCTGAAGGGGACAGTATAGCCACAATGCTGTATACTTCTGGAACAACTGGTTCTCCAAAGGGAGTTATGCTGACTTTCAATAACTTGAGTTCAGAACTGGAAGGACTAGAAAAAAAAGATCTTCTTGAGCCGACTGACCAGATACTTGCCTTGCTTCCTTTCCACCATGTTTTACCGCTTACGGCAACAGTGCTGATAATATTGCAGCATCAGGCATCGATGGTATTTGTAAAGAAAATAGCAAGTAAGGAAATTCTGGAAGCACTTGATAAAAATAATGTTACTGCACTAGTTGGAGTTCCAAGGGTATTTAAATTGTTCTATGATGGAATAAAACAGCAGATTGATTCAAAGTTCATTACAAGAACAATATATAAACTTATGACAAAAGTAAAATCCTTTAAGATAAGAAGAAAGGTATTTGCAAAAGTTCATGAAAAATTTGGTGGAAAACTGACGTTTATAGTTTCAGGGGGAGCAAAACTTGATCCTGAAATAGGAGAATTTTATGAAACATTGGGAATATACGTTCAGGAAGGATATGGACTTACTGAAACATCACCTGTAATAGCAGTTAATACAAAAAAAGACCGTAGAATAGGAACAGTTGGTAAAAAACTTGATAATATAGAAGCAAAGATAGTAGATGAAGAACTATGGGTAAGAGGTCCTATTGTCATGAAAGGATATTATAATAAGCCTGAAAAGACCGCTGAAGTAATAACTGAAGATGGATGGTTCAAGACAGGTGATCTGGCTTCCATTGATGAAGAAGGATATGTAACTATACGTGGAAGAAGAAGCAGCATGATAGTACTTTCAAATGGGAAAAATATCGATCCTGAAAAACTTGAAAATAAAGTAATTGAAAAAAGTAAAAAACTTATAAAGGAACTGGGAGTGTTTGGACATAATGACAAACTTGTGGCAATAATTGTTCCGGATTTACTGGAATGTAGAAAACAGGGAATAACTAATATAAAAGCTTATGTAAAAAATATTGTGGAAGATTATAACCTTACAGTTCATAATTATGAAAAAATATTGGATTATAAATTGTATGAAGAAGAACTTCCTAAAACAAGGGTAGGAAAAGTGAGAAGATTTATGCTGCCTGAACTTTATCTGAAAACAAATGTCAAGAAAAAACAGGTGGAAGAACCTGACGATGAAGTTTACAGAATGCTGAAGGATTACATAAAGAAATTAAAGGGAATAGAAGCTCAGCCTGAGGAAAACCTTGAGCTGGAAATAGGAATGGATTCTCTGGATATTGTTGAATTTTTTGCATATGTTGAAAATAGTTTTGGAATTCATCTTGATGAAGAAAAATTTTCAGAAATATCAAATTTGAAGGCGTTATCTGAATATATTAATGAAAAAGCTACAAAAATAGAAAGTGGAGAAGTTGACTGGAAAAAAATAATAGAAGCTGCACCACCTGTTGAAGAAAAAAACAGATGGGCAACAAAAGTATTGAGACCGCTGCTTGATTTAATAATAAAAGTATATTTTAGATTGAAAAGGGTCAATAGGGATAAACTGAGTGATAAACCGCAGCAGATATTTGTAGCGAATCATCAAAGTTTTATAGATCCGTTGGTACTTGGAAGTCTTTTACCTGCAGGAATACTCTATAATACAATTTTTCTTGCAATAGACTGGTATTTCAAGAAAGGATTGATGAAACTGCTTGTTAGTCATGGAAATGTTGTATTGATAGATATAAATAAAAATATTAAGAAAAGTGTCGAAGAAATAGCGGCAAATGTTAAAGCCGGGAAAAATGTGCTTATTTTTCCTGAAGGAGCAAGAACTAAAGATGGAAAAGTGGCAGAATTTAAGAAAGTGTTTGCTATAATTGCTAAGGAACTGAATGTAGATGTCCAGTGTCTGGGAATAAAAGGTGCCTTTGAAGCATATTCAAGATATATGAAATTTCCAAAACCTAAAAAAATAGAAGTTGCCGTTCTGGAAAAATTTAAGCCGGAAGGTACATATGATGAAATAGTAGAGAAGGCCAGAAATATAATAAAAGACTATGTGGAAGGCAAGTAAAATAAGGGTTTCAAAAAAAATTTTAGAATTAATTGAATTTTAATTTGACATTTTGTATAAAATTTTGTATACTGATTAAGTACTTGAGAGGAAGAGTAAAATAAAAAAAAGTACTTAATCAGTAAAAAAAAGTGTTGACAAATGAATAAGTTTATGTTATACTGACTAAGTTGTCAGAGATAAACGAAATAGGATTTTAGATATGCCTTGGTGGCGAAATCGGTAGACGCACAGGACTTAAAATCCTGTGGGAAT
>ERZ773069.26-NODE-26-length-103341-cov-10.358490_pt1 | contig 103341 bp, 100 predicted proteins | sample MGYA00580619_ERZ773069 | MGnify/ENA primary metagenome ERZ773069 (study PRJEB29015, sample SAMEA2738007) | human oral metagenome | biome: human oral; feature: human-associated habitat; material: dental | place: China | collected 2108 ...
TTGTTCCAAGACGATCAGGAGACGTTGCGACTTGTTATGCAAATGCAGACAAAGCTTATAAGGAATTAAATTGGAAGACAACGAAATCAGTTGAAGACATGTGTAGAGATACATGGAATTGGCAATCGAATAATCCAAACGGATATCAATAGTATAATTCTGATTTGTAATAGTAAAAAGACAGTAAAAACAGGAATAAAAAAAATTTATGAAAACGGTTGACAAGAAAACGATTACACCATATAATGAAGTTACCGTTTGACACCGGTGTCAAAAACAAAAGAAGGAAGAATAACATGAAAAATCTTACAAAAATAAAATTTAAAGAAAATGGAGAGTTTAATCATTTTCCAGGAAATACGGTAGTTGCAAACCTTTATACAAAACCGGACTTAATGGAAGTTGTAGATATTATTCAGGCTCGCTATAGAGAATTACCTTTTATTGATAAGTTTACTCTTACCCCTAGAGATTCTATTCATATGACGGTAATTGAATTACTTTGCCATGAAAATCGTGAGCCTGAGTTTTGGAGTAGGAATCTACCACTGGATACACCACTACAAGAAATCCATGATTACTTTGCTAAACAATTAGAAATTTTCCCATTGATAAACGAAGAAATTCATATGCGTGTGACTGAAATGGGAAATCAAAACATTCTAGTTGAACCAGCAGACGAAAAATCTGCTAAACGATTAGAAAAAATTAGAACTTATGTTTCTGAAAAAGCAGGTGTTCGTTTCCCTAACCATGATCGTTACCAATTCCATATCTCAATTGGATATCTTCGAGTTCCATTAACTGAAGAAGAAAATGAAGAGTTTACTAAAGTGAAAAAGGAATTAACAAAAGTTTTACTTGAAAAAGTTCCTGTCATTACTGTAAATCGTATCGATTATACTGTGTTTGAAGATATGAGACGTTTTGTTCCATATTGCGAAAAGTTTGGAAAATAAAAATTACAAATAAAAACAAAAAGGAGATTTCAACATGAAAAAATCGAAATTTTTAAAAACTTTACTAGCTGCAGGGCTTGCAGTTACAACATTAGCTGCATGCTCAGGAGGAGCAAATAGTTCATCAAACGCTACAACAACTGCACCTCAAGCACAATCAGAAGAAAAAGCGGATAAGAGCCAAGAATTAGTAATTTATTCTAACTCTGTTTCAAATGGACGTGGAGATTGGCTAACTGCTAAAGCAAAAGAAGCTGGATTCAACATCCGTATGGTGGATATTGCAGGAGCTCAATTAGCAGACCGTGTTATTGCTGAAAAAAATAATTCAGTAGCAGATATGATATTTGGTATTGGTGCGGTAGACTCAAACAAACTTCGTGACGCAAATCTTTTAACACAATTCAAACCAGATTGGATTGATAAGATTGATGCATCATTAGCAGATAAAAATGGATACTATAACCCAGTTATTGTTCAACCTTTAGTATTAATTGGGAATCCAGAAGCTAAAGAAATGCCTAAAGACTGGACTGAATTAGCAGAAAAATATAAAGGTCAATATTCTATCTATGGATTAACTGGAGGAACAGGACGTGCGATTTACGCAAGTATCTTAGTTCGTTACCTTGATGAAAAAGGAGATTTAGGCGTATCAGAAAAAGGATGGGAGGTTGCAAAAGAATACTTTGCAAATGCCTATACTCTTCAAAAAGGTGAAAGCACAGTTGTTAAAGTGTTAGATAAAGAAAGCCCAATCCAATACGGTATGATGTGGGGTTCTGGAGCGTTAGTCGGACAAAAAGAACAAAATGTTGAATTCAAAGTAATGTCACCTGAAATCGGTGTTCCTTACGTAACTGAACAAACAATGATTCTTAATACAAGTAAGAAACAAGCGTTAGCAAAAGAATTCATCAACTGGTTCGGTCAAGCTGAAATTCAAGCAGAATACAGCCAAAAATTCGGTTCTATTCCAGCGAATAAAGATGCTGTAAAAGAATTACCAGAAGCAACTAAGAAATTTGTTGATCAAGTTAAACCACAAAGTATTGATTGGGAAGTTGTTGGTAAATACTTAGACCAATGGGTTGAAAAAGCTGAATTAGAATACGTTAAATAATATTAAATGTTGAATTAATCAATAAGAGTCTCGCTAGGATTCTACTCTATGCCATAGAAAGAGTCTACGCGAGACTTTTTAAGATAACACAAAGGAGTAAACGATATGATTAAATTTGATAACATTCAAATTAAATACGGTGATTTTATTGCGATTGACAATTTGAATTTAGAAATTAATGAAGGGGAGTTCTTTACATTCTTAGGACCTTCTGGATGCGGAAAGTCAACAACTTTACGTGCATTAGTTGGATTTTTAGATCCATCGGCAGGTCGTATTGAAGTAAATGGTAAGGATGTTACTAAATTAGAACCTGAAAAACGTGGAATCGGAATTGTGTTCCAATCTTATGCATTATTCCCAACAATGACGGTTTTTGATAATATTGCATTTGGTTTGAAAGTGAAGAAAGTAGCTCCAGATGTGATTAAAGCAAAAGTTGCAGCGGTAGCAGCAAAAATTAAAATTTCTGACCAACAATTAAAACGTAATGTATCAGAATTATCAGGTGGACAACAACAAAGATGTGCAATAGGCCGTGCTTTAATAAAAAAACCTGAAATATTACTTTGTGATGAACCTACAGGTGCTCTTGATTATAAAACCTCAAAAGACATTTTATCCCTTCTTCAAAAAATAAATAAAAAATATGAAACTACCATTATAATAGCAACACATAATGAGGAAATAACTAAAATGGCAAATATAATCATAAGACTTAAAGATGGTATTATATATAAAAATATTGAAAATGTTGAAGTAATAGATGCACAAGAACTGGAGTGGTAGTATGAGATACTTAAATAAAAGAATTTTTCGTAGTTTAAAAGCTCAATGGTCCAAAAATTTATTTCTCTTTATCCTTATGTTTTCTATGATTTCCATAACTTCAGGCATGTTAGTTTCATCAGGGAGTATCAAGGTTTTATATTATGACCTTATGTCTAAAGGAATCGTTGAAGATGGAAAAATATTATTTGCATTTAATCCAACAGAGGAAATTATAAAATCTATTGAAGAGACAAATGTAAAAACTGAAAAATCACCTTATATTGATGCCCAAATCAAAGAAGTAAAAAATGATAAAGCTCACAAAGAAATTAGAATTTATAAAAACAGAACAAATATAAATATTCCGGTTGTAAATGAAGGTGTTCTTGCAACAAACAAAAATGAAATTGCCTTAAATAAATTGTTTGCAGAAAATAACAATTTAAAAATAGGGGATACAATTACATTTGAAAAAGATTATTTTAAAGATAAAAAGGAACACACATTTAAAATAGTTGGACTTGTTTCTTTACCTGACTATAACTCATCATTTCAAAAAAATAATGATTTGGTGTTTAATGCCATAGATTTTGGTATAGGACTGATATCCGAAGGAGAAAAAGATATTTTTAATGAAGGCAAATTAAAGTATCAAGTTTCTTACAGATTTAATGACAGAAATCTCAATGAACAAAAAATTGATGAAAAAAATGATGACATAGTAAAATCTGCAAATAAATCAAAAACCCTTTTGGAACAAATTTCAAGAAAAGATAATAACTCCATAAATTATCTCATAAGTGATATGGGTGGAGATAGACCTATGATGATTGCTATGTTATGCCTTATGGTAATCTTAATTGGATTTATATTTGCGCTTTCTATTGTAAGTAAGATACAAGAAGAATCTATAATAATTGGAATACTTCTCTCAAATGGATATAAAAAATCGGAACTTGTTTTTAATTACATAGCAAATCCAATAATAATAACTTTTTCAGCAGCAATTTTAGGAAATATTTTAGGATACACATACTTTACAAATTCTTTCAAAGAAGTTTACTATAAATCTTTTAATTTACCAAACTTTACTCCTACTTTTAATCTAGAAGCATTGATAATTACAACCATAATACCCATTTCTATAATATTGATTTTTAATTACTTATATATTTATAAAAAATTAAATTTTTCTCCATTAGATTTTTTAAGAAAAAATTTAAAACATTATAAAAACCATACAAAACAAAAAAACGAAAAAAATTTAAAAACACATAAAAATTTTTTAAGTAAATTTAGAAAATCAATTATAAAATCTAATAAAAGTGATTATATAGCAATAGTACTTGGAATCTTTATTACTTCAATATTGTTCATCTTTGGAATTTCGGCAAAACCAACATTTGAAGATTACGGAAATAAATTAAAAGAAAACTTGATTTGTAGTTATCAATACATATTAAAAACTCCAACAGAAGTTGAAAGTAAAACAGCTGAAAAATACACAACAATACCTGCTAGTGTTTATCATAAAATTAGAAAAACAGATGAAGATATACTACTATTAGGAATTAATGAAAATTCAAAATACTTTAACACCAAAAAATTACCCAAAAATAAAGATGAAATAATTATAAGTGAATATCTTTCAAAAAAACTTAGAAAATATATAGGGGATGAGATAACCATAAAAAGTAAATTATTAGATAAAGGAAAAACTTATAAGATTGTTGATATATACAATAAATCATCTAATCTTTCTGCTTTTGTAAAAAAAGAATTTTTAAATGAAGAAATAGAGCAAGAAAAAGATTTCTTTAATGGATATTTCAGTGAAGAAAAGTTGGATATTGATGAAAGATATATTGTAACTACAATAAATGAAACTTCTATAACCAATATTTCTAAACAATTATATGAAATTATGGGGCCTCTTATTAATACATTTATATTTTTATCTACCATTTTCTTAGCAGGTTTTATATACAGCCTTATGAAAATAATAACCGATAAAAATACAATACAGATATCATATTTAAAAATTTTTGGATATACTAATACCGAAATATCAAAAATTTATATACATCCTATAACTATAACAATATTAATAAGTTTAATAGTTCTTATACCACTTGAATTATATGCAGTAAAAGAAATAATGTATTATTCTATGCTAAAATTTTCAGGGTATTTAGAACTATATATATCTACAAAAACAATAATATTATCTATTATTTTAACACTAACAACTTATATATTTGTAAGCTTGTTACAGTTCTACAAAATATCAAAAATGAATTTTAATGAAATTTTAAAAAACAGAGAATAAAGTAATAAAATAAAACAAAGAATATGTAGTTTACATAATTAAAAGTATGTAAACTACATATTCTAATCATCTAATTTATCAATAGACTGTTTAATAATTTTCTTAGACTCATTTATATATAGCATTGATGTATCGCTGTTTGAATGTCCCATTTGAGTCATAATAATCGGAATATTACCATTAGTTTTAAGGGCAAGTTTTGTACCATAGCTATGACGTAATTTATGGGGTGACATAGGTACATTAAACGCATCTGTATACTTCATAACAAGTTTTTGAATAGCACGAATTGATAATCCTGTTTTATTTTTGGTAACAAAGACAAAATCCTCGCGCTTTAATGAGAAGGGAAGTGATTGAAAATACTCACTGATTCTCTCTAGTGCAGATTTTGTTATAATAACGGTATCAACTTTGTTTCCTTTACGAATTACATTTATTTCACTGTTACGAAAATCAATATCCTTTACTTTTAAATTCGCAAGTTCATTAACCCGAATACCACTTTTTAAAAAGAGGGTGAGTATTGCAAGATCGCGAGCCTTGTCTCTCAAGAAAAACGTTTTGGCATGTTTAGATAAACTTTGTTCATATTCACTTTCAACAAAGTTTAAAAACTCCTCATCTTGAGAATCAAAGAATATTTTTTCTGATATTTTTTTAGAACGTGAAGATAATGTTTCTTTTACACGACTGATGGGAATTTTTAGCATTACATTACGTTCAAAATAAGCGTGGCCTTGCTCAGTTTCACTAGTAACAGTTAAAAATTTATATAGTGAACGCATAGCAGCTTTATAATTGTTTATCGTAGTTTGTGATCTATATTTACCATTAACTTCTTCTCGTGAAAGATTTTTAAAATAACTTTCCATTTCTTTTTTAGTTATATTTTCCAGAGTAGAAAGCTTAACATCTTTAATATTTTCAGCACTTGAAATTGTTTCTTGAATAGTCCAAGTCAAAAAGTTTTTATATGTTTCTAAGTATCTATGTAATGTTAATGGAGACAAATTATCATAATGAGTGTCTACAAAATCTTCAATATATTCTGGGAATTCTGGAAGAAGTTTATTTATTTTTTGTTTGTAATAATCTCGTTGATTCATCGCCATTACAGTATTCTCCTCTATTTATTATTTATACATATAATATGTATTATGCGAACAAATATATTATATCATATATAAGCTTCTCTTTCAAATAAAATAAATTTATTTAATAACATTTAATTTTAACTTTAACTCCTCTTTTAAAAATTTCGTAATTTTTTAATTATTGATTTTAGAAAACTTATTTTAACTAATTGTTAATACTACACTTATTAATTTTAAATTTTCTAATCGAGTATTTCGTTCATATATATACTCCACTTGCAAATTTTTTATATAACTTAGTACTTATCACTTAAATTTTATTTTTTAGCATAGATTTTTAAAATATCAAGAAAAAACAACTCATAAAATCAAATATAAGACGCTTAAAATAATTTTTGGTATAATTATTCAAAATTCAAAACAAAACGCTCAGAAGCCGTTTAAACGTCTAATTTTCTTTTTTTACTAAAAATTACCCATTTTTAGTCACTTTCAAATAACTTTTCAAGAATTTTTATAAAATTTAGATAGAATATTTATAAAGTCTTTATTTTATAATTTAAAACCATAAGATAAAGTAAAAAACTACCTAAGTAAAACTTAGATAGTTTAAAGTTCATCGCTTTTAATTATACACGCTCAACTTTTCCAGATTTTAAAGCTCTAGCAGAAACCCAAACTTTTTTAGGTTGTCCGTCTACTAAAATTGTTACTTTTTGTAGATTAGCTTTGAATTTTCTTTTAGTTGCGTTCATCGCGTGTGAACGAGTATTTCCTGAACGAGCTTTACGTCCAGTAACGTAACAAACTTTTGCCATGAATTAATCCTCCTTTTGGAAATAGTTTATTCATAACATTTACTACATACACAAGATATAATATAACATACCTTAACATAAATATCAAGCAAAAAAGCTAATAAAGTTAGAAAATCTTTAAATAAGCGATGTCATAATTAAAATAATGCAAAATGCTATTAAAGATGCCACAGAGGTACCTAGTGTCCATGTCTTAAACGTAGTTTTAAAATCAAGATTCAAGTATTGCTTAAATAACCAAAAGCCGGGATCATTTACATGTGAGCAAAATATACTTCCAGCAGTTATGCTTAGCATAATAAATGTTGGAGAATATGGAACAGCTGAAATAAAAGGTTCTGCAATTGCTAATGTCGTTATAGCAGCGACAGTAGCACTACCTAAAGCTATTCTAAGAACTGCAGCTATTACAAAACTTATAACTAAAGGCGATAGGTTTAAATTACTTGTAAGAGCAACAATTTCGTCAGTTATTTTTGAATCAACTAAAACTTGCTTTAACCCACCAGCTGCACCGTTAATCAAAAGTACCACAGCAATATTCTTGATAGATGAACTTAATATAGGGGTTATCTCAAAGATTTCTTTATCTCTAGATTTCATTAATATAGCAATTGCTACTACTAAACTTATCAACAATGCTGTCACAGGATTACTAATAACGGTCAAAAAAGCTATTGTATTTGGTGATACATTAGGTATATTTAACAATATCGTTGGTAGAGTTATAAAAATAACTGGTAGCAAAATCAATAATATTGAAGATATAGGACTAATTGTTATATTTTTTATTTCGAATAAGGTTTTATCTATAAATTTCGTTTTTTTCTTTGGTTTTATATCTATTAATTTCGAATTAGTTAGCAGTATTCCTCCAATAATCGCTGTTGGAATTGCTACTATAAGACCATATAAAAAGACTTCCCCCATATTCAAATTAAAAGTTCTTACTATAATACTTGGACTTGGATGTGGTGGAAATAGAGCGTGAACAGTAAGAACTCCAATACTTGTCGGAAGAGCTAGATACAGTTTATTTAATTCTAATTCACGAGCAACAGATAAGATTATTGGTATAACCAAAATAAAAGCTACATCAAAAAACAATGAAAAACTAATGCACATACCCGCAACTAATAAGCCTAATTGAATTTTACTTACACCAAATAAATTAATTAATTTTTTTGATGCTATATCAACTGCCCCTAGTTCTTCTAAAATTTTTCCAAACATTGCTCCTAAAGCTAATATTAAAGATAAATGACCTAATAATGTCCCGGTCCCCTTCTCTATCGAATCAATCAAATTAGTAGGAGATAATTCTAACAATAATCCCAAAATAAATGCCACTATCAATATTGAAAGAAATGGTTCAAATCGTAATTTAGTAATAAAAAATATTAAAACACTTATTCCTAAAAATACAATAAGAAGTTTATAAGAATATGTACTTAAAAAAATTGTTATTATAAAATATACAATTAAAACTAGGTGAATTAATAATTTATCTACTTTCATGACTCTCTCCTCATAATCTCATTGATTTATTATAACACTGATAAATAGAGTAAGTAAAGATATTAGTTTTATATTGATTTTACAAATAATATTAGGTTACAAAAATAAAAAATTATTTTTTTAAGATTTTTTATATGCTTTTTATAACCTTGAAAAAAGTTTTTAAAAATGCTATTATAAAATTACCGAGGGTTGACTCGGTAATTAGCGAGGTGAATTCTATGGTTAAAAAAAGATTAAAAAAAGAAGAAAGAAAAAAAATAATTCAAGATATATCAAAAAATGTATTTTTAAAAAAAGGGTTTGAAAATACTACAATGCAGGATATTGTAACTGCTACAGACATGTCTATTGGTGGTTTATACCATCATTATAAAAATACAACAGAAATATTTCATGATATCATGACACAAGCCAATACTCTTAGAGAAATTGCTATAATACAAAAACTGACTAATAATAAAATTACACTTCAACTACTCTCTTCTATTATTGTAGATAAAATCTTGGCTGACAATGAATTTGTTTCTCTTTATATTATGTTTTTAAAGCAAATAAAAGAAAACGAGCCTTTGAGAGCTCTTAACGAACAATTAAAAACTGAATCAAAAATTAAACTGAACTCTATTTTATCAAAAGCTGATGAATCCATCTGTTATTCTGATGATATGTTTGATATTCTTGCCAATATAATAAATTCTTTTCTTTTGGGATGTGAATTATTAGAAGCTAGAAAAAATTTTAAAAATAAGCGAAATATACTTGAAGAAATGATTGAAATTTTACTAGAAAAATATATAAAAATAACTTAAGGGGAAAAATATTATGAATACAAATAGCAAAGAATTACTTACTGAAACTCCATTTAAAATTATGCTTAAATTATCAGTTCCAGCAATAATAGGGATGATGGTTATAGGATTATATCCATTGATGGACGGAATATTTGCTGGCCAACTTTTAGGACAAGATGCAATGACTGCTATCGGTGTTTCAATGCCGTTCACGTATTTTAATACTGGGGTCGCTACATTAATAGGAGTAGGTTCGTCATCCATATTATCTCGTGCAATTGGAGAAAATAATAAAGATACTTTTAAGAAGATAATGAACAACTTATTATTTTGGGTGTTAATATTATCATTAATAATTACTATATTAGGCTTTATTTTTTCTAAGAAATTACTTAGTCTTATAGGAGCTGAAGGAATAATACTAGATTTAGCAAATAGATATTTAACTATTATTTTTACAGGTTCTCTATTTGTAAATTTTGCCCAGTCTGCTAATATGCTTCTACGTGGTGAAGGTCTCATGAAAAAAGCCATGGTTATAATGACGTTAGGTGCTGGACTTAATATTATTCTGGATCCTTTATTAATGATAGCTATGAGAAATATTGACAGAGGTATTGAAGGTGCTGCAATAGCGACTGTTTTAGCTCAAATTGTTCAAGCATTTGTTACATATTACTACTTTAAATATAAAAGCAAGACTATAAAAATAGAAAAAATTAAAAAAGAAATAACTATAAGCAAAGAGGTTTTTGCTGTTGGTGTATCAGCTATGCTTATGCAAGTTTTAACCATTATTCAACAAAGTATTCTTTATAGTCAAGCATTTAGGTATGGAGGAGATGAAGCTGGGTCAATTATGGCAGCAACTCTAAGAATTATGGCATTTTCATTCATACCACTTTGGGGCATGAGTCAAGGATTACAACCAGCTATTGGAACTAATTTTGGCGCAAAAGAATATATTCGTGTTAAACATATTTTTAAAATTTTCCTCCTATCCTCTATTCTTTTAGCCGCTATTTTTTGGATACCAGCTATGCTATTTACAGAAAACTTATTAAGTTTATTTGGCCTATCAAATACAACTTTAATAAATGGTATTTTATACTTTAGAATTTTTTATAGTGTATTTTTAGGATATGGTATTATGATTATGACACTAACTTTCTTTCAAGCAATCGGAGACGCCAAATCTGCAGGTAATCTTGTTATAATGAGACAAATAGTTATCTTTGTTCCTGCAATGATTATACTCCCTATGTTTTTAGGGCTAAATGCTATTTGGGTAACTCCTCCAATAATAGATATCTTTATCATAGCTATCAGCATATTCCTTTACATTAAAACAATTAAGAAATTTAAATAGAAAGAAATCCTACAACTACAGTTGTAGGATTTCTTTCTATTATTTTTTACTAAGTAATTCTATAATTTTTTCAAATGTTCTAGCATTCCTTATAGTAATAGATTTATAAAAACTCTCTTTCATAAGTAATTTATGATATGAAGTTGATAAATAGTTTTTCTCATTGCATTTACCCCAAAAGACAGCTCTTTTTCCAAAGTGAACCATTTCGTCATTTAATGGCATCATCTTTATTCGCTCTTTCATTACAGAATAGTCGACTTTATCACTATAAAAAAGGACATCTCTTCTAAAAAGTTCCTCTGACCACCATTCAGGTAAATTAGAAATCTCTTCCAAATATTCTTCTTGTGTCAGTATTACTTTATTTATAGAAAAAGGGAAAGTCTCTAACATATGTGATATCTTAACCTTAACAATTTCTTTATTATCATTAGCATCGAATATTATATTCCCGCTGTTAATATATGTTATAACATTTTCGTATCCTAGTTTAGAAATCATATCCTTTAAATCACTCATTGCTACTTTATTTTTTCCACCAACATTTATTCCGCGAAGTAGAAGTACATATTTCATTTAAATCTCCTTAAAAAGAAAACTCTCTACTAAAAAATAGAGAGTCTTTTAATGTATTTTATCTTATGCTCTTGAAACATAAGTACCTTCAGAAGTATTAATCACTAATACATCTCCCTCTTTTACGAATAAAGGTACTTGTAATGTGTATCCAGTTTCTACTGTAGCTGCTTTAGTAGCACCTTGTGCAGTATCACCTTTAACACCTGGTTCTGTTTCAGTAACTTCAAGTTCTACCGTTGTTGGTAGATCGATTCCTAAAATTTCATCACCAAACATTAAGATTGAAACTTCCATATTTTCTTTTAAGAAGTTTAATTCATATTCTAGTTGTGCTTCTGGTACTTCGATTTGTTCATATGTAGCATTGTCCATAAATACATATGCTTCACCCGTAGAATATAGATAAGACATTTTTTGATTATTTATTTGCGCCTTAGCAACTTTTTCTCCAGCTCTGAAAGTTTTATCATTAACAGCTCCAGTACGCATATTTCTTAATTTAGAACGTACAAAGGCAGCTCCTTTACCAGGTTTAACGTGTTGGAATTCCATAACTTTCCAGATGTTACCATCAACTTCGATAGTCACACCAGTTTTAAAATCATTAACTGATATCATTACTTATATTTCTCCTTTAATTTATACTAATATTATTATAAATAAAAATTTTTTTAAAATCAAGATAAAACTTAATTACTTCAGATAAGAAATTAAGGTTTGGTTTACATAATATAAAATATGTAAATAATACTTATTTTTCTTTTATTGCTTCTACCATATAAATTCTATTACCTTTTTTTATAAACTTGTCCTCATACTCAGTATGAACATTGTCTTCTTCGTAGATACTATTAGTTAAATCTAGCGATAATTTATTAAATGTAAAGCCATACTTAGCATAACTCATTAAACTGTATTCAAATAATCCTTGATTATCAGTTTTTTGAACTATTTTCTTCTTATTATTTAAAATAGTCTCATACTTTTCTAAAAACGTATAGAACGTTAAACGACGTTTTTCATGACGAGTTTTTGGCCAAGGATCTGAGAAGTTTAAGTAAAGCTGCGTTACTTCTCCGTCGGCAAAGTATTCAAGAAGGTCTTCTGCATTTCCTGAAATTAATTTAAGATTTTGTCTATGTGTTTCTTCTACTTTATCAAGTAAAAAAGTTAACACTGTTGGCTGAGCTTCCATCGCAATAAAATTAATATCAGGATATCTTTCTGCTAGTGTGTGGATAAACTTCCCTTTTCCACTTCCTATTTCTAAGTGAATCGGGTTATTATTACCAAAAATTTCTTTCCATTTTCCTTTATTGTATTTTGGTTGTAAAAATACAACGGGACTATTTTCAAGACGCTCTCTAGCGTCTGCTCTATTACGAACTCTCATTAATGTTCCTTTCTATTTTAATTCTATTGTTTGTGTAAATAATTCTTTATTTTCCAGTACTTTTTCTTTCGCACCTAAAACACATTTAAAACTAGAGAATCTTCTATTTTCAAATTCTGAACACAATTTTTTCAAATCAGTAACTGTAGTATTTTTGATTTCTGATACAATTACATCGTATTTTTCATATGGACTTTCTGTTAAATACTGAGCTAGCGAATATGATGCTTGAGCACTTGGTGACATAAGAACATCCAATGTATTAAGCGCACCTATGATATATTTATTAAGCTCATTATTATCAGCATCAAAATTAGAAATATACTCCGCAATATTATAATAAATATCTAATGTTTCTGTGAGATTTGGATCACGATAAGACCATAATGTAAAATCACCAAAAGTACTAAATATAGCACCTGAGCCATATGCTCCATTTCTTACACGAACATTATTCCATAAGTAGTCAAGACTTAATATATGGCGTAATACTAAATGCGTTCCACTATAATGCCCAACATTATACCCTACTCCAACATATTGAACTAATGAATCAAAGTAGAAGCCTTCTGAATAATTGTCTTCTTTTAACACTATATTAAATCCATCTTGTTTATTAATATCGTTTGGTAATTTATTAATATATGATAAAATTATTTTTTTGTAATTTATATATTCTTCATTATCACCAACAAAGTTTACTAATAGTCTTGACCTATTAAAAATTAATTTTACAACTTTATACAAATTATCTTGTATATTAGTTATATTTTGCTCAAAGTTATCTAATAAACCTTCTATAAACAGATAAAAATCATACTCACTATGATAACTTGTTAGTTTACCATGTATACTGTTGTAGCTGCTAATTCTACGGACTACAAAAGCATGTCCAGAGTTTTTGAATTTATTATCTAGCATTAGTTTAATTTCTAAAAGAACGCTATATAATGCTTCTTTATTATCGAAGTCGGCATTTAACGTCGTCTCTTCCATTATAGTAACAAGTTTTTCAGCTTTTTCTACTAAATTCTTAGCTCCTACAATGAATTTAACCTCACATTTATCACTTTTATACTTTCTAAACACATCTATATGTGAACTAAGTCCACCTAAGTTTGCAGAAATCTCTTTAACAACTTCTGCTTCTGTCTTTTCTTTTGTATTAAAGTTAAACAATAAATATGTCAGTAATGATGCATATTGCAATTGTTTAACGCTAAAATCTGTAATATCAAATAATAGTTTGGAATATGAAATTCCATTAGTTATTGTATTGAAATGCGAGTATTTAATATTATTTATAGTCTCAAAATTAGTTTTGTTAAATGGATTTTTCAACTCTACTTCACGGGCATCAACACTTTTAATTTTTTCTAAATCTTCTTTTTTATCTGTACTAGCTTGCCACTCTTGAAGTTTCTTAGTTTCTTCTAAGATTTCTTCTACTTCTTTTTCACTAAGTTTTGAATTATAACTTATTAAATCTTTTTCCTTATTTTCCTTTTCAGTAGTCGGCAATAAATGAATAACAGCTTGTTTATTATTTTCCAAAATAAAATTTTTAGCTAATTTCTCAAAGTTTTTTTCATTGCAATTTTGCTGTAAACTATTAACTATACCATCTAAATCAAAGGCTTTTAATATGTTTTCTTCGTCATACAACCAAGTACGAAGTAATCTTATTGCATAAGATACACCTTTTGGAGATGATGTTTTATTAACTTCTTCTTTTATTGAAAAATTCTTTTTATTAATAGATGCTTGAACCTGTTCATAATCAAAGCCAGTATTAATAATATCACTTAATAACTCTTTGTATAATTTATCAAGCTCTGTTAATTTGTCATCTCTTACATACTTAAAAATAATTGAATATACTGCTTCTTTGCGGTCTTTTTGCAGATAACTATATACATCTTCACAGATATTATTATCTATAAAGTATTTTCTAAACTTTGTGTTACTACTTCCTAATAAAATATCATCTATAATATCAATATTTTCTATCTTAGCAAAGTTACTACTATCATCTAGCACATAATTATACGCGACGTAAGATTTATCCTTTACATCTTCATTAAAATATGTATGTTTTACTATCTCTTTAGAAAATGTTTCTTGACGCACTAATTTATAATCACTATAATCCTTATACTCATAATTATCTAGATAACTATCAATATGTTCTAAATATTTTTCTACATCCAAATCTCCATAAAGAACAATATAGCTATTACTTGGGTGATAGTTATATTCATACGTTTCAATAAATTCTTTATGAGTTATTGATGGAATAGCTTCTGGTTTCCCACCAGATGAATATTTATATGGTGTCTCACTAAGTAGATGTTCCGATATATATTGATCAAGAACTTCATCAACAGAAGAATAAACACCCTTCATCTCATTATATACAACACCTTTATAAATAAGCTCGGTATCTTTATTTTCTAAATGATAATGCCAACCTTCTTGAGCAAGAATATTCTTATTTTCTACAAGTTTAGGATTAAAAACGGCATCTAAATAAATATCCATTAAAATTTCTAAGTCTTTTTCATTTTTAGATGATACTGGATACATGGTTTTATCAGGAAATGTCATTGCATTTAAAAACGTATTAAAAGAACCTTTAAGTAATTCTACAAAAGGTTCTTTCACTGGATATTTCGCTGAACCACATAAAACAGAATGTTCTAAAATATGAAAAATACCATTGTCATTATACGGAATAGTTTTAAAACTTATGCTAAAACTTTTATTAATATCATCATTCTTAAAGAATACTAGACGTGCTTTTGTTTTAACATGCTCATATAAATAAGCAGTTGTATTTATATTTTTTAGATATTTTGTTTCTTTTAGTTCAAATGTCATATTTAATTTAGTAGTAGATTACATTTTTAGTAATGTAAGCACATCATAACCATTTAGTTTATCTTTTCCATTTAGACCATCTAATTCGATTAAGAATGCAATACCTACTACAATCCCTCCTAGTTGTTCTACTAATTTAATAGTTGCTTCAATAGTACCACCAGTCGCAAGTAAATCATCTGTGATTAAAACACGTTGCCCTGGTTTAATTGCATCTTTATGCATTGTTAAAGTATTACTACCATACTCCAAATCATATTGATAACTAATTACTTCACGAGGTAGTTTATTTGGTTTTCTTACCGGTACAAAACCAATTCCTAGCGAATATGATACAGGACATCCGATAATAAATCCACGTGCTTCTGGACCAACAACTACATCAACTTGTTTTTCTCGAGCATAGTTAACAATTTGATCAGTTGCATATTTATAAGCTTCCCCATCAGCCATTAATGTAGTTATATCTTTGAAACTAATTCCTTCTTTTGGCCAATCTGGTACAATTGAAATATATTTTTCTAAATTCATTTATTTTCTAATCTCCTAAAAGTTTTCTTAACTCATATATTATACTATAATTCGTTAGAATAAGCAATTTTTACAGCATTTTATTTTCCTTGAAAATATTAGTATTTTAGCTAAAACAGTCTTTATTCGATTAGCGAAAATAACATTATCTATTTTATAACTTTACAGATAATAAGATTTTAACTCACTTTTAAATAAACAGAGTATATTAAATAGATATATTAAATAATTTGTTATATAATTAAATTATAATAAATAATTAATCAGCGTAAATTAAGCAGACTTTTACCAATATAGTTTAGAAATGAAAGGAATTACTATGAAGAAGTTTTTTGAAAGCAAATTTTTATCATGTCTATTATTTATAGTTTACACAAGTATTTTGACATGGATAATAATTGCAAAAATGGATTGGTCACTAATAAAAACCATAAATACTAATTGGCTAGAAAACCCTAGATTACTGCTTCATCCAGGCACAACATGGCAAACTATTAATCTCACTCCATATGCTTATTTTAACTACATAGAAGTTCTATTAAATATTGCATTCTTTATCCCTCTAGGTATATTTATATATTTATTAAGAAATAAAAATAGTATACTTTTAACTACTTTTTTAGCCTTTCTTCTTAGTTTAGTATATGAACTTACTCAATACATCTTTGTTATAGGTTTCCCTGATATAACTGATATTATAGATAATACACTAGGAGGAACAGTTGGATCTATCCTTATAGGAATCATAAGTTTAATTTTTAGAAGTAAAACTAGATTATATATGAATATAATTTTATTCTGGTGTTCAATATATATCTTATATAAAATTTATTATTTAAGTTAGGAGATTAAAATGAAAAATTTTAATTTAACAAATGATTTTAATAAAATATTAGAAAATAATAAAATTGTGATTTTTCAATATGGAACTATCACCTGCGCGCCATGTCATTCACTAAAATATAAACTCACTGAGTGGCAAAAAGAAAATTCTAATATCGAAGTTTATTATATACCTATTGAAGATAATATAGAACTCGCTGCTCAAAATGGGATTTTATCTACCCCTACTATCGAAGTTTATATTGAAGGAAAGCTATTCATTCAACGAAGCGGATATTTCAGTTTAGATGAAATATTAAATAAAGTAGAAAAATATAAATCCATTCTTTACTAAACAGCTTTGTCTCTTATGATGTTAAACGAACGTCTAAATAAGTAAAAAACACTCCTTGTTATCATGTAAGGAGTGTTTTCCCGTTCAATAATTTGTTGTTATGAAAATACTTTATTAATATTCTCTATACTTTCTTTTAGGAAAATTCTCTCCATTTCGAAAATATTTTCCATTCTAACAAAACTTGAAGATTTTTTTAAGTCTACAATTTCATAATCAGGATTTAAAATAATTGTATTATTTTCAACCTTAACTAAATTTAACTCTTGAAAAATTTGTATCATTATTTTAAGACTATCAACATTGGTAACCAGCACTTTTAATATAGAATCCAAATGTTGAGATATATTTATTTGTTTGTTGGATGAGTTTATAAGAAGGTTAAATAGCTTTATTAATCTATTTTTATCTATTTTATAAATATCAGACATTACTTTGCTTTCTGAACAAACCAGGTGTATTTTTTTAGGTTTTAACTCCAATAATTTTTCTACTTGTTCTCGATTTTGTGGTATATCTAATAAATAAATGTTTTCAAATGTCTCATCTATATCTGCTAAATCTTTGTAACTATAAAAATTATTCTCTTTATTTACTAAGTGCTTAGAAAGTTTTAAGCAATTATTTGGAATATTATCTATATTAAAGTTTATTCCACGTAAGTCTTTGAATAAAAATTCTTTAATTTCCATATCAATAATATGTGCTTGTAACTTTGTACGACCGTTAAAATTGTTTTTATCTAAAGTACAAAGTAAATCAATAATATCATTCTTTTCTATAGAATTGAAAGCTGAATTCTCTTTAAAACTGATACATTCTAAACTTCCAACTTCGTCTGCAATAGTTAATCTCATATACTGTTTCTCTGCGCCAAAATATACTTTATCTAAAATCTTAGCATTCTCTAATAAAATTGTTGGCTTCTCAAAGTCCATACCATAAGGCTTCAATGCATCTAACGAATTTAAAAATTGATAACTCATTTCTTCTAATGAAGTTACTATATCAATAGTTTTTGTTGATTTTAACTCGTTTGTATTTTTATATTCTGCAAAATCTTTATTAAGTTCTTCTTCAATTGTTTCAAAATTATTTTCTTCAAAAGAAAAACCGGCAGCTAATGTATGTCCACCATAAGCAATAAATTTATCTCCAATTTTGTTTACGGCAGTATAAATATTAAAATCAAAAATACTTCTCGCAGACCCTTTTAAGATGCCATCTTTATTAGTCATAATAAGAACCGGTCTTTGATATCTTTCCACAATATTAGAGGCAACTATACCCAAAACGCCCTCATGATAATCTCCATAAATCATAATAACATCTTTATTTTTCTTATCACTATTTTCTATTTTTGAAATAATATCCTTTGTTATAGCTTCTGTAACGGATTTTCTCTGAATATTGTATTCTTCTATTTTTTCCGCGAGAATTTTTGCATCGTAAGCATCTTCTGCCATTAAAAAAGATAGACCTAACTTAGCGCTACTCATACGACCAATAGAATTCAACTTAGGTGCAATATAAAAACCAATAGTCTGTTCATCAACTTTTGAAGTAATACCTGATAATTCTAGTAACATTTTTATTCCGATGCGAGGATCTTCATTAATTAATTCTAATCCTTGTTTAACAAAGATTCTATTCTCATCAGTTAATGATACCATATCTGCAATTGTTCCTATTGCAACCAAGTCCAAAAGAAAATCTGGGAAAATTTCTAATAAAGCATGAGCAAGTTTAAATGCAACACCTACCCCGGCAAGTTTTCCAAATGGATAATTACCATCTGGATGCTCTGGATGAATAACTGCATAAGCATTAGGGATAACATCTTGAATTTTGTGATGATCCGTAATAATAACATCACAACCAAGCTCGTTTGCGAGGTTTACTTCTTCTACACCTGCAATACCATTATCAACTGTAATAATTAATGTAATACCAGATTCAATAATTTTTGTAAATGCCTCTTTATTAGGACCATAACCTTCATCAAATCTATTAGGAATGTATGATGAAACATTAGCGCCAAGTGATATCAATGTTTCCACTAATAATACTGTTGAGGTGATTCCATCAGCATCAAAGTCCCCATATACAAGAATCTTCTCTTCATTTTCTATCGCATCGTTGATTCGATCAACTGCACGTTGCATATCGTGCATTAAAAACGGATCATATCCTTCTTCATAATCATCAGAAAAAAACTTTTTCACTTCACTTATATCATGAATTCCTCTAGAATCAAGAATTTTGGCAATATTTTTTGAAATATTGTACTCCTCAAGCTGCATTAGAAAGTCTTCATTATTTTTAGGAAAGAGCCATTTATACTTAATCCCCATTATTTCACCACCTGTCTATTCCTCTGAATCATCCTCTAATTTTTCTTTTGTAAATAATAATTTTTCAGTTCGTTCATATTTTTTTGCAAGAGATTTGTAACGTTGATACCAGTAAAAACTAGCAGCAATCCCCCCCATAAAAAAACAAATAAAGAATAACAATGTTAAAGGTAATTTTAAAGTAAAGAATATAAATGATACCGGCACAGAATTATAATTCATAATAAAAAATGTAACAATAGATACAAATGCTATTACAATCCCAAATACTTTATATGGTAGTTTATTATCCATTTATTGTACCTCCTTCATTATATCTATAAATTCATCTTCACCTAACACTTGAATCCCTAGTTGTTCTGCTTTAGCAAGTTTTGATCCCGCCTTTTCCCCAGCAATTACATAATCTGTCTTCGAAGTAACACTACCTGTTACCTTAGCACCCAAACGTTCTAAATATTCTTTAGCTTCATTACGAGTAAGTTCAACTAATTTACCAGTAAGAACTATTGTCTTCCCTGAAAATATATTGTCAGTATTTCTATCTTGTATTTCATACTGTGAATTCATACCAATTTCAATTAACTCATTAATAAATCTAAGATTATTATCATTTGATAAGTAATCTACTATTGATTCAGCTGTGATTAACCCTATATCAGGTAATTCTAATAATTCATCAACTGTTGCTTTAGAAAAGTTAGTTAAATTTTTATAATATTCTGCAAGAATTTTACCTGCTTTTTTACCTACATTTAAAATACCTAACGCAAAAATAACTTTATCCAGTGAACTTTGCTTTGAATTCTCTATTGCATTTAAGAGGTTATCTACTGATTTATCCCCCATGCGTTCTAATTCGACAAGTTTATTACGATCTAAAGAAAATAAATCTATAGTATGTTTTATAATTCCTTTTTCATACAATGTTGCTACTACTTTATCACCCAGACCTTCAATATTTAAGGCTTCTCGTGATGCAAAGTGAATAATTTTTCTAATATTTTGTTCTGGACAGTCCGGATTCAAACATCTAGTAAACGGATCTCCTTCTTTTGTAAAAGTTTTACTTTGACAAGATGGACATATATTAGGCATAACATATTTTTCACTATTATCAAGACGTAATTCTTCCACTACTCGAACTACTTTCGGAATAATTTCTCCTGCTTTTTTTACCACAACCATATCTCCTATATGAATATCTAATTCATCTATGATATCCTTATTATGCAGAGAAGCTTTAGATACAGTTGATCCAGAAATATTAATAGGATTTAAGACTGCTACTGGTGTTATAATTCCTGTTCTTCCCACACTTAGTTCTATATCCAGTAATTTTGTCGCAAGTTCTTCTTCTGGAAACTTATATGCCGTTGCCCAACGCGGGCTTTTTTGCGTACTTCCAATCTCTTTTTGTAATGAATAAGAATTTACTTTTATAACAATCCCATCAATTTCATATGGCAAGTCTTGTTTATGCTCTTCCCAATACATAATATAATCTACTACTTCATCTATAGTTTTACACAACTTAAAATTAGGATTAACTGGTAGACCTAAATCAGCTGCTACTGTCAATGCCATTTTTTGTGAGTTAATATTCTCATCACCAACAACAGAGTAAATAAATGCAGATAATTTTCTCTTAGCCGTTATTTTAGAATCTAATTGTCTAAGTGATCCTGCTGCAGCATTACGTGGATTAGCAAATAAAACTTCATTATTTTCTTCACGTTCTTTATTAAGAAGTTCAAATGACTTTTTAGGGAGATATACTTCTCCTCGAACTTCAAATGATTTTTTAGTTTTAAGAGTTTTTGGAATAGAAAATATAGTCTTAATATTTTCTGTAACATTCTCTCCAACCATACCATCTCCACGTGTAGCGGCACTCACCAATTTACCATTTTCATAATTAATTGAAATTGCCAATCCATCTATCTTCAATTCACAAATATACTCTATACTGTCATCTGAAGACAACTTACTTATCCTACTATCAAAGTCTCTTAAGTCTTCTATCGAAAAAGTATTTGATAAACTCAACATAGGAACTTTATGTATAACTTTTTCAAATTCATCTAGTACTCTATCTCCCACTCTTTGTGTTGGAGAATCGTCTAGAATGAATTCTGGATATTCTTGTTCTAATTTTTCTAGTTGTTTGTATAATGTATCATACTCAGTATCGCTAATTTGTGGATTGTCTTCTACATAATAGTCATACGAATACTTATTTAACAGTGCAACTAGTTTAAAAATTTCCTCTTTTATGTGTTCCACTTCAGATTATTCCTTTCTCGTAAGATTTGCATATTCTATAAGTAGTATTTTCGGGCCAACTTTTTCAAAGTCTACCTTAACACTATCTTTCTCAATACTTAAAACTTTACCTTCACCAAATTTTTTATGAACTACTATATCCCCAACTACATAATTCGTTCTAACATCAGTTTTAGGCTTATCTGCAATTTTTATTTTCGGACTAAGTCTACTTATAAATTTTGTGACACTTTCTAATTGAGATTCTCCGCTATCATTTGCGGTTGCACCGAATCCAGACTCAAAGTGCATAAGTTTATTCGGAACTTCGTCTAAAAAACGAGAGCGTTTATTATTTTTAATAGAACCAAATTGCATACGACGATTAGCATATGACATAAATAATTTTTCTTTTGCTCGTGTAATTGCAACATACGCTAGACGACGCTCCTCTTCCATTTTATTGCGTTCATCTTCACTACTTTCTGCATCACGAATAGATGGGAACAAGTTTTCTTCTAATCCCATAATAAAGACAACTCTATATTCAAGACCTTTTGCTGCGTGTACTGTAGAAAGAACTACAGAATCATCTTCATTTTCATCATCAGCATCAGATGTTAATGACATTTCTGAAATAAAATCTATTAAATTGTCATTCATACTTGAAAATTGTTTTGCAGAAGATACTAATTCTGAGATATTTTCAATTCTACTTTCTGCATACGCATCTGCTGATTCTTTTAACATGCTTTCATAACCAGAATCTTTATATATACCCACTATTAAATCTTCAATTGAATACTGTTCTGTTTGTGAATATTTCTCTATTAATTGTGTTAATAAATGTATATTTGTTATAATTTTTTTAGAAACACCAATCATATCAATATTTTTAAGTGCCTCAAACAGACTTAACCCATATTGTTCTGCATAATTATCTATCTTAGCCATTGAACTCGCTCCAATTCCACGTTTTGGAACATTTATAATTCTTCTTAAACTAAATTCATCATTTTTATTTACAATAACATTCATATAAGCTAATAAATCACGAATTTCTTGACGCTGTAAGAACTTTAAAGAACCTATTAATTTATAAGGAATCCCAAAAGCCATACATGAATTTTCCATAGAACGCGATAAATAGTTAGCTCGATATAAAATGGCAATATCTTTATAATCAACACCCTGAGCTTTTAAATCTAAAACTTTCTTAGCAATATCATCAGTTTCATCTTTATCGTTTGTGGAAGCATATACTGTAATTTTGTCTCCACCTTTATTTTCGGACCACAATGCTTTATCTTTTCTATCAGTATTATTTTTAATAACAGCATTAGCAGCATCTAATATTGTAGAATTAGAGCGATAATTTTGGTCTAAAAAAATAACTTCTACATCTTCATAATCTTTTTCGAAATTAATAATATTGTCGCTACAAGCTCCACGCCAGCTATAAATACTCTGATCATCATCACCAACAACGCAGATATTCTTATGAACTTCTGATAACATTTTTATAAGTTTATATTGAATAACGTTAGTGTCTTGATATTCGTCAACATGAATGTATTCAAATTTATTTTGATAAATAGCCAGTACTTCTGGATGTTTTTCAAAAAGAACTATAGTTTTTAACATCAAATCATCAAAGTCAAGAACACTATTTTTTTTCAAATACTTTTGATAATATTCATATATTTCAGCCACATTTTTCATAAATCCGAATCTTGCTTGTGCTTTCATTTCATTAACACTTATCATACTATTTTTTGAATTAGATATAATTTTTAAAATATTATTTGGTTGATAAGAATCCTCTGATAAATTAAGTTCTTTGACAATATTTTTAATAATTGTTTTTTGTTCACTTGTATCTAATATTGTAAAGTTTTTATTATAACCTAACAAATCTATATGTTGACGTAAAATTCTTACACACATAGAGTGAAATGTATTTATCCAAATATATTTAGAAGTTTCTCCTACAAGACTATAAATTCTTTCTTTCATTTCTTTAGCAGCTTTGTTTGTAAAAGTAATTGCAAGGATATTACTTTCTAAAACATTCTTTTCTGCTATCAAATATGCAATTCTATTAGTTAAGACGCGTGTTTTTCCACTACCAGCACCCGCTATTACCATAACTGCTCCTTGAGTTTTTAAAATAGCTTTTAGCTGATTTTCATTCATATTTTGTACTAATTCCACTATATTTCTCCTAGTTTTGATATACTTTTATTTTAACATATTTTCAAAACAAAAACTCAGATTAAATCTGAGTTTTTACTTTTTTATATTCTAAATCACTATAAGAAAATTGCAATCGCTGATATAAAACCACTTGCTAAAATTGCAAAAATCATAATCCACAATACAATTTTAAAAATTCTCTTATTCATCTTCTAACTATTCTACCTCACCTAAAGTTTCTATTCCTAAATCTAATTCATTTATATCATGATTAATATTTTCATCAGCAGTATCCGATTTATTAGACTTATTCATAATTTTTTCACGGACAAGATGATAGATTTCGTTATACAATTCTTCGTTCTCTTCAAATACTTTTTTTATGTTTTCGCGACCTTGCCCTAATCTCTCTCCATTGTAAGAGAACCAAGAACCCGATTTATTAATAATGTCTAAATCTACAGCAAAATCAAGCGTTTCTCCGATTTTAGAAATACCTTCACCAAACATAATATCTACTTCAGCAATCTTGAATGGAGGCGCCACTTTATTTTTAACTATTTTAATCTTAGTTCTATTACCAAGTATCTCACTGTCAGCGCCTTTAATCGCTTCTCCCTTACGTACATCGATACGTACTGTAGAATAGAATTTCAATGCACGTCCTCCGGTTGTTACTTCAGGGCTTCCAAACATAACACCAACTTTTTCACGTAGCTGGTTGATAAATAATGCTATAGTATTAGCTTTATTTATTTGTCCTGTTAACTTACGTAGTGCTTGAGACATAAGTCTTGCTTGAAGACCTATATGATTAGCTCCCATTACACCGTCTATTTCCGCTTTTGGTACTAATGCTGCTACAGAGTCTATTACGATAATATCAATTGCTCCTGATAAAATTAATTTTTCTGCAATATCTAATGCTTGTTCACCACTATCTGGTTGTGATAAGAAGAATTTACCAGGTGTAAAGTCAACTCCAAGAGCCTTTGCATATTCAATATCCAGAGCATTTTCAGCATCGATAAATGCTGCAATTCCTCCTGTTTTTTGCACTTCTGCTATAGCATGTAACGCTATAGTTGTTTTTCCTGATGATTCTGGACCATATACTTCTACTATACGCCCTTTTGGATATCCACCAATACCTAATGCAGAGTCAATAGCCAATGACCCTGAAGATACAGCTTCAACTTTAATTGGATTTTCAGATGAAATATCCATTATTGCACCTTTACCGTACTCTTTCTCAATTACTTTTATAGCTTCATTAATAGCTGCTTGACGTGCTTTTATATCATCTTTTTCTATATGTGTAACGAATTTATCTTTTGCTTTTTTAGCCATGATTTATCCTTTCTATTCTCCAATAACTGTTGTTAAAGTACCTATACCTTCAACAGTAATTTTTATTTCGTCTCCTTCTTTTAAGAATCTAGGTGGATTTTGCGCAGCACCAACACCCGCTGGTGTACCTGTTGCAATAATATCCCCTGCTTCTAAAGGAACAATTTTACTAATTTCTGCTAATACATCATCTACTCTAAATAACATTTCTGATGTCATTGCGTTTTGTTTAATTTCCCCATTAAGTTTTGTAACAATTCCCATTGATTCGGGAGAACTAACTTCATCTTTAGTAACTAAATATGGACCTACAACCGCAGATTTTTCTAACGATTTTCCTAGGAAAAATTGACCGTGTTTATATTGTAAATCAGTAGCTGTGATATCATTCATAATTGTATATCCAAAGATATAATCAAGGACAAGGGGTTTTAATATATTTTTCCCTGGTTTAGCAATAACAACAGCTAGTTCTGCTCCATAATCTAAACTATCAGTGATATCTTTATGAGAAGGAACCACCTCATTATTTCCTGCCAATGCTGTTGTAGCTTTTGTGAAGATGAGAACATCTTTTGGAGTTTTCGCAAGTTCATCCCCTAGTTCGTTAACGTGAGCTTCATAATTATGTCCTACACATAAAATATTTTTAGGTGTTCTTGTAATAGGTGAACGCCAAATTATTTTATCAAATGGTACTTTATAATCATTTGCTTTACCACTTTCTTCTACGACTTTTAATACTTTTCTTACTTTTTCAATAAAAGAAACACCATATACTTCTATAGCTTCTCTTAATGTCTTCGGAATTATGTTTTCATTATCAAAATCTTCTAATACTTTTATTAAATCCCAAGCACTTTCTTCACGTTTTACTTTTACTCCGTATAATTCCTTATCGTTATAACTAAAAGATAAAAATTTCATAGTTGCCTCCTCGATTCGTTTTATTATCATTTATGTTATTATACCATATTTTTATATATAATACTATAGAATATTTCAAAAAAATAAAGTTATCCGTATATTTTTTTGAAAAAATTAAGATAACTTTATTATAAGTGGAATTGTTATTATAATTCCGTTTTTAATTTTTTTACAATATTTTTAGGAATACCTAACTCTATTAACTTCTCCTCTCGAGCATTCTTTATCTCCTCAATAGATGAGAATGATTTTAGGAGCACTTGTTTCCTTGCTTTTCCTATACCTGAAATATTATCTAAACTAGAAGTAAACATATTTTTAGTTTTTGTAGCACGATGATATGTTATTGCAAACCTATGCACCTCATCTTGAATTTGTTTAAAAAATAGATATTCTGCAGATCTTTTTGGGAATTCAATGATTTCATAATCATCTGTTATTATATATTCTGTAATATGTTTATCATTTTTAACCAATCCTATTATCTTCACATCGTATAATTTTAATTTATCATGGACAATTTCTATCGCAGCATTTAAATGACTCTTTCCTCCGTCTATAATAAGTAATTCTGTATTAGTTTTCCCATTTTTATAATTTCTATACAGAACTTCTTTCATAGTACCAACATCATTAATTCCTTGAGTTTCTTTAACTTTGAATTTTCTATATTTATAGGGATTTTTCTTACCATTTGTAAAATTAACTTTAACAGAGACCGCATCCACCCCCATTATATTTGAATTATCAAAAGCATCTATACTATTGATAGAATTCACCCCTAATTTTTCTGCTATGTTATTAAGTGTAACTTGAAGTTTTCTTTCTTTTAGTTCTTCAGTCTCAAGATTATTGTTTAAGAAGTATTTTGCATTTTCTTTAACTGTATCTAAAATTTTACGATGAGTCCCTCTTTTTGGAATAATTGTTTTAACACCAATAACTTCACTTAATAAATCAATATTTTCGATATCAATATAAATCTCTTTGGGAAGCTTATTAACTGTATAATATTGCATCAAATAAGAATATACAATTTGTTCTGGCTTATCATAAAGTGAAAAATATTCAACCTTTCTCTCTATTATATTACCGAGTCTAGAAATAAATATTTGTATACAGATATAATCTGAATTATAACAAAAACCTATGTAATCTCTATCAATTTTGCCACTATCTGATACAACTTGATTTTCTATTGATACTTCAATTGATTTTATAAAATTGTGAATCTGTGCAGCTGATTCAAATTCCAAATTATTTATATGATTTTTCATTTTTTCAGATAGATCATTTAATATTTCTTTAGTATCACCATTTAAAAAACTACGAATTTTAGCAATTTGTTTTTTATATTCTTCCTGCGATATTTCTTTTGCACATGGTCCTATGCACTCTCCTATTTGATAATACATACATGGACGTTTTTCTACAGGATTGCATCGGCGTAAAGGATAGATTTTATCAAGTATTTGCTTTACCCTAGATGCTGACTTACTATCAACATAAGGTCCAAAATAAATATTTTTATTATTTTTTTTATACTTCCTCGTTAAAACAAGTCGTGGATGTTCTTCTTTTGTAATCATTAAATACGGATAACTTTTATCATCTTTTAGTCTTATATTATAATAAGGTCTATATTTTTTAATTAGGTTATTTTCGAGAATCAAAGCTTCTTTTTCTGAATTTACAATAATGTACTCTAAATCCTCTATTTTAGAAACAAGTATTTGAGTTTTTTTATTATGAGAGCCTGTAAAATAACTTTTAACCCTATTTTTTAAATTTTTAGCTTTACCTACATAAATAATTTCTCCGATATTATCTTTATATAAATAACAACCTGGATTACTAGGTAAAGACTCTAATTTTTTCTTTAATGTCATATTCATATAATCACCATATAAAAGAGAGTGATGAGAAAATTGTGATTTTCAGTCATCACTCATTAATACTAATTATTATTTCTTCCTGATCTATTTCCACCTGTATTATTATTATTTGTATTACCAGAGTCACTTCCATTACTATCGTTAGGATTTGATGGTTTCAATCTATTTTTTCCTTTAGACACAACTATCTCTAATGATTCCTCACTAGGAATAATACTAGTTCCACTTCTAATGCTTTGAGAAATAACAGTTCCTTCTTCTTGATCAGAGTATTCCTCTTTATAAGATACATTTCTAAAACCATATGAAGAAACTAAGCTCTCAACTGTGCTTCTATCCTCGCCAATTAGATTAGGCATTGTTATTTTTTTCTTACCTGTAGAAACTTTAATAATTAATTCTCTATCTTTTGGAACTATTTCTGTACCTGCTGTAATATTTTGAGAAACAACTTTACCTGCATCATACTTATCGCTCTCAACTTTTTCTACTGTTATATTTTTAAAACCAAGTTTTGCTGCATTTCGTTTTGCTGTATCTTCATCCAACCCAATATAATTTGGCATATCAACTGTTTTCTTTCCAGAAGAAACACGTAAATCTACTTTAGATCCTTTTCTTATTTTTTTACCTGCTTTAGGATCTGTTTCTATTACCGTATTTTCCTTGACATCGTCACTTGCGACTTCAGTAATATCCCCCACTTCTAATCCTGCTTTTACAATCGACACTTTAGCTTCTTCAACTGTTTTATTTTTTACATCGGGCACAGACACACTATCTGCTCCTATAATATAATTATACGCAAAGAACGAACCAACAACTATCGCTATTATAGCTAAAATTGCTAAAATAATATGTTTCGCTCTAGAAGTCTTTTCTTTCTCTTTTTTATCTGAATAATTATTTTTATAGCTACCCTTATTTTTATTATATCTATCCTGTGTATGTTTTTCATTATCATTATAGTCATCGTAAAACTCTTGGTTTTGATAACTAGTATTTGCATAACTAGATTCGATATCACGTACATCAACATACTGAGTTTGGTTGTAATTTTGCGTGTTAGAATATTTAGTATCTGAAATCTTAAATCCAGTATATTTATTTTCATACAATCGTTCTGGATTTAAAACTGTACTTAAGTCAACTGCTAATTCTTTAGAACTAATGTAACGTTCATTTGGATTTTTCATAGTTGCTTTTAATACAATATTTTTTACACTTTGAGGCACATTCTCTCTATATCTGTCAATATCAGGTAATTCTTCTTGTAAATGTTTTAATGCAATAGCAACTGCAGACTCTCCTTTAAATGGAATCTGTCCAGTAATCATTTCAAAAATTAAAATACCTAAAGAATAAATATCACTCTGTGCTGTTGCAACATTCCCACGTGCCTGTTCTGGAGATAAATAATAAACAGTTCCTAACATTTGATTAGTTTGTGTCAGAGTAGTATCTCCATAGGCTCTTGCAATACCAAAATCTGTAATTTTACAAGTTAAATCATTATTCATTAAAATATTTTGAGGTTTTATATCTCTATGAATAATACCATTTTGATGAGCATGACTAAGTCCATCAGCAATCTGTTTTGCAATATGGACAATAGTTTCAACAGGCATTTTAGGATTTTTTGCCATATAGTCTTTTAGTGTCATCCCTTCAACATATTCTAATATAAGATAATAAAAATCCCCTTCATTTTCAACATCATAAATTGAAACAATATTAGGATGAGAAAGACTAGTAACAGCCTTAGCCTCTCTATTAAACCTTTTTACCGCATCTGTATCATTAGCATCTATTTTAAATGTCTTTATAGCTACTTTACGATCTAATATCGTATCATACCCTAACCATACCGTTGCCATCCCACCAGTTCCGAGATGATCTAGTATTTTGTATCTATTGCATATTATATTATTTATCACTATTGTCACCCCTTAAATTTTTTAATATCGCTACAGATATATTATCTACGCCACCGCGCTCAACACTAAGATTTATTAATTTTTCTACAGCTATAGATAATTCTTCTTGACGAATTATTTCTTTAATTTCTTCCTCATCTAACATGTTAGTTAAACCATCTGAACAAATCAAAAAGTAATCATATTTTGATAAATCATCTATGAAGGTATGCAAATCTATTCTTTCCCTAGTAGCTAGTGCTTGTGTAAGTACATGCTTTTCTGGATGAGTTTTGGCTTCCTCTTCTGTGATTACACCTGCATGAATCAAGGCACCTACAAATGAATCTTCAATAGTAACAACACTCATTTCATTGTCACTAGTAATTCCATATGCTCTACTATCTCCGATATTATAGACCACTACTTGATTATCAAAAGTTGCTACTGCAACAATTGTTGTACCCATTTTTTTATTTTTAGATTTAGATTTTTCGAATAATTCTTTATTCAATTTTTCAATTTTGTCATACAACCAATTTTTCATATTATTAAAATTTGCAAATGTTAAGTTTTGCCAATCTTTTTCCAAAGTAGAAACTATATAATTACTTGAATATGCTGCATTGCTGTGACTTCCAACACCATCACAAATTATAGCAAGTGCCTCGCCTTGTTTATTTTTAACAACACTTACTGCATCTTCATTTTTTAATTTTCTACCTTTATTACTATTATACGAATATACTAGTGGCATCTGGAATTCCTCCTTTTACCTCGTCTTTACGTTCTTTCGCTCTAAGCTGTCCACAAGCTGCATCTATATCATCTCCTTGTGTTCTTCTTATAGTTACGTTTACTCTATTTTTTTTCAATATTTTTTCAAATGCGAAAATATCATTTTTACTCGTTCTTACATAATTACGTTCTGGAACATAGTTTATAGGAATTAAGTTTACATGGCAATTTAAATCTTTTATAATTTCAGATAGTTTTTCCGCATGTTCTCGTTGATCGTTTACTTTACCCATAAGGCCATATTCAAATGTAATACGGCGATTTGTAGTTTTTTGATAGTATTTTAATGCTTCCATAAGCTTGTCAATATTATAAGCACGGTTAACAGGCATTATTTTACTACGTAACTCATTTGTTGGTGCATGCAGTGAAACTGCAAAATTAATCTGAATTTTTTCATTTGCAAAATCATAAATTTTAGGAACTATTCCTGATGTAGAAACTGTGATATGGCGAGCACCAATATTAAAACTCTCATCACTATTTACAATTTTTATAAAGTCCATCATTTCATCATAATTCTCAAAAGGTTCCCCAATTCCCATGATGACAATACTAGAAATTCTTTCTCCTCTTTTATCTAGTTCTTGTTGAACTTTCAGAACTTGTGATACTATTTCACCCGCTTCTAAATTACGCTTTAATCCACCTAATGTTGAAGCACAAAATGTACATCCAATTCTACAACCTACTTGAGTTGTAACACATAACGAATTTCCGTATTTGTTTTTCATAAGAACACTTTCAATAGTATACTTATCTTGCAGTTCAAATAAAAACTTCATCGTACCATCTATTGATTCTTGCTTTATAATCGTATTAAGGGTTGTTATCTCAAACTCTTCTGCTAGTTTTTCTTGTAAAGATTTTGGAACATTCTTCATTTCTGTAAAACTAGTAATACGTTTTTTATATAACCAATCATAAATTTGTTTTGCTCTGAATTTTTTCTCACCTATGCTAACTAAATACTCTTCTAGTTGATCTAGGCGTATAGAGTATATAGACATCTTTTCGAAATCTTTTAACCATCTAGACTTTTTATAGCCTTTAAAATCTGTAATTAACATTTTTCCTCCATTTTTCTTAATTTAGCGATGAAAAATCCATCGCATTCATAATCATCTGGTAATATTTCTATCGTACCATTATCTTGAACTTTCACTTTACTATTATTTAAAGTTATTTTCTCTAGTCTAAAATCTTTATTTTCATTTAAGAACCGTTCTATATTTTCTATATTTTCTCTCTTATCGATTGTGCATGTAGAGTAGACAAGAACCCCACCTACTTTTACGTAGCCTTTACTATTTTCTAAAATCTTATATTGTAAAGCTGCTATGCTTTCTATGTATTTATCAGTAATTTTATACTTAATTTCAGGTTTATTTTTGATAACACCTATACCAGAACACGGAACATCACAAATAACAATATCAAAATTATTTAAAAAATTGATATTACATTTTGTTGCATCCTGCTCATACGTTTTAATATTATCTATTTCTAGTTTCTTTATATTTTCTTGGATTAGTTTCAATTTATGTATATATTTATCACATGAAATTAAACTTGAATTAAAATACTTACTTGCAATATGTAGACTTTTTCCACCTGGAGCAGCGCATGTATCTAATATGTTATATTTAGTACTAACATTCTCTCCTATAGCACAAGCAACAAGAGAACTAGCCTCATCTTGAATAATATAATATCCTTCTTTGAAATATTTATTATTTATGTCTAATTTATTTAATAATAAGCTATCCTCACATATATCACTAGATAAAGCATTAGAACCTAATTTTTCTAATAAACTCTCTTTTGATATTTTTAAAGGATTATAACGGATACTATTCTTACTCTTAGAATTAAATGATTTTACAATACTCTGTGCTTTTTCTTTCCCATATTGTCGCTTCAAAATACTGTATAACTCTTCTGGGCAACTATTCTCTATATAGAACTTTTCTTCCTTATTTTTATACTTTAATGCTAAATCATTTAAATTACGCTCAATGTTACGCAAAATACCATTAACAAAATTCCCTGTTATATTCCCTAATATTTTTTTTGATAGTTTCACCGCTTCATCTATTATTGCAAAACTAGGAGTTTTATCCATATATAAAAGTTGATAAATAGCCATTATTATGATTATTTTAACCTTAGGCTTAACCCTACCTTTTGAATAATTTTTTAATATATGTTCCAAGTACATTTTATTTTTGATAGTACCGTATACTACCTCGCTAATAAAACGTTTATCCTGTTCTTCAAGTTTATATTTATTAAAATACTTATTTAACGTAATATTGCTATAGGCATCTTCTTGAAATATATCACAAAGAATTTCATATGAAATCTTTCTTGTATTTATATTACTCATTAATTCCACCTAAAATTGTTCCAACATAATCTTTTTTATTTGATAAAAAATTAACAACTGGCATACGTTTTTTCCCTGATATTTGCAATTCTTTAACTTTAAGTACTGTATTTTTACCGCAAAGAATGTAAATATATTTTTTATCTTGTTTTATTATAGTTCCTGCTTTTTCTGCAGAGTAGTTTTCTTCTAATTCAACTACTTCACTATTCCAAATTTTAAGTATATTTTCATCCAAATATGTAAATGCTCCTGGTGTAGGATCTAATGCTCGAATTTGATTAAATATTTGTCCTGCTGATTTATTCCAATCTATCTTCTCATCTTCTCTGAGAATATTACGAGCAAATGTTGCTAATGAATCATCTTGTTTTTCTGGAGCAATATTTCCTGTAAATATATTCGGTAAAGTTTCTTTTAATAAATCTCTTCCTGCAATTGAAAGTTTATCATGTAGACTTTCATAATTATCACTATCTAATATATCTACTTCTACTTTAGATATCATATCTCCAGCATCTAATTTTTTTACCATATACATAATAGTAATTCCTGTTTTTCGATGGTCTTCTAAAATTGAATACTGAATTGGCGCTCCCCCTCTTAATTTTGGAAGCAATGAACCATGAACATTTATACATTTATATTTAGGTATTTCTAATATAGTCTCTGGTACTAATTGCCCATATGCTGCAGTGATAATAATATCCGGATTTAATTCTTTCAATTCAGCTAGAACATCTTCGTCACCTGATATTTTTTCAGGCTGTAGTACTCTTATTCCTTTTTCTTCAGCAAGAATTTTAACCGGAGGGGCGGTTAAAACTTTTTTTCTTCCCACTTTTTTATCAGGTTGAGTTATTACTAAATCTACCCCAAAATTTTCTATTAACATTTCTAATATCGGAACAGCAAACTTGGGAGTTCCCATAAATACTATTTTTTTCTTATCCATTTGTTTCTCCTATAAACAGTATAATCAATTAATTATACCATATTTTAAGCTATTCTTCTAATAATGAAGTATTAAAAGCATTTATGTATACTAATTATTTCCTTCTAAATCTAACAATATTTTTTTATTTTCAATTCCTGCTGCAAATCCTACTAAAGATTTATTTTTCGCTACAACTCTATGACATGGTATAAATATTAATAGCGGATTGCGAGCAACTGCATTTCCCACTGCTTGAGCTGACATATTATCCAAATCTTTTATTTTAACTATCTCATCTGCAATATCTTTATATGTTGTAGTTTTTCCATACGGTATTTTTCTTAATATCTCCCATACTAATATCCTGAAATTAGTTCCTTCAAATTTTATATCAACATTATCAATATCTGGATTTTTCTTATTAAAATATTTTTTCAACCAGTCTTCGCTATTTTTAAATATCATTAAATCCTTATTTTCTTTCCAGTCATTTAATTTATTTGGAAAATATTTCTGATTTTCTAAATAACAGCCTGTTAAATATACTCCATCAGAAACTAAATAAAGTTTTCCAATTGGACTATGATAAATTTTATAATACATATATCTTCCTTTCAATCAAAAAATGATGTTTTATGAAACTTATTTCAACAAACATCACTTCTTATTAATTAATTTTCTTCTTTATATATTTTTATTAATAAAAATACTACCCCAATACAAATATAACAATCTGCTAAATTAAATATTGGAAAATCATAACTAAAAATTCTAAAATCTAAAAAATCTACCACTTCATGACGGATTAGCCTATCAATAAAATTACCAATAGCACCTCCCGTAATAAGTGAAAAAGTTAAGATATCAAATTTAGTTAATGTGTTTTTTCGATTATACACATAGTAAAGAAGTATTGCTAAAAATAGTACTGTTACCGCTAAAAAAAATAATCTGCTATCTTGTAAAATTCCCCAAGCAGCGCCTCTATTTCTATGAGAAGTAATACTAAAAAAATTAGATATAATCTCTGAACTTTGGCCTAAAGTCATTTTTTCTACAATATAGTACTTACTTCCTTGATCAAATAAAATAAAAGCAAGCGCGAATAAAAAAATATATAGCATAATTTCACTTCTCCTTATTATAATTAAATTAATAATTTTTCTAATTCAGGGTCAATAATTTTTTCACCTCTTGCAGGTAATTTATATCGACCCAAGTGAATTAATTGATGATGTATACGTCCCCAACTTTCCATAGGAAATATTGACATGAGCTTTTTCTCAACTTGAAGAGGATTGTCTTTTTTATCTGCTAATCCAAACATCTTCGCTACACGCTCTACATGTGTATCAACAGCTATAGCTGGCACATTAAATCCAACAGCAAGTACAACATTTGCCGTTTTTCTCCCAACTCCAGGAAGGGTTTCTAATTCTTCTCTAGTTTTTGGAATATCATAGTTATATACATCTCTTAACATATTAGCCATACCTACAATATTTTTTGATTTAGCTTTATATAGCCCGAGTGTTCGTATGTGTTTTTCTATATCTTCTACTCTAGCATCCGCATAATCATCTATTGTTTTATAGTGCTTAAATAAACTAACTGTAGCTCTATTTACATATTCGTCTTTACATTGCGCAGATAAAAGAACTGCTATAATTAGTTCTAAATTATTAGAAAAATTTAGTTCGCAATCTACATTTGGAAAAACTTTATCGAGATATTCCATAATTTGTTGTGCTTTTATCTTTTTTTCTTTATTTGTTAAACCAGTCATAACCTAACTTACTACCTCCTTGATCTTCATCATCAATTTGAGATACCTTATTATTTAAAATTCCATTAACATAGCTTATATTCCTAGAAATACTTAGAGCCTCATCTATATCTTTTTTTGTATATTTCTTATCAAACCATGATGTAACTATATCTAATTCCTTTGATGTTAACACTTTTGTTGTTACTCTTTCCACTAATTTTAAAAGGTCTCTTAACGTATAGTACTTATCATCTTTAGTAAAAATAAGAAACTCTATTTTATTATTATTAGCTAATCTGATAACTTTTTTATTTAATAAATTATTTATTTGTTCAAAAATATCTTGTTCAGATAAATTTAACGCAACCGCAAAGGAATTAACAGAAAATAGTTTTTTTCCCTGTTCTGTTAAATAATTTATCTGAAGAAGGAACATAGCCTCTTCTTCAGATAAGTTAAAATTCTTATAATTCATTAAAAAATCAGCATCAACTAACAAACCGTTTGTATTGATATTGATCATAGCTAGATACTCCTATGGTGTCAGCCTGTTTAATAAACGAGGGAAAGGTACTGTTTCACGAACGTGACCATTCCCAGTAATCCAAGCTACCGTTCTTTCAAGACCTAAACCAAATCCTGCATGTTCTACAGAACCATATTTACGTAAATCTAAATACCATCCATATGCATCAAGATTAAGGTCATGTTTTTTTATATTTTCTAATAGTTTATCATAATCATCTATACGTTGAGAACCACCAATAATTTCACCATATCCTTCCGGTGCAATAAGGTCTGCACATAATACTACACCTGGTTCTTCTGGATCTTCTATCATATAAAATGGTTTTATATCTAGTGGCCAGTGAGTAATAAATACTGGTTTATTATAGCTATTAGCAATAAATGTTTCATGAGGTGAACCGAAATCATCTCCATACTCTATATCATCAAAACCATTATCTTTTAATAATTTTATAGCATCTTTATATCTTATACGTGGGAATTCTCCACGAGCATTGTTAAGAGCCTCTAAATCACGTCCTAAAATTTTAAGTTGTTCTTGACATTTTTCAAGTACTTCTGTTAATAAGTAATTTACATATGCTTCTTGTAGAGCTAAACTTTCTGCATGATTACAGAATGCCATTTCTGCTTCAATCATCCAAAATTCAATTAAATGGCGACGAGTTTTAGATTTTTCGGCTCTAAATGTAGGCCCAAATGAAAAGACTTTTCCAAACGCCATTGCAGTCGCTTCAAGATACAGTTGACCTGATTGAGAAAGATAAGCTTCCTCATCAAAATATTTAGTATTAAAAAGTTCTGTTGTTCCTTCTGGCGCTGAAGAAGTAAGGATAGGTGGATCTGTTTTAATAAAACCTTCCTTCTCAAAGAAATCATATGTTGCTTTTATAATTTGATTTCTTATTGTTAAAATAGCGTGTTGTTTTTTAGATCGAATCCAAATATGACGATTATCCGCTAAAAACTCTACTCCATGCTCTTTTGGAGTTATTGGATAATCAATAGCTTCTGAAATGACCTCAAAACTTTCGATTTCCAACTCAATTCCTGATAATTCACGATCATTTTCTTTAACTAATCCAGTCACTTTTAAAGATGTCTCTTGTGGTAAATGACGTAATTGTTGATACTTTTCTTCTCCAAGACTCTCTTTTAAGGCGATAGCTTGAACAAATCCTGCTCCATAACGTAATTGGAAAAAGGCAATTTTTCCACTACTTCTTTTGTTAGCAATCCAAGCTCCAAGAGTCACTTTTTCTCCTAATTTCTCTTTTAAGTTACTGATATTCAACTTAGAATACCTCCTCCATTATTAATATTTTTTAAATTACAATTTCTTCTAAATTATTTTGATTAAAAGAAATTTTTACAAATTTTAATATTATTAGTTATATACAAACTACACAAATTATACCACAAAAATAAAGAATTTTAAATGGTCCTGTTTTAAGTTTTTGATTAATATTCTAAATCTTTAAGAATAACAATAGTATCAAAAAGATTCTTCAGATAATACTTATAATTTAAAATATCTCTAGTGGCATAACACCTACATATTACTTTATTATTTTTAATAACATCCGTATATAATTGAGCAAAACTATCTTTTAATGAAAAATTAATATATTTAACATACGTTTTTCTCTCTCTCTTACTAAAGTAGAGATTTTTATACTTAGTACTCTCAAAAATATAAAGTACCGAGCCCGGAAATTTTGAAGACATTAATTCTTTTTCGTCTTTTATATAAATCAAAGATACTTTGTTTGGCACATCTAAATATTGATAGTCGTGTCTATTAATAGTATTTATAAGAGTTTTAACTTTTTTGTCATCTATTACCAATAATACTAGTGTAGATTCTTGGTAGAGAATATCAAATGTATAACTATTTTTCTTATTTAATAAAGCATTCGTTAATTGTTTACAAAAATCACGTGTAATTGGAAGATATCTTTTAATATTTTTTAAACTATCTTGAAGAACTGCTATATCTTGTAAAATATACTCTAAGCTTTCATTATATAAAACTAAACTTTCTGAAATATACATTTCGTGTAAAAACTTAATAAGACTATCTAAATTTTCTTTAATTACTTTCAACTTTTTATCACTTGGATTTTGAGAAATAGCAATATTTAACTCAGTTATTACTAATTTATACCGATACTCTTTTATATTGTTTGAATCTAATTCATTTCCCAGTATTTTTTTATTTTCAAAAATTAGTGTATAATTAGAAAATTCATCATTGTTAAGTATATATTCTAAATTATCATAATTAACGATAACATTAGACGATCCTTTTGCTAAATGTTTTTTTTCATCAAAGTAATAAGAATTAGAAGATAATTCCAAAGCTTCTCTACACTCTTCTAAATATAGTTTTTCCAGGTAAAGCAAATTTAACTCTGTTAAATCTCCGTTAGTAGTTTCTAATATCCATATATATAATTTCACAAGTAATTTGTATAGATTTAAATCCTTCTTTTTAGATAATAAAGAAAAAATGTCCAAAGATATATAATCACTTTTTTTCTTAAGAACTGTATAGTCATTAATGTTAAACTTACTTATATAATCATCTACGTCAATTGATGAAAACAATATTCTACCGTTATTTTTTTTCTCTTTATTTACTAATTTAAGTTTGTTAAATTTAACACCGTCATAAACTATATAATCTCGTTTATCACAAATAATATCTGATGTTAAATTATTATTTTTGTAATATTCTAAAAACAAAGCTATATTACTATCTACTTTTTTTAATAATTTACAAATTTTATTATAGTTTTCTTTCTGAATCAATGGTATTCTTAATGCTATTGTTTCTAATAATTTAGCGGTAGCTTTTACATCAATAACTGCATTATGATAATTATCGCTAGAATAAATGTTAAGAGAAGCGGCTAAATCTGATAATCTATAGCTTGATTGTGTTGGTAAAAATAATCTAGCTAATTCTACAGTATCCAAAGACATTGAAGGAGAATATTCAATACCTATATCTTGAAAATGTTTTTTTAGTATTAAATAATCTGATTGTAGTCCGTGACATACTAAAATACCATCTTTTATATATTCATATAATACTTTTGAAACTTTTCTAAAACTAGGTTTATCCCTTAATATTTCATTTGTTATTCCTGTTAAATCAGTTACAAAACTAGTTATATCACTTTGAATAGGTTTTATGTAATAATTTATACTATTAATAACTCTAAAATTAAAATCTACCTTTTTTGCAGCAAACTGAATAATCTCTTTTTCTTCAGTCAGCTCTATATCTACAATACAAAAGTATTTTCCTTTCAATTCTCTCACCTCACTCTCTTGCTAATTATTTATTATCACTTTATTTTTAAAAGAAAATCTATAATTTCTTCTTTTCTATTATTCAGTTTGTTTAAAAGTATATTTTTTTCTATTTGGCTGATTATATCTTTAATCCATGGTCCTGGTTTTAAATTAATTGTATCTATAATCTCTTTTGAAGTTATTTCGACATCATTAAAAGAATGTATTTTCAATTTTACATTATCTATATCTTTTTTTGTATAATATTTAAATAATTCTGAAACAAATTGAACAACTTCTTTTTCATATTTATACAAAATAACTTCTAGTGGTATATTACTATCTAAAGCATATTTTATATTTTCATATTTCTTAATTTGTTTTATTTCAATATTTGATAATTTCAGTTTTTTCAGCTCAACTGAATCAATATTATTAAAATAAGATAAATAATATAAACTCTGAGTAAAAGTATAAGGAGATAAATCTTGATAAGTTTTTATATATTTTAAAAAAGGTATGTACTTATGTATTTCACTTGAAATCAATTTTTCTAAAGAATTTTTACATCCCACACCAGCTAATAACTTTTTAAATTCACTTACTATTCTCTCTACTGATACAAATTCAATTAACTTTGCATTTTTTTTAATAGCAAAAAAAGTATTTTCTTCTATTTCAAAATTTAGTTTCGATGAAAACCGAAATGCGCGCAACATACGAAGCGCATCTTCATAGAATCTCTCACTTGGGTTATTTACCGTTCTAATTACTCCATTCTTCAAATCAGTTACACCATTGTGAAAATCATATATTACCCCTCTAGAATCCATTGCCATAGCATTTATGGTGAAATCTCTTCTATCTAAATCTTCTTTTAGATTTCTCACAAATTCTACTTTATCCGGCGCACGATGATTACTATAATCAGATTCAGTCCTGAACGTAGTAATTTCACAAGCTTCTCCTTTGAATATTACTGTAACAGTCCCATGTTGCAAGCCTGTATCAATAGTTTTCCCAAATATTTCTTTTACCTGTTCGGGTAATGCATTGGTAGTTACATCTATATCTGAAAAGTCTACATCCAGTAAATAATCTCTAACACATCCACCTACGAAATATGCTTCATAGCCATTTTTTTCAATTATTTTTAAAATATCTATAGCTTTGCCAAATTTTTGTTCAAATATATTTTGCATACTATCCTTTCTTAATTTAAAAAGGCTGGAGAAAATCCCCCAGCCTTATCATTTTAAAATTTATTTAGATAAGTTATATGTATCGCGAGCGATCATAACTTCTTCATCAGTCGGAATAACAAATGCTTTTACTTTAGAATTTTCTGTAGAAATTTCTGCAACTTTGCCTCGAACGTTGTTTTTCTCTTTATCTACTTCTACTCCTAAGAATGTTAGACCTTCTAATACTTCTTCACGTACCCACGTTGCATTTTCTCCAACACCTGCTGTGAATACAATGGCATCTACTCCATTCATTGCTGCTGCATAAGCTCCGATATATTCTTTAATTCTATTAATATAAACCTCAACAGCTTCTGCTGCGTATGGATTTGTATCTCTTACATCTTCTATATCACGTAAATCAGATGATAAAGCTGAAATACCTTTAAGTCCTGATTCAAAGTTGAAAATACGAACGATTTCTTCTAAAGATAATCCCGTTTTTTTAGCAATATATGGTATAGTTGCTGGATCAATATCTCCTGTTCTAGTTCCCATTACAAGCCCTGAAAGAGGTGTGAATCCCATTGATGTATCAAATGATTTTCCATATTTAACAGCACATATTGAAGCTCCATTACCGATATGGCATGAGATAGTTTTAAGTTCTTTAGGGTCTTTTCCTAATAATTCTGCCACCTTCTCACTAACGTATCTGTGACTTGTTCCGTGTGCACCATATTTACGAACACCGTATTTTTCGTAAAATTCACGAGGAACTGCATACATATATGTTGCTTTTGGCATACTTTGGTGGAATGCTGTATCAAATGTTAATACGTTTGGTACTCCTGGTAGTTCTTTTTGGAATGAACGTGCTCCTTTAATATTAGCTGGATTATGTAATGGCGCTAAATCCTCTATAGAATCAACTTTTGCCAATTCTTCATCTGTAACTAATACTGATGAATCATAAAATTCCCCACCATGAACTACACGATGTCCGACTCCTTCAATTTCTTTAACATCATTAACTATTCCTAGTTTAGTTAATTTTTCAAGTAACATTTCTATTGCTACATCATGATTAGGAATATCTAGTGTTTCTTTAATTTTTTCACCATTGTATTCAATAGTAAACATACTATTTTCAATTCCTATTCTTTCAACTAATCCTTTAGTAATAACCTTTTCTTCAGGCATTTCGAATAATTGAAATTTTAATGATGAACTTCCTGAATTAATAGCAAGTATCTTTGTCATAAGTATATATCTCCTCTTACTTTTTTACATTATATTTATTATTATCTCATTAATTACATACAATTACAAGACTTTTTGTTAAATTAAATAATAAAAAATCGATAACTGGAATACGTTTACTTTATTCTAGTTATCGATTTTTAAAATATTAGTCTGTTTATCTCTTTTTCAAAAGTATTTATGAAAATTCTTAGACTATTTTATCCTATTGATCCTTCCATTTCAAATGAAATTAATCTGTTTAATTCAACAGCATATTCCATTGGAAGTTCTTTTGTAAATGGTTCAATGAATCCCATAACAATCATTTCAGTAGCTTGTCCTTCATCAAGTCCTCTACTCATTAAATAAAATAGTTGCTCTTCAGAAACTTTAGACACTTTGGCTTCGTGTTCTAGTGAAACATTAGAGTTCTTAATTATATTATACGGTATCGTATCAGAGGTTGAATATTCATCCAAAATTAATGTATCACATTCTATATTAGAACGAGAGCCCTCAGAATCTTTTCCAAAGTGAATCCATCCGCGATAGTTGACTTTACCACCACGACGTGACATAGATTTTGAAACAACTGTCGAAGATGTACGTGGGGCTAAATGAATCATTTTTGAACCTGCATCAAGAACTTGTCCTTCACTTGCCATTGCAATAGACAATGTACTTCCGCTTGCGCCCTCACCTACTAATACACATGCTGGATATTTCATAGTGAGTTTAGAACCTAGGTTTCCATCAACCCACTCCATTGTTCCATTTTTTTCAACAATTGCACGTTTTGTAACTAAATTATAAACATTAGTTGACCAGTTTTGAATAGTTGTATATCTAAAGCGAGCATTTTCTTTAATAAAAATTTCTACTACAGCAGCATGTAGTGAACTTGCAGAATATGTAGGAGCTGTACATCCTTCTACATAATGAAGAGAAGAATTTTCTTCTATGATAATTAATGTACGCTCAAATTGTCCCATTTTTTCACTATTAATCCTGAAATATGCTTGAAGAGGTGCTTCTATCGATACATTTTTAGGGCAATAGATAAATGAACCACCTGACCAAACTGCAGAATTTAGAGCTGCAAATTTGTTGTCATTAAAATCAACCGCTTTTGAGAAATATTGTTTAAAAATTTCTTCATGATTTTTAAGCGCTGTATCTGTATCTTCAAAAATAATACCTTGCTCTTCAAATTGTTTATGCATGTTATGGTAAACAACTTCAGATTCATATTGAGCAGATACTCCTGCCAAGTATTTTTGTTCAGCTTCTGGAATACCAAGTTTTTCAAAAGTATTTTTGATTTCTTCTGGAACTTCATCCCAAGAACGTTCTGTCTTTTCTGAAGGTTTTACGTAATATGTCAGATCTTCAAAATCTATTTCCGATAAGTCTCCACCCCAAGTCGGCATTGGCATTCTATAAAATTCTTTTAAAGCGTTAAGACGAAATTCTAACATCCATTGTGGTTCTTGTTTTCTTTTAGAAATAGTTTCTACTATCTCTTTTGTAAGTCCTTTTTCAGTTTTGAATATAGAAACATCTCTGTCATGAAATCCATACTGATACTCGGTAAACATTTCTTCATTTTTATTCAATCCTATCACTCCTTTTTCTATTTTTTATTATCTTCTAATATTTTTTCTGTAATCTTCCATGCTAACGTAGCACACTTTACCCTAGCTGGAAGTTGCGATATATTTTGCAAAGCAATACTATCTTCTAGATTTTCTTCATTGAATTCAGTTCCCATAATCATATTTAGAAAATCGTGAATTTTTTCATTTGCTTTTTGCACTGATAAACCTTTTAACTCTTCTGTCAACATTGAAGCAGAAGCTAATGATATTGAACATCCTGTACCTGTAAATTTAATATCTGTAATGACATTATTTTCTATTTTCATACTCACAGTAATTTTATCACCACAAGAAGGATTCAGCATTTCTAGCTTATAACTATCACTTAATTCCCCATTATTACGCGGATGTTTACTATGATCCATTATTACTTGTTTATATAAATCCTTTAAATTACTAAAACTCATTTTCAAAAAACTCCTTTGTTTCTTTTAGAGTTTGAATAAAGAAATCCACTTCTTCACGTGTATTATAGAAATATAAACTAGCACGTGCAACTGAATACACTTCTAATTTTCCTAGCAAAGGCTGAGTGCATTGATGTCCTGCACGAATACAAATTCCTTTCTCATCTAAAAAACTTGTAAGATCGTGGGGATGAACACCTGATAAATTAAATGATACTAGTGACACTCTATCTTTTGCATTTTTTGGACCATAAATTTCTATATTCTCAATTTTAGATAATTCAGAATACATATATTCTGTTAACTCTTTTGTATATTCTTCGATATTATCTAAACCTACAGCTTCTAGATATTTAATTGTGGCACTTAAACCTGCAGCTTGCGCTAAAAGAGGCGTACCTGCTTCAAATTTATCAGGAAGCTGAGCCCAAGTAGCTGAAGTTTCATCAACAATGCCTATCATTCCGCCACCAAACTCTACAGGATTGAATTTTTTTAGTAAAGATTTTTTACCATAAAGAACTCCAATTCCCGTAGGCCCACACATTTTATGAGCACTAAAAGCAAGAAAATCACAATTCATTTCAGATACATCAAGTTTCAAGTGTGGTACTGATTGGGCAGCATCTACTACAAAATAAATATTTTTATCTTTCAGTAAATCTCCAATTTTATATACTGGGTTAATAGTGCCTAGTACATTTGATGCATGGCAAATCGAAACTACTTTTGTTTTTTCAGTAATATATTCTTCTAACTGTTTTAAGTTAATTTTCCCTTCTTTATCAAACTCTAAATATTTTAAAGTCAAATTTTTACGAAGAGCCAATTGTTGCCAAGGAATAATATTTGCATGATGTTCCATATATGTTAATATAACTTCATCGCCTTCATTTATATCTTGTTCTAACATACGTACAATAAAATTTATACTTTCTGTAGTCCCACTTGTATAAATTATCTCTTCATAACTCTGAGCATTTATAAAGTTTTTAACTAACTCTTTAGATTCTTCATATATTTTTTCAGATTCATCTCCTAAAGTATAGACAGAACGATGGATATTCGAATTATAATTTTTATAATAATCACTAATTGCATCAATTACTTGGATAGGTTTTTGTGTCGTAGCACTGTTATCCAAAAATACTAAATTGTTATTACGAATTTTTCTCTTCAATATAGGAAAATCTTCCCTATAACTAGATAAATTTCTCATTTTATTCACTCTCGTTATTATTGATTTTTTGATCTATTAATACAGTAACCAAGTCTTTAATCTTATCGACTGTTAATTCAGCAATAACAGGCGATAAAAACCCATGTACTAGTAATCTACTAGATTCTTTTCTTGTTAAACCTCGACTTTGTAAATAGTATAATTGTTCTTCATCAATACGCCCTAATGATGCTCCATGACCGGCCATAACATCATTTTCATCAATTAATAACATTGGATTAGCATCGGCTTTCGCATCAGATGATAAAGTTAACATTCTAGAACTTTGATACGCATTAGAACCAGTTGCTCCTTTCACGATAAAACCTACACCGTTAAAAACAATATGTGATTTATCTAAAAGTACACCATGTTGAAGAATATCACCTTTAGAACTTAAACCTTGGTTAACTACCTCACTATTAAAGTAAGTTTTTTGCTCTTTTACTCCTAATGTCACAATTTTAAGATTAGCTTCTGAGCCATCTCCTAAAATATTTGTAGTATTATCATGATAAACATCAGCTTCGTCCATTGCAGCCACATTCCAATTAATTAAAGAATTTTTAAATGTTAATCCTCGTCGTAAAATAGTGCCACGTTTTTCTCTAGGTTGATTTGTAATAGAACTGTAGTTTATTTTAGCTCCTTCATGTGTTACAACTTCTGCTACAAAGCTAAATGGTGCTTTATCCTCTTTTGTAGTATTAATATAATTTTCAATAAAATTGAATGTTGAATTTTCTCCTACATTAATTGTAACATGATTAAATAAACTTTGTTCTTTGTCAGAAATCACAATATATTGAAGCGGTTCTTCAATAACAATATTTTCCTTTACATCAATAAATAATCCCGCATTCAATAATGTATAATGAACAGCTGTTACTTTGTTTTCAGCATAATCTACCACACTCATAAAGCTATCTTTTATATGATCATCATTCATTGCAGAAAAAATATCTTTAATAATTACTTTATCTCTATATTTTTCTGGAATACTAACATGAACTACTGTATTGTTTTTTTGAACTATTGCAAAATCATCTTGTTCAAGACCATAATTAGAAATATCAAGTGTATTCATCTCTTCTAGACGTAATGTAGAAAAATCTATATTAAATAAATTCCAGCTATCTAAATTCATAGACTCTAATTTAGGAAATGGTAATGTATAACTTCTGTATAACGCTAATTTTCTAGTGTTTAAAAACCAAGTTGGTTCTTCTGTATTAGAAAAAATATTTTGCAAAGTTTTTATACTAAGTTTTAATTTGTTATTTTCCATATTACTTGACCTCTTCTTTTAACCAATCATATCCTTCTTTTTCTAAGCGAAGTGCAAGCTCAGGTCCACCTGTTTTTACAATTTTGCCATCCATTAGTACATGAACAAAATCCGGTTCAATATAATCTAATAATCGTTGATAGTGAGTAATAATTAGACAACCAAAATCTTCTCCACGCATTTTATTAACACCTTTAGAAACTATTTTCAAAGCATCAATATCTAATCCAGAATCAATTTCATCTAAAATTGCAAATTTTGGTTCTATCATCATCATTTGTAAGATTTCATTACGTTTTTTCTCTCCACCAGAAAAACCATCATTAACATAACGTTGAGACATTTTTAAATCCATTTCTAAAAATTCCATTGTTTGATCTAATTTTTTAATATATTTCATCAATGGCATATTTTCATCACGTTGTGCATTAATAGCTGATTTAATAAATTCAGAGGTTGGTACTCCCGGCACTTCTGATGGGTACTGCATTGCTAAGAAAAGACCTGCACGTGCTCTTTCATCAACTTCCATCTCAAGAACTTCTTCCCCATCTAGTAAAATACTGCCGCCATCTACTTCATACTTAGGGTGCCCCATTATTGCAGATGCTAACGTTGATTTCCCTGCTCCGTTTGGCCCCATAACTGCGTGAATCTCTCCAGACTTAATTTCTAAGTTTAATCCTTTTAATATATTCTTTTCATTTATTGATACTTGTAAATCTCTAATATCAAGAACTGACATATTTATTCCTCCATATTCTATAAAATTTAGTTAACTGATAAAATTTTTAATTGTTACTCCATATTAACATGTTTTATTATAATCTTTTTTGTATTAATTATCAAATTATTGGTTTAGTCTGATTGTATCCTTTTTCAACATAGAAAATTCATAGCTAAATAGACTCTTTTTTTTAATATAATGCATTATATTTCTCATAAATTTACTACTTAAAACTCTTGTTATTTAGAAAACTCCCACATCGCTATTATTTCTGTTTTTAATTCATCATATGACCACGTCTTTAGTGTACGATTATAGCTATTAGGATCATTTATTATATAATTTCCACTGTTATCTTTACCTACTATTAAAATAATATGTCCAACAGTAGTAAATTTCCCAGGATGAACAGATGTAATTACAGGATTACCTCTATCAATTACCTCATCAATTGATGCTTTTGATAATGATAGTTTTACTGATTTTAAATTATATTTGTCTGCTATAAAATCAAAGAAACTCCATTTTGTACCTAATGATGTAAAGTATCCATTTGCATTTTCTATTTCTGAAATTTGTTTTGGTGTAATAGTTTCATCTTTCAACATACCGCTTAATGCCATAGCAACTACTGTGGGGCCACATCCCCCTATAGCTACATTAGTTCCACCTAAAGCATCATATGCCCAACGTCTATCCCATTGAATGTAATATGGAAATTTTCTTTTTAATTCAACAGTTTCTCCATATTCAAAAGGAGTTGCCTGCTGACCATTTAAATATCCTAATATATATTCTTTTGTATCTTTATTATTAGCATATAATTTTTTTTCGGCATCAGGCAATTGGTCTCTTTGTAAATATATAAGTTGCCCCAATAAGTTATAATGCGTATTTTCAAAAAGATTTCGATCAACTTCTTCTCTTTTTACAATAAATGGCGTTGGGTGTTGTGGCCCTCTTATTCCGTCTCTCGCTTTTATTTTTTCCATATCTTTTTTGACTAAACTTTCATTTGTCTCAGCATTATTATCATACTGAAAAAAGTTTTTATAATTATGATAAAAAAATAAAATAATCGATAATAAAACTATTCCACAAGTTATACTAATAATATTGTCTTTCTTCATACGTATGTTACCTTTCTATTTCGATCTTAAAACTAAAACTATACCTACACTAATAACAACAATATAACCAATAAAACTCTGAAGATCAGGTATTTCTCCTAAAACAATAAATCCTAAAATACCTGAAAATACAACTTGTGAATAATCAAAAGCTGCTATATTTTTTGCTGCCGCATATCTATAAGCAAAAGTAATTCCGTACTGTCCAATAGATGCACTCGCACCTGCTAAAACCAACATTAAGAACTGATAAAGCGTCATTGCATGATAATCAAAAATTAAATATGGTAATAACATTAATGTTGATGTTAATGAAAAAAAGAATATAATAAATTCTCCAGAGATGTTGTGTGTTCCTAAGTATCTTACACAAGTATATGCCATACCAGCAAAAAGAGCTCCAACTAATGCAGCTAATGCACCTGTGCTTATTAGGCCACTTCCGCTAGGTTTTATAACCAACATTACTCCCAAAAAAGCTACTATTACCGCTCCTATCTGAAAATTCGTCATTTTTTCTTTGAAAAATATATAAGATAAGATTAGAATTACAAAAGGAGATAACTTTTGAATTATTGAAGAATCCGCTAAGCTTATATGAGTAATTGCATAGAAATTCAAAACTAAACCTATAGTTCCAAATATAGAGCGTCCTACTAAAACAGCCCATTCTTCTTTGCACTTTGGCGTAGTTATATTAAAACGATGTTTAAATAACGGAATTGCAGATATAATAGCTGCTATAATATTTCTGAATATTCCCTTCTGCATAGAGGGTAAATCTCCTGAAAGTTTTACAAATAAAGACATAAGTGAAAATCCAAACCCTGCCATTATAATGCAAAAAATTCCCATTAAAATATTATTTTGTTTTTTCATGAATAAACCCTAATAAAGCACAAAGCTGCTCCATAGTCCTTTCTACATTTTTTGCTGCATTCTCTTTTATCATTGCTTTTTCTAGTGTACAAATACCCCTTTGTATAGAAAATGATGCATCAATAATAGTTTTTTCTTCATGGCTTAGTAAATCTATTTCATCATCTCTAATACTTCCAGCTAAAAAAATTACTTTTTTATTATATTTTTTTGCAATTTTTGCAAGTTCAATAGGTGCTTTCCCCATAAAACTTTGTCTGTCTAACTTACCTTCACCTGTAATAAGAATATCAACTTCCGATATTTTCTTTTCTAGATTAAGATAATCTATCATAAAATTAGAACCCTTTTTTAGGTTAGAATTAGTAAACATGAGAAAAGCATATCCTAACCCACCCGCAGCACCACTTCCTGCTATATGAGACAAGTCTTTAGAATATTTTTCCTTAATTATATTTGAAAAATTCTTCACATAATTATCTACAATTTCAAATTCATCATCTTTTAATCCTTTTTGTTTAGAATAAACATAGGTAGCTCCCTTTTTACCATGTAAGGGATTAGTGACATCACATATTATGGTGAAGCTAGCTTCTTTCAATTCATTATTAATATCTTCTTCAACGCTTACTATTCTCTTCAAATCACTGATTCCATGTTTACAGTATTTTCCATTTTCATCAGTAAATTTATAACCAAGTTCGGTTAACATTCCTATTCCGCAATCATTAGTTGCTGATCCACCTAATCCTATTATATAATGCTTTATCCCTTGTTTTAATAAATATTTTATAAGTTTTCCTAATCCAGCAGTCGTTGTTTTATATGGATCTTTTTCTTCGTCAGTTAAATGTTTTAATCCTATTATTTCTGCTACTTCTATTACTGCTTCTTTTCTGTAATTGTTAATTAAATACTCCGCTCTTATTTCTTTTCCTAAAGCATTAACTGTGATAAAACTTTCTTTAGTAAAGTCTTTAAATAGTGCTAAAAAGCCATCTCCGCCATCTGCTATAACTTGACTACTAACATCAACACTAGGTATAATCTCGCAAATTTTTTTAGTAACAATCTCCCTGAGTTCTTCAGAAGAAAGAGATCCTTTAAACTCATTAATAGCAACTAAAATGTCCATTTTAAACACCTCTTTTTCATGTTAATTATGATACTCTAAAACTATTTTATCATCTATTATACTTTTTTAAAATACTCTACGTTATAATTTTTATTCTAAAATTTTATATATAAAATTTACACAAATACTTTAAATATAGTCCTTTTTTTAGTATAATGATTATGTAAAGTGATTTGCACTTTATAGAGAACTTTGAATAATATTCAGAGTTGGGCTAAATTTATTCTTAACTTAGTTAAGAAATAATACAGTTTTGAATTATACATTGCAGTACAAACTACTTTTAATAGAGTAATCCTCATGTTTGTGCCAGTAAGCTGCATTTGTATCATAATATATTATAACTAATTAATGCCCTCTTTCTCTAGGTTTTAATATTTAAAACTGTATAGCACCACGAAGTTTACCCCTAAACTATCGTGGTTTTTTATATCTATACTATAAACTAATCTTTATAATATATAATACAAAATAAAATGATTAGCAATCGTTTTATTGATTACTAATCATTTTTTCTTATTTATTTCTTTTTAATAAATAATTAGAAAAATCTTCTAATTCACAATTTTTTAATTTTCTCGCTATTTCTATGGCTGATGTAGTATGTTTCTCTAATAACTCTTCGCATTGTTCAATACCATAAAAACTAAGATAAGTTATCATATCCTCATCACTCGGTAACTTACCAATATTTTCAAAATCTCCATAATAATCAAGAATATCATCTTTAATTTGATATGCTATTCCTAATTCTTTACCAAAAGAATTTATATCACTTAATTCTTCTACTTTACCTGCAATTTGACATGCAAAATCAAGAGGTAATTCTATTAGTTTTCCTGTTTTTAAACTATGCATTCTACGAAGATAGTCTGCATTAACCTCATACTCTTTTTGCTTAATATCGTAAATTTGTCCTGCAATCATTCCCATTGCCCCAGAATAATTAGCAAATTGAGAAATTAATTTTACTTTTAAATCTGGTTTAATATTAGAATTGCTTAATACTTCAAACGCCAAGGTTAACATAGCATCTCCTGTAAGTACCGCAACATCTTGTCCAAAGACTTTATGATTAGTTAATTTTCCCCAACGATAATCATCGTTATCCATTTCTGGAAGGTCATCATGAACTAATGAATATGTATGAACTAATTCAATTGCTAATGCCACATCAAAGTATTCAGCAAAATCCTCTCCATAATATTTTAATAAATATAAAAATGATAATGGACGAATTTTCTTACCATCATTAACTAAAGAATAAGAAATAGATTTTTTTAACAATTCTGGCATATCTGTTTTTTCTATATACTTCTTTGCAAAATCATTTAGTATATCTTTATTTTCATCTATAAAAACTTGAAATTTATTCATCTTTTTTGAAATCCTTAGCTAATTTTGTTACTTCCTTCTCTGCATTTTCTATAATAATATTACAGTTTTTGATTAGTTCTATACCTTCTTTATAACGATTAAGAGAATCTTCTAAAGATAAATTCCCTTCTTCTAATTCTAGAACTATTTTTTCTAAATTTATTAAATTAGTTTCGAAATTCTCTTTAGCCATTATTTTACTCCTTCTTCTATAATGTCAGTCACTTCACATTCAACTATTCCATCTATTAATTGAATCGATAAATTATCTTTTCTATTAACCTCATGTATTGACACTATTTTTTTATTATCTGAAAACGTAATAGAATAACCCTTTTTCAAAATATTAAGAGGAGAATTTGCTTCTAAACGTTCTACTTTTCTAGAAAATTTTTCTTTATAGTTAACCAGAACATCTATATTTTTTATTTTTTCACAAGCATATGATAGGCTAAGTTTATTATCTCTTAAATTACTTTCAATTGCTCTCGATAAATCTCGCTCAAACAATGATATTTTTTTTCTATATTCAACATAAATATTATCATAGTTTTTAAAATATGGATTCTCTATACTATTTTGTACCCTACTTTTGTATCCTTGTATAATAAAATTAATTCTATTATATAATTTATCTTTATTAAAATTCAATCTGTTTTTTATATCCTCAATATTAGGTGTTACAAGTTCTGCTGCAGCCGTAGGTGTAGAAGCCCTCTTATCTGATACGAAATCAGCTAAAGTTGTATCTGTTTCATGTCCTATCCCAGTTACTATTGGAGTCTTACAATTAAAAATTGCTCGAATTACTTCTTCTGTATTAAAACTCCACAAATCTTCAATTGTACCGCCTCCACGCCCCAAAATAATTACATCATTATTATCCTCATCGGCCAACTTAATATTTTTTACAATATCTTGAACTGATGCCTCACCTTGTACAAGTGTAGAATAAACATTTATGTTAGCGATAGGAAAACGACGTTGAATAGTCCTTGTTATATCTTGAATAGCAGCACCAGTTTGGGCTGTTATCACTCCGATATTTTGGCTAAATTTGGGAATTGATTTTTTGTACTGTGGTGCAAATAACCCCTCTTTCTCAAGCTTTTCTTTTAGTTCTAAAAACTTTTGATACAGTTCACCTATACGATCTTTTCTTATATCCATTACAAGAAGATTATACTCTCCTCTCGGATAATAAAAATTGACTTTTGATTTTATTAAAACTGTATCGCCGTCTTTAAATTCAAGATTTTTAGCCCCAAACCACACAGCATTTATTCTTGTATTCTCATCTTTTATAGAAAAATACATATTGTTATTATTGTGTAGTTTCAAATTTGAAATTTCACCTTTTATATATATTTCACTTAAGTATGGATCTAGCAAAAATTTTTTTTCTATATATTTATTTAAGGCTGTTACAGTTAAATATGTTCTTTCTTCCACTAGGTTTTACCTCTTATTTTGTTGAAGTTTCTACTATACCTTTTAAAACACCATTAATAAATTTATAGCTTTCATCTTTTTCGCTATATTTTTTAGACAATTCTACAGCTTCATTAATAGAAACCTTATACGGAATATCGCTATATAAAATTTCATATGCTGAAATACGTAATATCTGTCTATCCATTTTAGAAAGACGTTCAAGTTTCCAATCTTTCAAATTATTACTAATTACATTATCAATTTCCTCAAGTTTATCAATAATTTCAGTTAGCGTAGTATTAACGTAACTACTATTAACTATCTCTTCTTGTTCAAGTTCTAAAAGTTCTTTATAGTCTAACTCCGTATTTTCTACTTGGAATAAGATTTTAAATACAGCTTCTCTTAATTCATGTCTACTTTTCATCAAAGCCTCCTAATTAAAAATCTATTCCTAATACATTAACATTAACACTTTTAGTAGTAATTTCAGTCATGTTAAAAATAGAATTTTTTATATTCTCTTGAATTTTACGAGCTGTTTTCGCTACGCCATAACCTGATTTCATATTACAGTAAACATCTATAATTAATTCATTATCTACAAATTCTAATTCTACTCCACGTGAATAAACTTTTTTACCTAATAATTTTGAGACTCCCTCTACTTCTGTTGCTGCGATATTAGCTATAACACTTAATGCACTTGGATTTATTTCTACTTTTCCTAATTTTTTATTTTCCATTTCCTTATTCCTCCTAAGTTTATTTTATGTAAAACTCTCTGTTTAACATAAAATGATTATATCCCTATTATTATACCATATTCAACGAAAAAAAGGGAGTAAGACAACGTAAATTTATTATCTTACTCCTTTTAAATTTTATCATAATATCGATTAAATATTAGATAGTAATTCTTCAAATGCTTTGTTTATGTTGTCTTTATTTTTAGCACCCGCTTGAGCCATGTCAGGTCGTCCTCCACCACGACCATCACACACTGTTGCAAGCACATTAACAAGTTTTCCTGCATTATATTTATCTGTGATAGCTTTATCAACTGCTACAACAAAATTAACTTTATCTTCATTAATAGATGCAAAAGCAATAACATAATTTTCTAGTTTTGATTTAGCATTATCTACAAGTTGTTTTAAGTGATTCATGTTTTCTGATTCAACAACACTTGTTAAAACATTAACACCATTTATCTCTTTAATATCATTAACTAAGTTGTTTAATTCAGCATTAGCAATTTTTTGTTGAAGAATTTCTTTTTCTTTAGTTAATTTTTTAATTTCTACTTGTAAACTAGAAACTTTTTCAATAACATTAGCTGAATTTGCTTTTGTTAATTTTTCTACAGAACGTAGAGTTTCTTCTTGTTTTCTTAAATATTCATAAGCAGCTCTCCCTGTTAAAGCTTCAATTCTACGGACTCCAGCAGCAACACCTGATTCAGAAACTATCTTGAAAATTCCAACCTCACTACTATTTGCATTGTGTGTTCCACCGCATAATTCTATAGAATAATCTCCTATAGAAACAACACGTACTACATCACCGTATTTTTCACCAAATAATGCTTGAGCACCAAGTTTTCTAGCTTCAGCTATAGGCATTTCTTCTGTTTTAATTTCTAAAGCATTCCAAATTTGTTCATTAACTTCTTGTTCAACTCTCTCGATTTCTTCTTTAGTTAATGGTGCAAAGTGTGTAATATCAAATCGTAATTTGTCATCAGTTACTAATGAACCTGCTTGTTTAATATGCGTTCCTACTTGTTGACGAAGAGCCTCGTTTAATAAGTGAGTTGCAGTATGATTTTTCTCAATATTTAATCTATAATTTCTATTAACTACAAGTTCATATTCATTTCCTACAAGAAGTTCTCCTTCAACGACTTTTACAAAGTGAATATGGCGTTTATCAGGAAGTTTTTTAACATCTAGAACTTCTCCTTTGAAGCCTAGTGCTATAATCTCTCCGCGGTCCGCTACTTGCCCACCACTTTCAGCATAAAATGGTGTTCTTTCAAAGACAACTTTCACTACATCTGTTCCTGTATACTTATCTAATAGATTATCCTCTTTATCTACAATTGCAAGTAGTTTTGATGATTTTTCTATTAATTGTGTATAACCAACAAATTCGCTGTCTCCTATAATTCTATTGTATAAATCTGACTGAACTTGCATTGATGAATCATCATGTCGAGATGCACGAGCACGTTCTTTTTGTTTTTCCATTTCTTCATTGAAACCATCAATATCAACTGTTAATCCCAATTCTTCAGCATACTCTTCTGTCAATTCAATTGGGAATCCAAATGTATCATACAGTTTGAATGCATCTTCCCCAGAGATAACTTTTGTTGTATCTTTTACTTCGTTCGCAATATTAGTTAAGATTGTTTCTCCTTCATGAAGTGTTTCATGGAATCTGTCCTCTTCTTTAAGAATCACATCTTTAACAAAGTTTACACTTTCCTTAACATTTGGGTAGTAATCAATCATAATTTCAGCTACTATGTCAGTAAGTTTATACATAAATGAACTGTTTAACCCTAAAATTTTTGCAAATCGTACTGCACGACGTAATAAACGACGAAGTATATAACCACGACCTTCATTTGATGGAAGAGCTCCGTCTGCAATTGCAAATGCTACTGTTCGTATATGGTCTGCGATAACTTTAAACGCTACATCTTGTTCTTTGCTAACACCATATTTTGCTCCAGATAATTTTTCAATTTCTCGAATAATTGGAATAAATAAATCTGTATCAAAATTAGTAGGCACATCTTGAAGAACTGAAACTATACGCTCAAGTCCCATTCCTGTATCTATATTTTTTGCAGGAAGTTCTGTATATGTTCCATCTGCATTATGATTATATTGACTAAATACAACGTTCCAAACTTCAAGATAACGATCATTTTCTCCACCAGGATACATTTCTTCTTTTGGAGACCAAGTATCAGCTTCTGGCCCGCGATCATAGAAAATTTCAGTATTTGGTCCTGATGGTCCTTCTCCTATATCCCAAAAGTTTCCTTCAATACGAATAATTCTGTCTTCCGGAAGCCCAATGACATTTTTCCAAATATCATATGCTTCTGTATCTTCTGGGTGAATAGTTACTGATAATTTTTCTTTTTCTAAAGCTAGCCATTTTTCAGAAGTTAAAAATTCCCATGCCCATGCAATAGCTTCTGGTTTAAAATAATCACCAATAGAGAAATTTCCTAACATTTCAAAAAATGTATGGTGACGCGCAGTCTTACCAACATTTTCTATATCATTTGTACGAATTGATTTTTGTGAGTTAGTAATTCTAGGATTTTCTGGAATTTCACGTCCGTCAAAATATTTTTTTAATGTTGCTACCCCCGAGTTAATCCATAATAAAGATGGATCATCTACTGGTACTAACGAAGCACTAGGCTCAATCTTATGACCTTTTTCTACAAAGAAATCCAAATACATTCTTCTTATTTGTGTTGATGTTAATTGTTTCATTTTTTTCTCCTTTCAATTAAAAAAATCCCTTGTGTAAATATATTACACAAGGGACGACTATAATCGTGTTACCACCCTAATTTGAGCCACGCTCCTCATTAGTTTTTATAACGGCTTAACTGCCGATGAAGCACTATATAGGTAGCATAAAAGTTATATTATGAATCTTTTTCACCACCAGACTCTCTCTAAATATAATATTACTAACTTCTAATTCCTAAACTTCATTTATTATTTAGATACATTATATACAGTTCTAAAACAAATGTCAATAGATTTTACTTAGAATTTTTCATTTCTAACAACGCTTTCTTTTGCCAAAGTTTCATATTTTGTTTTAAAGTATCAAAACCATATTCGAAATTCAACGTGTCTAAACTGTTAATTTCTTTCTTAGTTGTCTTTTTATGATTAAAGTTAAGAGTCGCATTTATTTTATTATCTTTTATCGATAATACCTTTACTTCTAATACTTCATCTTGTTTAATGTAACTTCCTATATCAAAAATAAAGCAATTTGTTATCTCTGAAATATGTATCAAACCTACTTGACGGTCTCGTGTTTCAAAAAATGCACCATACGGTTTAACTGCTGTTATTTTAACTTTAATTATATCACCAGGTTGTATTTCTTTATAGCTCATTTTTTATTCTCGCTACTACTTTTTCAACACTAAATCCATATTCTTCAATAACTTTATTTGCTGGTGCTGACGCTCCAAACTTATCAATACCAATTGCTAAACCATCAAGCCCCACATATTTGTACCAAAGAGCAGTATTACCCATTTCTAGTGACACACGACGACGTATATTATGTGGTAACAAAGCTTCCTTATATTCGCTAGTTTGTTCTTCAAATAATTCAATAGAAGGCATACTAACAACACGAACTTTCATGCCTTCTCTTTCTAATTCTTGAGCAACACTTATCGCCAATGCAACTTCTGAACCAGTTGCGATTAAAATTGTGTCAAAATCACTTGAAGTTTCATAAACAACATAAGCTCCTTTAGCTACTTTTTCAAATGATGAATTTTCTAAAACTGGTAAATTTTGACGTGTAAGCACTATCGATGTTGGTTTATCGTTAACATTTTGTGCTAAATACCAAGCTGCTTGAGTTTCTGTAGCATCTGCTGGTCTGAATACATAAGTATTTGGTATAGTACGTAATGACGCAAGATGTTCTATTGGTTCGTGCGTTGGACCATCTTCACCAACAGCAATACTATCGTGTGTAAATACATATGTTACAGGCAAGTTTTGTAATGCTGATAATCTTAATGCAGCTTTTAAGTAGTCAGAAAATACAAAGAATGTTCCTCCAAATACACGCACTCCGCCATGTAACATCATTCCGTTAAGCACTGTCGCCATTGCAAATTCACGAACTCCAAATTGGATATTACGTTCAGTACGATGAGCATCATCTTGAAGACCTTCACCTTTAATGAATGTCATGTTAGAGTGAGAAAGGTCTGCTGAACCTCCAAAGAATGTTGGTAAAACTTTAGCAATACTGTTAATTGCATCTTGAGATGAATTACGAGTAGCTTGAGCTTCTCCGACATTTTTAAAACTGAAGCTTTCTTTAGAAAGATGTTTAATATCTTCTCTTGATAGTACTTCTTCTAATTCAGCAGCTAACTCTGGGAATTTTTCTTTATATTCATTATATAATTTTTCCCATTCATTATTCGCAGTTTCTCCACGATCTGCAACATTAACTTTAAAGTCTGCATATACTTCTTCTGGTATTTCAAATGGTTCATAATTCCAACCAATTTCTTTTCTGAATAAAGCTGTTTCTTCTTCTCCTAACGGTGCACCGTGTACACCATTAGTTCCTTGTTTATTTGGAGACCCTGCTCCAATAATTGTTTTAACTTCAATTAATGTGGGTTTATCTGATTGTTTAGCTTTTTCTATAGCAACATTTACCGCTTCAACATCAGCACCATCTTCTACGAATATAGTGTTCCAACCATATGCTTCATATCTATTGCGAACATTCTCACTAAAAGCGTCTTTTGTTTCACCATCTAAACAAATATCATTAGAATCATATAGAACCACAAGTTTATTTAGTTTTTGTACTGCTGCAAAACTTGCCGCTTCAGAAGCAACACCTTCCATAATATCTCCATCACCACAAATTACATAAGTATAGTGATCGAATAATTTATATCCTTCTTTATTATATTTAGCCGCTAAATATCTTTCCGCAAGAGCCATTCCTACCGCTGTAGAAATTCCTTGCCCTAATGGTCCAGTAGTTGCATCAACACCTTTTGTATGTCCAAATTCTGGGTGCCCAGGAGTTTTAGAACCCCATTGTCTAAAGTTTTTAACTTCTTCTAAAGATACATCCTCAAATCCTGATAGATGTAATAAAGAATAAAGCAACATCGAACCATGACCTGCAGAAAGAACAAACCTATCTCTATTTATCCAATCTGTTTTTTTAGGATTTACTCTAAGGTGTTTAGCAAATAATGAATAAGCCATTGGCGCAGCTCCCATAACAACCCCAGGATGCCCTGACTTTGCTTTGTTTATAGCATCAACACCTAATACCTTAATAGCGTTTACTGATTGTTGTGACATATTAATGCCCTCCTAAATTATAATTCTATTCTACCCGATATCGCTCGCGATAGTGTAACTTCATCTACATACTCAATATCACTTCCAAATGAAATACCTTGAGCAATTCTGGTAACTTTTATATCCGTATTTTTTAAATATCTTGAAATAAAACTTGCTGTTCCTTCTCCTTCCGGCGAAGAATTTGTTGCCAAAATTATTTCTTTAACTGTCGCATCTTGTGCTCTTTCAAATAATGATTTGATATTTATATCCATCGGCCCGATACCATCCATAGGCGATATAAGACCATCTAAAACATGATAAAGTCCTCTATATTGTTGCATATTCTCCATAGCAACTAGGTCATTATCATTGGCTACCACACATATAGTAGACTTATCTCTACTGTTATCAGAGCAAATATCACAAACATGTGTTTCACTAAGACGATGACAAATTTCGCAGTTAGTAAGTTTTTCTTTTAAACCTTGTAGAGAATCTGCAAAATTTTTAATGTCATCATCGTGCATTTTTAATGTATGAAAAGCAAGACGAACTGCAGTTTTTCTCCCAATACCTGGTAGTAATGAATAACTATCTATTAAATCTAAAATTGGTTTAGGATAGTTCATCTTACAAACCTGGAATATTTAGTCCGTTAGTAAATCTTCCCATTGTATCTTCTTTAAGTTTATTTGATTTTTCTAACGCATCATTTACTGCTGTTAAGACCATATCTTGTAACATTTCGATATCGTCTGGATCGACTACTTCTTCTTTAATTTTAATATCTAAAATTTTTCCATCTCCGTTAGCCACCGCAGTTACCATACCACCAGATACAGTTCCTTCTACAGTTTGATCTTTAAGACTTTCTTGTGCAGCCATCATATCTTTTTGCATTTTTTGCATTTTTTTCATCATTTGCTGCATATTTCCCATTCCACGCATTTTATTATCCTCCTAGTATCTTTATAATATAATTCTATTTAAATTTATGTTTATTGTCAATAATTTCCATCCTAGTCATAATGTTTAAATCTTTTACTATGATTGTATGAAAAATTTTTTACTAAAATAATTTATATACTTTATTGTATATCTTATTTTTATAACAACTTCTTTAGCTAACTTGCTATCAATTCTCAATTATTATATCTTTAAAAAGTTGTTCTAGTTTTGATTCTTCTGATATCTCCTCAGTTAACAATTTTTCTTCAACTGCATCTTCAATATCTTCTATTTCCTGTAATAATAGTTTATACTGATGTTCTTGAAGTACGTATATCTTATATTCTACCCCTATATAACGTGCAAATAACGTCTCTAAATATTGTTTATATTTCGAGTTTGGTGTCATTTTTATCATACTTTCTGCTTCAGTAGAGATTAATAATCCTCCCACTTTTGATGAGGCGACTAAAGTACAAGTTTTAAATAACTCTCTCATAGCTGTAACTTCGCTATTGTTAACACCTAAACTTTCTCTTATTATCTTATTAAAAACACCTACTGCATAATTAGTAAAAGTATCATTAGAAGTAGATAATAAATCTAAAATTCTATTTTTATCTTTTATTACTACATCTTTAATATTTTCTTTAGTATCATTATCCCAAGTTATATTTTTACTATCATTTTCGTTTTCAATATGGCCTTGACTTATTAATTTTGATTCGCTAGTTTTATCAGTTTTAATATTAGAGTTAAATTGTTCAAGTTTATTTTCTAATATTTTAATTCTCTCTTCTAATTCAAGAACTCGGGTATTATAAACAGAACTTTCTCTTGTAAATACTTCTTGACGTTCTGGTTGTATATTTTTTTCTTTTGAACAAATTTTCACAATACAAATTTGCATATAACTCATATACTCCGTTGAAAAACGAATATATTGCTCCGTCTGAGACAAGTATTCTATAATTTCATAGAAGTAATCAAATGATATAGTTCCTATAGCATCATCAAGCTGTTCAATGTTATAACCAGTATATGCTCTATCTTTTAAGTTTTTATAGACTATAACATCACGAGTAATATTTATTAAATCGTTAAGCAATAACTTTGTATCCTTTGCCTGTTCTACAAAATTATTATACATTAATAAAGAACCATTTATATCTCCTAAAATAAGTTTCTTATAAAACTCTAATATCTCATTTTCTCCAATGGACGATGTTACTTCTAAAATATTATTTAATGTAATTTTCTCTGAATAATTTGATACTTGATCTAATATACTGATTGCATCCCTTAGACCACCTTTAGCAAGGGTAGCAATTTTCTCTATCGCCTTAGCTTCAATATCTATATTTTCTGCTTTCGAAATATATTTTAATCTTTCTACAAGTTGTTGTTGAGATAAGTTTTTAAATTCAAATCGTTGACAACGAGAAAGAATAGTTGATGGTATTTTATGAATCTCTGTAGTTGCCAAAATAAAAATAACATGTGCTGGCGGCTCTTCTAATGTTTTTAATAACGCATTAAAAGCTGCTGTTGTCAACATATGAACTTCATCGATTATATAAACTTTATATTTTCCTTCACTTGGCAAAAATTTAATCGCTTCTTTAATATCACGAACTTCATCAACACCATTGTTACTTGCGGCATCTATCTCAATTATATCTACATTTTCTTTTTGATAGACTTCATTTTTATTCACTTCATTAGCAAATATTTTAGCAATCGAAGTTTTACCCGTCCCTCTAGGACCGTAAAACAAGTACGCATGGCTAATTTGATTCTTTTCAATTGCATTTTTTAGTACTGAAACTATATGATTTTGACCTACAATATCTTTAAATGTTTGTGGTCGATATTTTCTATATAAAGCCTGAAACATACAATCCTCCTATATAAACTTAACTATATAATTATACCACATTTTATATATTACTTATAGTAAAAAAAGCATAGTGAAAAATTATTCACTATACTTATTACTAAATATTAATTACAATAAAGTATACTATAACTATAAGGAAACATATACTACCTACTCCTAAACATATATTTCCTACAATCTTACTATCTTTAGAATACTTTTCAATATTTTCTGGTAATTTTGCCTCTTCATAACTAATATCAACACCACTAATTAAATGTGCATTATCACCTCTTTTTATATATTTTCCTGAAATCAACATAATTATTCCAAAATATAATGCCATCATCATAATTCCAGTTATAAGATGTCTTTCAGGTAAAAAAAATAACAACAATGTCATTAATTCTATTGGTAATATTGTAATTAATAGTAAAGTACTTGTCTTCATAAATATTTCTCCCTTTTTTATTAAACTTCATAATACAATCTCATTGTACAACATCAATTTAAGTATTGTCAAAAAGTTTTCTGTAAAAAAAGAGATTACCTTCTTAATGGTAATCTCTCTTTTCTTATTTTCTAGTATTAATTTTAAATTTTAAAAACAAATCATTATAAATTTGATGAAGTTTCGGTTCTAATGCTTCATAAACTTCCGCCTTACCTAAACTATCTAAATCAGGATAAAACTGTTTATCATTTATCGTTTCCTCAGGAAGTAACTCTTTAGCTTTTCTATTAGGAGTCGCATAGCCTATGTATTCTGAGTTTTGTGCTGCATTTTCTGGTCGCAACATAAAGTTAATAAATTTATATGCTGCTTCTTCATTTTTCACAGTATTAGGAATAACCATATTATCAAACCATAAGTTAGTCCCTTCTTTTGGAATCGCATAGACCATATCTTTGTTTTCCTCCATAATTGCTGAGGCATCACCTGAGAAAACAACCGATACCCATGCTTCATTATTAATCATAAGCATTTTTTTCTCATCAGAATTTATAGCTTTAATATTAGGATGAAGTAATTCTAATTTTTTTTCTGCTAAATTTAAACTAACTTCATTCTTTTCATTTACAGATCTCCCCTCAGATTGAAGAGCAAGTCCTAACATTTCACGAGCACCATCTATAGCTAAAATATTATTTTGCAGACGACTATCCCAAAGATCATTCCATTTATCGAATTTTAAGTCTTCTGGTACTTTTGTTTTATTATATAAAATACCTAAAGTTCCCCAAAAATATGGAATTGAATATTCATTTCCAGGATCAAAAACTTTATCTAAGAATTGTGGATCAATATTATCAAGCCCTTCTAACTTGCTATGATCTAATTTTTTGATTAAATTTAGCTTTCTCATTTTATTAATCATGTAGTCAGATGGAATTATTATATCATAAGGAGTTGATCCGGACTGAACTTTTGTAAGTAATGCTTCATTAGAATCGAATGTTTCATATATTACTGAAATTCCTGTTTCTTGTTCAAATTTTTTAATAAGCTCTGGATCAATATATTCCCCCCAGTTGAAAATAGTTAATGTTTGTTTATCTTCACTATTTGAGCTATCAATAAAATTACGGCTATAAAGTAATCCCAGGCATATTACTAAAATCGATAAGGCTGATATCAATAATTTTTTCATCTTATTCTACCTCCCTTTTCAATTTACTTGTATTAATTACATAATATATCAGTACTGCAACTATTACAAAAACAGATAATACCGTTGATAGTGCATTAATCTGTAGATTGATTCCTTGACGTGCCATTGAATAAATTTCTACTGACAATGTTTGGAATCCATTACCAGTTACAAAAAATGTTACTGCAAAATCATCAAGAGAATAAGTAAGCCCCATAAAGAAACCTGCCCAGATACCTGGAGTTATATAAGGGATAACAATTTTGCTTAAAACTTGCGGGTATGTTGCACCAAGATCAACTGCTGCATCAATAATACTTCTTGGCATTTCATATAATTTTGGAAGAACCATAAGCACTACAATAGGAATACTAAATGCAATATGTGATAAGAGTACTGACCAAAATCCTTGAATATTATCAATACCAAATTGTTTACTGATAAACGTAAACATTAATAGAAATGAACATCCTATTATAACATCCGGACTAACAATAAGAATATTATTCCCTACTAGATAACTATTTTTTTGCCTGTTAGATTTTAATGAATATATACCTAATGCTCCTAAAGTTCCAAATACTGCAGAAAACAATCCACATAATAAAGCAACAACTATTGTATTGATAACAATAACTAGCATTCGAGAATTTTCAAAAAGCTCTACATAATGTTGCCAAGAAAATCCTTCAAAATCAATCATTGTTTTTCCAGAATTAAACGAGTAATATCCTAAGTAAATAAGCGGTATATATAAAATAGCAAAAATAACCACTAAATAAAATTTTGATGCTAATTTCATTATTTTCTACCTCCTATTGATACTTTATCTTTTGTATTTGTAACTATCATAATGATTCCCATAACAACTGTTAAGAATACTGCAATAGTAGATCCTAATCCCCAATTTTGAGTAACAATAAAGTGCTCTTCAATCGCTGTTCCTAAGTTAATAATTTTATTTCCAGCTACTAAACGTGTAATCATAAATAGTGAAAGTGCTGGTATAAACGTTACCTGAATACCTGTTTTAACTCCGTTGATGCTAAGAGGTAAGATAATTTTTCTAAATGTTGTTTTAAAATCGGCCCCCAAGTCATATGACGCTTCAATTAAGTTTTTATTTATACCAACAACTGAGTTATAGATAGGTAATAACATAAATGGTAAAAATATATAACTTGAAACAAACACAAAACTAAATGAGTTAAACAGTAAACTCTGTGTTCCAATTCCCAAATACTCCAAAACATTATTAACAGTACCATATTCACCAAATAATCCTAAAAATGCATATGTTTTTAATAGAATATTAATCCATGTTGGTAATATTATCAGTAGTAATATTATTTCTTTATATTTGCTTTTACTAATTACAAACGCAAGTGGATAACTAATAACTAAGCAAATAAGAGTTATCAAAAATGCATACCAAAAACTATACAATGTCATAACTACATACGTACTACTAAAGAATATTCTATAATTTTCAAAAGTAAAATTACCATCTAAATCACGGAATGAATAATATACAATTAGTAACAATGGAAATACTACAAAGAGCAACATCCATAGTACATAAGGAATCATAAAGAATGATCTTGTTTTTTTATTAAACATCTTTATTCCTCCTCTTCATATGACTCTAAACGAGCATCGAACTCTTCCTCTGTTTCCCCAGGAACCATAATATGAATTGCCTCTGGATCAAAATTTAAACCAATAGCTGCTCCTGGTTTAGCCGCTTTTGTAGAATGTACTATCCACTCATTATATTGATCATCTAAACAGCAAATCTCATAATGTACTCCACGGAATAATTGTGTATCTACTACAACACTAATTTTACCTTTTTCAGGTGTTGTAATTTCTAAATCTTCTGGACGAATAACGACTTCAACCCGTCTATTTTTATCAAGTCCAGCATCAACACATTCATATTGTTTTCCATAGATTTCTACTAAATAGTCATCAAGCATAACCGCATTAACTATATTAGATTCCCCAATAAAATCAGCAACAAAGCGGTTAACTGGCTCATCATAAATATCAAGAGGAGTACCACTTTGTTCAATTTTACCATGATTCATAACAAAAATATAATCACTCATAGCAAGAGCTTCTTCCTGATCATGAGTAACATAAATAAAAGTAATACCTGTTTGTTGTTGAAGCTCACGAAGTTCATATTGCATCTCTTGTCGAAGCTTTAAATCTAGTGCCGATAAAGATTCATCAAGAAGAATAATCTCTGGTTCATTAACTATAGCACGCGCAATAGCAACACGTTGCTTTTGACCACCACTCATCTCACTAATATCACGTTTTTCAAAATCAGTTAAATTTACTTGTTTTAAAGCTTTTTTAACCTTTTTCTTAATAATTTCCTTTTTTTCATTTTTGATTTTTAAACCAAATGCAACATTCTCGAAAACATTCATATGTGGGAATAGTGCATAATCCTGAAATACTGTATTAACCTGACGTTTATTCGCTGGCAATTCATTTACCACTTTTTCATCTAATAAAACATCCCCAGATGTTGGACTTAAAAATCCACCAATTAATTTCAGAATAGTACTTTTACCACAACCACTTGGTCCAAGTAAAGTATAAAATTTACCTTTTTCAATTTCTAAATCTATATTTTTTAAAACTTTATTATTACCAAATGACATTGATACATCTTTAAACTCAACAATATTTGCCATTTTATTCTCCTCACATACAATAATATAATTAAATTAAGTTACCTTCATTTTCTTTGTTATAAATACGAATTTGTAGCCACTATCAATACTTCACAAACTTCATCAAAAGGATTTGATAACCTATGCTCTGATGTAGCTAAAAAATAAAAAGATTCTTTTGATGATGCAATAAACTCTTCATCACCCAATTTTAATTTACATTTACCTTTTAAAACATAACATAATGTTTCTGATTCTGATGGACTAAATGTCTTATAACTACTATGTTTCTCTAATTTAAGTATTAAAGATTCCATCTCTTTCTCATTAGATTCTGGAACAAGCCATGTTAATACATACCCGTCATCCGTTTCTTCATAACTAGTTTGATCTTCTAATGAATAATATACCTTTTGACTTGTACTCTCTTTATCAAAAAAATCTTTTGGAGCACAACCTAAAACTTCTAAAATATTAAAAAATGTTTCCATAGAAGGTGACGCTAAATCACGTTCTACTTGCGAAATATACCCCTTACTCAAATCCGTTCTCTCACCAAGTTCTTCTTGTGTAAGATTTTTCTGAATTCTTAATCGTTTTAATCTTTCACCTATTGAATACATATTTCTCCTTTCTATTATTTCCTTTAACTTATCTTACCTAGTAAATTATCCACAAAGAAAGTTTACTATAAGTAAATTTATTGTTAATTTTGTTTACTTATATCTAACTTTTTGTAATTAAAGTTATACTTAATTAAACTTTTAGTTTAGTAATATTAAATCACAAGATATATAATACTATACTTTTGAATTAAAATCAAGATTAAATTAAATATTTTTAAACTTTTTAAAGTTTTATAATACCCTTATTTAGCTTGCTTTTTACTTTATCCAAAAGTAAAAATATTATATAATTGTATTTATCATATTATTAAGTATTATAAATCATAAGGAGACCTATGAATTTTAAAATTTTATCATCTTATATTAATGTTGAATCCTATCTTAGCAATTTTTTAAAAGTTTCTAAAAAAAATATCCATAATATACGTATGCATTCTCATCATTATACAAATACCATAATTATCAATGGACAAAGTGCTGACCTACAATCAAAACTCAATAAGGGTGATAATTTAGAGATTAACATAGAACTTGGAACTTCTAATTATATTGCAAATAATTCACTATCCATTATAAAAGAATATGAAGATGATTACTTACTAATTGCTTCTAAACCATTTGGAATTAAAACTCATCCAAATGATATAACAGATGAAAATAATACATTAGTTAATTACTTAATTACTGATTATCCTTATCTAGAACCAATACATCGTCTTGATACCGATACTTGTGGTTTAGTCATTTTTGCAAAAACACCATTTGTAAAATCCAAACTTGATAAAATGTTAGAACATCGTGTCATAAAACGCTTCTATACAGCACTTGTAAAAAATAATATTCATGTTCAAACTATTAATACTAATATTGGACGTGATAACCGTGAAAAAAATAAAATGGCAGTTACTAATAAAGGAAAAAATGCAATTACAAATATACTATCTTGCGAAAAAATAGAGCAGAATAAATTTGCTACTACCATTTCACTAGAAACAGGTCGTACTCATCAAATTCGTGTTCATTTAGCATATAAAGGAAATCCTATTATTGGAGATAAACTTTATTCTAATGATGGTCATAAATATGAAAAGATGTATCTTGGAGCGCTAAAAGTTATTTTTAATCATCCCGTTACAAATAAAAAAATTGAAGTAAACTCTAGTATAAAAAATTTTTATGAATAATAATTGATCAAAAAAAGCAGACTTTATAGTCTGCTTTTTAACTTATTAATTCACTTTGTAAATATGCGTCAACTAAATTCTGCGTTGCTTCTACTGAATCGATATGCGTTCTCTCATATGAGTGGCTAGATTCTATGCCTGCTCCTAGTAAAGCATGTTTCACTTCTGCGCCTGCTCGCATAGCTGCCGAAGCATCGCTTCCATAGTATGGATAAATATCTAACTTAAAAGGAATTTGTTTTTCTCGTGCCAAATTTGTTAAGTGTTGACGAAACTCATAGTTATATGGACCGCTTGCATCTTTAACACAAATTGAGACTGTGTACTCATCTGTTTGTTGATCATCTCCCATTGCTCCCATATCTACCGCTAAATATTCTACAGCTTCTTTAGGAAGAGAAGAATTTGCACCATGCCCTACTTCTTCAAAAACACTAAACATAAAATGAGTTGTATATGGAAGAGTAATGTTTTCATCTTTATATTTTCGTAAAAGATCTAATAATATAGCTGCGCTTACTTTATCATCTAAGAAACGACTTTTTATAAATCCTGTCTCTGTAACAATCGTCCTAGGATCAAAACTAATAAAATCTCCTACATCTATACCTAAAGAACGTACATCCTCTGCACTATTTACTTTCGCATCAAGTCGTATTTCCATATTATCTTGAGTTCTTTCAACTGTTCCTGCATCTCGATAAACATGAATACTTGTCTGATGTACTAAAATAGTACCACTAATTTTTTTATTATTACTAGCAACATGCACCTCACAGTTTTCCCCTTCAATCATATTCCAAGGATAACCTCCTATTTGAGCTATTTTTAAGCGTCCATCGGGTTTAATTGCTCGAACTATTGCACCAAGCGTATCAACATGCGCAGTAACAATTCTATGTTTTTTATCATTTTCCCCTTCTACAACGACATTAACTCCACCTTTGTTTCCACGTATTGCTTTATATCCTAGTTTTTCTATCTCTTCAATTAAGTATGTGCTAATTTCTCTTGTAAATCCTGTAGGTGAGTCAATACTTATTAATTTTTTTATATAATTTATAGTTTCTTTCATGTGAACACTCCTTTGTATTTACAATATATAATTTCAACCTAGTTATAAATTATTTTTATTATATAGATAAAAAGACCCATGCAAAGCACGAGCCTTTTTTAGTAATCTGTAGTTATTATGCTCTGTTTCTTGAACCGAAGATATCGATTTTTTGATGAACCATAGCTTTAATAGCTTCGAATCCAGGATTTAATAATTTACGAGGGTCGAATCCTTTAGGTTTAAGATCTCCACCTTCTTCAATATATTTTCTTGTTGCTTCTGCAAATGCTAATTGACACTCAGTATTAACATTAACTTTAGAAACTCCTAGAGAAATAGCTTTTTGAATTTGTTCAGTTGGGATTCCAGAACCACCGTGTAATACTAATGGAATTCCACCAGTTACATTTGAGATGTTTTCTAATGTTTCAAAGCTTAATCCAGCCCAGTTTTCTGGATATTTACCATGAATGTTACCAATTCCAGCTGCAAGAAAATCAATTCCTAATTCAGCCATAGTTTTACATTCTTGAGGATCAGCTAATTCTCCACTTCCGATAACTCCATCTTCTTCTCCACCGATTGATCCAACTTCACACTCAATTGATATTCCTTTAGAGTGAGCTAAAGCTATCATTTCTTTTGATTTTTCGATATTTTCTTCGAATGGATAGTGAGATCCATCAAACATTACTGAACTAAATCCAGCTTCAATCGCTGCTTTAGTTCCTTCGTATGAACCGTGATCTAAGTGTAATGCAACAGGAACTGTAATTTTCATTTCTTCTACCATAGCTTCTACCATAGCTGCAACTGTTCTGAACCCAGTCATATATTTAGCTGCTCCTTCACTTACACCTAAGATAACTGGACTTTGCGCTTCTTCACAAGCAGCTAAAATAGCTTTTGTCCACTCTAAGTTATTGATGTTGAAATGCCCTACCGCATATCCTTCTTTTCTAGCTTTTACAAGCATATCTTTTGCTGGCACTAATACCATGTTTATTGTCCTCCTTAAATAACTACTTACTTATTCTATAATACTATATTTTCTATAAAAAATAAACTATTTTATGAAAATTTTTTCAATTAACCGTTTTATTTATCTAATTTTGCCATAATATCTATCATATATTGAGGAATTGGTGTCTCAAAATACAAGTGCTCTCCTGTAATAGGATGATTAAACTCAATACTCTTTGAGTGTAGAGCCTGCCCATTTGCATTTAATGTTTTTCTCGGACCGTATACAGGATCACCTACTAATGGGTGATTAATGTATTTCATATGGACTCTTATTTGATGAGTACGTCCTGTTTCTAATTCACATTCAATCAAAGTATATTTCTCAAATCTTTCTACTACTTTAAAATGTGTTATTGACGGTTTCCCTTCATCTATAATTGCCATTTCTTTACGCTCTTTTGGATTACGCGCTATAGGAGCATCGATTGTTCCATAATCATGCTTTATACTTCCATGCACTAAAGCATAATATTTTCTTTTTACATCTTTATTTGCAATCATTTCTGATAATTTAACATGTGCTTTATCATTTTTAGCAACTACTAATAGACCTGAAGTATCTTTATCTATTCTATGCACTATACCTGGGCGTATAGTTCCATTAATACTAGATAACTCACTATGAAATAACAGTGCATTTACAAGTGTTCCATCTCTGTGTCCTGCTGATGGATGAACAACCATTCCTTTAGTTTTATTTACTACAATTAAATCATTATCTTCATAAACTATATCAATTGGAATGTCTTGTTTAACAACATCTAATTCCTCTGGTTCTCTATATTCAATAGTAATTTCATTACCTTCTTTTAATTTAAAATTTGTTTTTATTTCTTTTCCATCTACTTTAATATATCCCTCTGAAATTAAGTTCTGAATATTTGTTCTAGATAGTTCAGAAAGTTCTTTTTGCAAAAATTTATCAATTCTTTCAGTTGTTTGTGAAGTATATTTTATAATTCTTGTATCCATTACTTCCTCCTTTTTGTACTATACTATATTAACGAAAAATACGCTAATTGTAAACTAATATGATATCTATTATAATTATTTTCTATATAGTTATTCTCCATTAAAATTAAAGAGCAAATACTATGCTTTATAATACATAATATTTGCTCTAAATATATTATTTTTTTGCTTGTTTTTTTGCTTGTTGTTGAGCTTTTTGCATGTTCCCCATAACTTGGTTAATTTTTTTACGTGATGGTTTTTGTCCCATTTGGCTCATCATTGCCATTACCATATCTTCATTAATTTGAGGATTTTTTTCCATATAGTTCATGAAGTTTCGTCTTGCAAGGAAAAAGCCACCTACTACTCCTGCAAGTAAACAAACAGCTCCAACTAAAATTGTAATCGTTGTTGCACTCATAATTTAAAGTCCTTTCTTTTTAGGAGTAATATCTTCTCCTTTTTCATTTATTACTTTTGTATTATCTAATATATTACGCATATTAGCTTTAAAATTTTTTAAATATAATTGTCTATATTTCGCCAACTCTTCTGATTCAATAGCAGTTAGCTGACGTTCTTTTTTTGTTGCATTAAGTGAATTAATCTTAGCAATAATTTCTGACATTTCCATATTATTATACACTCATTAATTCGTCTTGTTTTTCTTTTGTTACTTTATCAATTTCTGCAACAAATTTATCAGTAGCTTTTTGAATATCATCAGAATATCCTTTCAAATCATCTTCTGTAATTTGAGAAGCCTTTTCTAATTTTTTCATTGCATCCATCGCATCACGACGAACATTACGAACAGCTACTTTTGCACCTTCAGATTCTTTACCTACTAATTTTGCTAATTCTTTACGGCGTTCCTCTGTTAACGCTGGAAATACAATACGAATTACTGATCCATCGTTAGAAGGATTAAGACCTAAATCTGATGCTTGAATTGCTCTTTCTATATCTCCTAATAAAGTTTTCTCATAAGGAGATATTACTAACATTTTTGGTTCTGGTACTGAAACCCCAGCTACTTGGTTAATAGGTGTTGCAACTCCATAGTAATCAACAGTTAATCTATCAAGTACTGCCGCGCTTGCTTTCCCAGCTCGAATAGAAGCTAACTCACGACGTAAACTCGCAATTGCTTTTTCCATTCTTTCATTTAAATTATTCATAATTTGCTCAGGCATAGTTTTACACTCCTACTTATAATTTATTCAATAATTGTTCCTAATTTTTCGGTAACAACTTTTACAATATTATCTGCATCATCAATAGAAAAGACGATAATTGGTAAGTTATTATCCATACAGAACGTAATAGCTGTCGAATCCATAATAGTTAATCCTTTATTCATTACATCCATATATGACAATTTATCAAACTTAGTTGCTGAGCTATCTAACTTAGGATCTGCAGAGTAAACTCCATCTACCCCATTTTTACCCATAAGAATCGCCTCAGCTCCAATTTCTTTAGCTCGAAGAGCGGCCGTAGTATCTGTTGAGAAGTATGGATTTCCAATTCCTGCTGCAAAAATCGCAACACGTCCTTTTTCTAAATGTCTAATTGCACGTCTTCTAATATATGGTTCCGCCATAGCCTTCATTTCTACTGATGTAAGTACACGAGTATCCACACCTTTTTGTTCTAATGAATCTTGTAGAGCTAATGAATTCATTACTGTAGCTAACATTCCCATTGAATCTGCTGTTGCACGTTCCATACCTAGCTCTTCTCCAGTTTTACCACGCCAAATATTTCCACCACCAACAACAATAGCAACTTCTACCCCTTGCTTTACAACTTCAACGATTTGAGATGTTATTTTGTTAACTGTCTCAGAATCAATTCCGAATCCTTTTCCACCTGCAAGTGCTTCTCCACTAAGTTTATATAAAACTCTTTTATATCTAGTAGCCATTTTAATCCTCCTAATAAAATACAGATATATCTAAATATATACTAATCTTTTAAAAAAGCACACACAAGAAGTGTGTGCATTACCTCTTTCTAATAATGAATATTAAATAGAGAATTATTTGCTAGCGTTAACTTGGCTCATTACTTCTTCAGCGAAGTTATCTTCTCTTTTCTCGATACCTTCTCCTACTTCGTAACGTACAAATTTAGCAAGTTTTCCACCTTTTGATGCTACAAATTTTTCTACAGTTAAACTATCGTCTTTAACGAATTTTTGTTTAACTACTGTAATTTCTTCTAGGAATTTGTTAATTCTACCAACGATCATTTTTTCAACGATATTAGCAGGTTTTCCTTCGTTTAATGCTTGCTCAGTTAATACTTTTTTCTCGTGTTCAAGTACATCAGCTGGTACTTCACTTTCGTCTAAGTATTTTGGAGCTAAAGCAGCAATGTGCATTGCAACATCTTTAGCTGCTTCTTCATCAGTGCTTCCTTCAACAAGTGTAAGAACACCAATTCTTCCACCCATGTGAGAATATGCACCAAATGCATCTGAATCAGTTTTTGATACTACTTCAAATCTTCTTAATGAAAGTTTTTCTCCAATTGTAGCGATACCTTCATTAATAACTGCTTCTACAGTTCCACCTTGTGCTTCTACTTGAAGTGCTTCTTCTAAAGTTTTTGGTTCAGCTGCTAAGATAGCATCCGCAACATTTTTTACTAAAGCAACAAATTTTTCGTTTTTAGCAACGAAGTCAGTTTCTGAGTTGATTTCTAAGATAACAGCTTTGTTACCTTTAACTTCGATATAAGAAAGACCTTCTGCAGCGATTCTGTCAGCTTTTTTAGCTGCTTTAGCGATACCATTTTCTCTTAAATAGTCGATTGCTGCTTCGATATTTCCATCAGTTTGTTGTAGTGCTTTTTTACAGTCCATCATACCAGCACCAGTACGTTCTCTTAATTCTTTTACCAAACTAGCTGTAATTTGTGCCATTTTGATTGCCTCCGTTATTATATTTCTTTAAAATTTATTTATAAAATTATTCTTCTGTTGCTTCTACTTCTTCTACGAATGCTTCTTCAGCAGTTTCTTCAATATTTCCTTCATTGTAAGCCACAAAAGCATCTGCCATTTTAGCTGTTAATAATTTAACTGCACGAATAGCATCATCGTTTGCAGGAATTACATAGTCAACATCGTCTGGATCACAGTTTGTATCTACGATACCTACTACAGGAATTCCTAATTTTTTAGCTTCAGCTATTGCATTGTGTTCTTTTTTAGGGTCAACAACGAAAATTGCATCTGGCATACCTTTCATTTCTCTGATTCCACCTAAGAATTTGTTAAGTTTATCGTATTCTTTTCTTAATTCGATAACTTCTTTTTTAGGAAGAACTTCGAATACTCCATCAGCTTCCATTTTTTCGATTTCAGCAATTCTATCAATACGTCCTTTGATTGTTTTGTAGTTAGTTAAAGTTCCACCTAACCAACGGTGATTGATGTAGTATTGACCACTTCTTTCAGCTTCTTCTTTAATAGCATCTTGTGCTTGTTTTTTAGTACCTACGAATAACATTTTTCCGCCTTGATCAGCAACTGATTTAACGAATTCATATGCTTCATCTACTTTTTTAACTGTTTTTTGTAAGTCGATGATATAGATACCATTTCTTTCTGTGAAGATGTATTTATCCATTTTAGGATTCCATCTTCTTGTTTGGTGACCGAAGTGTACACCAGCTTCTAATAATTGTTTCATTGAAATAACTGCCATAAGTTATTTTCCTCCTTGGTTTTTTCCTCCGACATTCTCTAAGCCTACTGCAAACATTTAATGCACCGAGCAGCTACTCAAATGTCGTGTGTTTTATTTTTTGTTGATTTTTACTCAACTTTATTAATTATATAGTATTCAGCAATAAAAATCAAGTGCTTTTATCGCATTTTAGCAAATATGTAATTAAAAATTTTTAAAATATTACTTGTTATTTTTCTTCTTTAGAAAATAAAATTATACCTTTTAGATTTTGATTTTTTAAAGATTTGTATGTATCTTTTTTTTATCTTCTCTTTTTCTTAATCAAAATAATTTCGATTTACCCCTTGATTTTTTAATAATTTAGTATTATAATTTATTAGACCGTAATAATTACGAAATAACGGAGGTATTTTTTACTATGAGTAAATTTTTAAAATTTTTATCAATTATTACAGCATTAACTTTATTTCTAGTTGGGTGTTCTAGTAAAACAAATTCAAACCCTACTTCAACTGAAAAAATAAAAATTGTAACATCTGTTAACTTTTACGCAGAAGTTGCCAAAGCTGTTGCTGGTGACAAAGCAGAAGTTTCTTCTATAATAAGTTCTTCTTCTATTGACCCACACGATTTTGAACCAACTGCACAAGATGCTAAGACTGTAGCTGATTCAAAAATTGCTATTTTAAACGGCGGCGGCTATGATTCATGGTTTGAAAAACTTACTAATAATAGTAAGAATATAACTAAAATAGATGGTGCTAAATTATTAGGTCTTAAAGAAGGTGAAAATGAACATATTTGGTATAATCCTGAGGTAATGAGCAAAATCGCTGATGAGTTAACTAAAATATTAAGTGAAAAAGACTCTTCTAATAAGGATTTCTATGAAAAAAATAGAGATAAATACAAAAAAGAGTTATCAAAAATTACAGAAAAAATAAATTCTCTAAAAGAAAAAGCTAATGGAAAATCTGTTCTTACTACCGAACCTGTATTCGAATATGCTGTTAAATCTCTTGGACTAAAAGTATCTGATGAGGTGAATAAATTAGCACAAGCTACAGAGGAAGGAAATGATCCAGCACCACAAGACCTTAAAAATATTCAGCAACAAATTAAGAATAAACAAATTTCATTGATTATCAATAATGTTCAGACTACTAACAAAACAGTTGAGGGACTGATTAATCTTGCTGAACAAAACAATATTCCTATTCTAAATGTTACTGAAACACAACCCGACGGCAAAACATATATAGACTGGATGTTAGAACAATATAACAAACTTGAAGAGATTCTAAATGGTGGTAAAGGCGAAAAAGCATATCACACAGAGAATGCTAAAGAATCTCACTCTCACGATCATGAGCACGACCATGAAGGGCACGATCATAAACATGAGGGTCATAATCACAACCACTAATATGAAAAATAGTATTCACAATTAGAAAATATGTAGTATAATATAAAGAAGAGATTTGTAAATCGTATCTCTTCTTTTTTATACTAAAGTATATTTAAAATATAAGTTAGGAGTTTATTATGACTGAACTTAATATAAAAAACTTAACCTATTCAATAGGAGATAAGTTAATACTCAACAATCTCTCTTTCAGCTGTTCTGCTGGAGATATAGTAGCTGTTGTTGGAAAAAATGGTGTTGGTAAAACAACTTTATTAAACAATATATTAGAAAAATTAAATAAAACAGAAAATATAAAATTAACTGGAGAAGAAGCACGTCTTGGCTATGTTCCACAGTTCCGTCAAATAGACGAAGAATTGCCTCTATCAGTTGAGGATTTTGTCGCACTTCCTCTCCATAAAAAAATTCTTCCTTGGCTTTCGTCAAAAGAAAAAAAACAAGTTGAAATTGCCTTAGAAACAACTAATTCGCTAACTAAAAAAGAAAAGTCAATAGGTCATTTATCAGGCGGGGAAAAACAACGCGTATTCCTAGCACAGGCACTTGTTAATAATCCTAATTTACTTCTTCTTGATGAGTTTACTTCTAATCTTGACAAAGGTAGCGAGATTGAATGTATGTCTTTGGTTCGTGATATTACTAAAAAAAATAATATAATTACTCTTTGTATTACACATGAACTTTCGTTAATTGACGAAAAATATATTGATAAAATTCTATACTTAGAGGAAGATTGTTATAAATTTATTAGTATTAACGACTTTAATAAAGAACAAAGTGATTTTAAATTATGTAAACATTATGTAGGAGATAACAATTATGCTTAATTATGATTTTATGCAAAATGCCTTTATTGCAGGTACTATTGTAGCAATTATGGCTGGATATATCGGAGTATTTGTAATGGCACGAAATATGTCATTTATCTCCCATACCCTATCTCACGTTGGATTTGCTGGAGCTGCTTTTGCTGTTTTTCTTGGAATTAATCCGATTTATGGACTGCTTATTTTCACAATAACTATGTCATATTTAGTAGGACATCTTAGCGTAAAAGCTTTTCGTCGTGAAGCAACTGTAAGTGTTATGCTTGGGATATTCTTAGGTCTAGGTTTGCTATTCCTTTCACTAACACCAAAAAGTACAAGTTATGTAAATAGTATTTTATTTGGAAGTGTCGTATCCATCACTCGTGATGATGTTAAACTAATATTTTCGCTAGCTATTGCTGTAATTATTTTACTATCACTATTCTATAGAAAAATAAAATTTGATTCTTTTGATGCAATTGGTGCTAAAGCACTCGGTCTTAATGGAAAATTTATCTCAATATTCTTCCTAGTGCTATTATCTGTTGCAACAAGTATTACAGTTCCAGTTGTAGGTGCTTTATTAATGTTTGTATTGCTTACTGTTCCTGCTAGTGCAGCTAGATATTTAACTAATAAAGTAGGAGCAATGATTGCTATTTCAATTACTTTCGCTTTAATAGGAACTTGGTTAGGCATTATATTGTCTTACTATTCAGCCCTACCAACTACTTTTTATATTGCTACTATTGAAGCACTATTTTATTTCCTAAGCCTTGGTTATTACAATTTAAAACGCAGATAAAAAAACCAGTCATTTTGACTGGTTTTTTATCTTGGTTTTACAGAATTTCTTATTCTTTCGTATGCTCCTGGCTCTACTTTCTCTAGAGAAGTACGAATTATTTCTAATGTTTTGTTGTAACGATATTCTCTATAATATTGTTCAGCGACTGTTAATTGTTGATGGAATTCAATATTTTCTTTTCTATATCTGTTTGCATAACGGATGAGCTTTTCGATTAATTCTATATCTGTAAGTATATTATTAACTTCAGATGAGTAAATATCTAGTGACTCTTCTGCTTCTGCAACTGCACGTTTTAACAAATCAATATTAATAGGCTCTTTTTTCAGTTCTTCCAAAGCATATCTATAACTATCTGTAACATCTTTATAAAGAACAATAAATCTATCACTGAAACCAGGAACTCGAGAGTTATCTAATTTACGTTTAATTACTTCTTTTTCTTGATTAATAAATATTAATTTTTCTCTTGCAATACTTTCTTCTTCACGTAAACTTGTTAAATATCTAGAGTAATTTGTTTGGTCTTCTTCGATTTTTTCTAATCCTTGCTCTAATAATTCAACTTTATCTTTAAGATCTTTATAATTTAATTTTGGTTGATTATTAATATAGACATCTATATCATGTTTAAGATCTAACAATTCGCTTAATTCATCGTAATAATTAGCTACCATTTCTTCATCTTTTTGATAGATTTGATATCTAGTTTTAATTTCCTGAATATTATTATAAAGGGCTTCATTTAATTTATCTTGTAAATCAAGTTTATTAGTAATTTCACGATAGTTTTCTTCTATATATCTCTTATAATCAAGCTCTTTTTTAAGGTCGTTAGAAACCTCATCAATAACATCATAAATGCCATCTAAAATATTTTCTATTAGATCAATATCTCCTAGTTTTACTTTTTCACGAGCATCATTTAATTGCCAAACAATACTTTCAATTTTACTAGATATTTCTAAATGTGTAAGTTTGAAACCTTTTTTCTCCATCTCTTCAACTTTAAGTCTTAATGACTGTATCTGAGTTGGACAAGTTTTTTCTATCTCTTTTAGTAAATCTGGTAATACATCCATTTTTTCTTTTAAATTAAGAATAGAATTTCTTATTGCTGTAATTTTTTCTTGTGCTTCGATATATTTACCTGTAGATGTCAATAATTTGAAGTCATCTAATTGAGGAGCAAGTTCTTTAATGTTTTGCTCATATTGATCAGCTGCTGCTCCATACTGATGTCTTTTAGCTAAAAGTTCACGATTAAGCTCTTTATACTCTACAACGATTTCTTCATAAACTTCTCTATTTTTAGGTTCAACTTCTTTAAGTTCTTTGATTTCTCGACGAATTTCTGCGATTCTATCTTTTATACTTGCAATTAGTTCACCGCTATTCATTATTACTTCATCAGCACGTTTAAAATTAAATTTATCTATATAGCTTTCAGCATTATAAAGATCACGATCTAATTCTTCTATATCAATACTTTGAATTTCATACCATTCACTTTCCCACTTATTATAAAGTTTTTCTGCTTTTCCTGCTATCTCCAATGCTTTTACCTGTTTCAAATCATCAGACAATGTTTCTCTTTCTAGCTCATCTTTCATAACTAAAAGAGGGTATAAATCTTGTTTTTTTCTATTTCTAAAGATGAATAGAGCCACTACTCCTCCAAGAATAAGAACACATACAAATAAAAATATATATGTCATATATCTTCCCCCTGAAATTTTTATTAAATTTTACGTTTATTAATACAATAAATACTAACAAAATTATACCATTTTTAGCGTAAAAAACAAAGTATTTCAACCATTTTTTTGAAATTTTTTTGAATTTTTATTTCAGAACTATTAAAATTTATTTCGTATCTTCCCTTAAATCTTATATAGTCATTTCACTTTATTTTTTTCTCCTAATATGCGAAAATAAGATAAATAAATTTAGCGAGGTTTCATATGAATATTATTACAGATAAATCTTTATTTATTAAACAAGCGAATTCACTTATTACCAATGAGAAAAATTTAATTACTAATCTTTCTAATCTTTCTGCATTATACAAAGAATATTTGCCCAATACTAACTGGGTTGGTTTCTACATAGTAGATAAAGAACAAAACAATCTAGTCTTAGGTCCGTTTCAAGGAAAAGTCGCATGTACGCGTATTCCTTTCAATAAGGGAGTCTGTGGGCATTGCTACACAACAAAAGAAGCAATTTATGTAAAAGATGTTCATCAATTTCCTGGACACATAGCTTGTGATAGTGCAACTAATAGTGAGCTTGTAATTCCTATTATACAAAATAATGAAGTTGTTGCACTTCTTGATATTGATTCTATTGAATTTGATAGATTTTCCCCTGAAGAAGTTTTAGCATTCAGTGAGGTAACAAAAGAACTTTTTGAAAATATTAGATTTTAACATAATAAAGAGGTTTAACTTCATTTAGAAGTAAACCTCTTTTTTTAATATTAATCGATAATTCCTTTAAATTTAAGGTAGTTCTCATAATCCATTTCTTTATTAATTGCTCCTTCTGGAGTAAGTTCAATTACTCTATTAGCAATTGTTTGAATAAATTCATAGTCATGAGATGTAAAGAATACTGAACCTTTAAATGCGATAATTCCTTCATTAACCGCAGTAATTGACTCTAAATCAAGGTGGTTAGTAGGTTCATCTAAAAGAATAACGTTAGCTTTAGATAACATCATTTTAGACAGCATACAACGCATTTTTTCTCCCCCAGAAAGTACATGAGCACGTTTTAGTGCCTCTTCTCCTGAGAATAACATTCTTCCTAAGAACGAACGTAGATATGCTTCACTTTCTTCTTCCGGAGAAGCATATTGACGTAACCACTCTACCAATGAAAGCTTCAATCCTTCAAAATATTCTGTATTATCTTTTGGCATATAACTACGTGAGGTAGTAATTCCCCATTTTACAGTTCCACTATCTGGTTCAATCTCACCTGCTAAAATTTTAAGAAGTGTAGTTTTAGCTACTTCATCTCCTAAAAGAATAACTTTATCGTTAGGATTAACTGTAAAACTCACATTGTTTAAAACTTCTTTTCCTTCAATTGTTTTACTTACACCATCTACGATTAATAAATCATTACCGATTTCACGATCTGGAGTGAAGCGAACATATGGATAACGTCTGCTACTTGGTTTAATGTCATCAAGCGTAATTTTATCAAGCATTTTCTTTCTACTTGTTGCTTGTTTTGATTTCGAAGCATTTGCTGAGAATCGAGCAATAAACTCTTGTAGTTCTTTAATTTTCTCTTCTTTTTTCTTATTAGAATCTTCCATCATACGACGAGCAAGTTGGCTTGATTGATACCAGAAATCATAGTTACCAACGTACAGTTGAATTTTTCCAAAATCTAAATCACAAATATGTGTACAAATATTATTTAAAAAGTGACGGTCATGGCTGACTACAATAACTGTATTTTCAAAGTTAATTAAAAATTCTTCAAGCCACTTAATGGCTGCAATGTCAAGTCCATTGGTAGGCTCATCTAGCAATAGAACATCTGGGTTTCCGAATAACGCTTGAGCTAAAAGTACTTTTACCTTAATTGCATTATCTAATTCTCCCATAAGCAGATCATGATACTCTACAGAAATACCTAAGCCTTCTAAAAGTTGAGCCGCATCACTCTCAGCACTCCAACCGTCCATTTCAGCAAACTCACCTTCAAGTTCTGCTGCAATGATACCATCTTCTTCTGTGAATGGATCTTTCATATAAATTTCATTTTTGCGTTTCATAACATCCCAAAGACGCTCATGTCCCATCATTACAACATCAATAACTCTATCTTCTTCATAAGCAAAGTGATTTTGACGAAGTACCGCAAGTCGTTCACCTTTTCCTAATGATACGTGACCTTGTTGTGAATCAATCTCACCAGATAATAATTTTAAAAATGTTGTCTTACCTGCTCCATTAGCTCCAATCAGCCCATAGCAGTTACCATTTGTAAATTTTATATTTACATCTTCAAATAGTTTTCTATCTGCAAAACGCAAACCTAAATTTGTTACTTGTAACATTACATTCTCCTCTAATTTTATTCAATCATAGGACAAACTGCCTAACACCTTTAGGCAGCTTCCCTATACTCTATTCTTCTTTTTGACTTACACTTGCAATTAGACTTTCAATATGTAAAGCATACTCAGCTGTTTTATCATATTCGAAAATCAATTCTGGAAACTTACGAATCTTTATTTTTTTAGCAACTTCGCTTTTAACGAATCCTTTTATTTTTTTAAACGATTCTTTAGTTTTTTCTTTTTCGCGTTCTCCACCTAAAACTGTGTAGTACACTTTTGCTTGAGAATAATCTCCTGTCAAAGCTACTTCTGTAACAGTAACAAATCCTAAATCATGATTTTTAACTTTTGTTGCTAAAACATAAGTAATTTCTTTTTTGATTTGTTCTGCAAGTCTATTAACTCTTAATTCTGACATTAGTTTCTCCTCCTATTTTTTTACTTCTTCCATGATGTAAACTTCAAAGACATCTCCTTCTTTAATATCATTAAAGTTTTCAACAGTCATACCGCATTCATAACCACTTTGAACTTCTTTTACATCATCTTTAAATCTTCTTAGTGTATCAATTTCACCTTCGTAAATTACAACACTATCACGGATTACACGCACTTTACCATCACGAGAAACTTTACCTTCTGTAACATAAGCACCAGCGATTGTTCCAATTTTTGATACTTTATATACTTGACGAACTTCTGCAAGACCTATTACTTTTTCTACAAATTCTGGATCTAATAATCCTGTCATAGCTGCTTCAATTTCTTCAATTACTTTATAGATAATACTATGTAAGCGAATATCTACTTGTTCAGTTGCTGCCATTTGCTTAGCGTTATTATCAGGACGAACGTTGAATCCAATTACTACCGCACTAGATGCAACAGCAAGAGTGATATCAGATTCATTGATTGCTCCTACCCCAGTGTGGATAATACGCACGTTAACACCTTCTACATCAATTTTAGCTAATGACATGGCAAGTGCTTCAACTGAACCTTGAACATCTGCTTTTATAATAATGTTAAGATCTTTCATCTCACCTTGTTTCATTTGTTCAAATAGCGTATCAAGTGATACTGCTGAGTTAGCTTGACGTGTAGTTTCAATATATTGTTGTTGACGTTTTTCTCCAATTTGACGTGCTGTTTTTTCATCACCGAATACTACAAAACGATCTCCTGCATTTGGTACGTCTTGAAGACCAGTTATTTCTACTGGTGTAGATGGTTTAGCAGTATGGATATTTTTACTACGATCATTTATCATAGCACGAACACGTCCGTATGTATTACCTACTACTAACGGATCTCCTACATTAAGAGTACCATTTTGTACTAATAATGTTGCAACTGCTCCACGCCCTTTGTCAAGTTTAGCTTCAATGACAGTACCTAGTGCTAGACGGTTTGGATTGGCTTTTAACTCTTGCATTTCTGTAACTAATAAAATATTTTCTAATAGTTCATCAATCCCCTCACCTTTCAGAGCTGAAATAGGAACAAAGATTGTATCTCCACCCCACTCTTCAGAAATAAGTCCATATTCTACAAGTTCATTCATAACTCGGTCTGGGTTTGCTTGAGGTTTATCCATTTTATTAACAGCAACAATAATAGGTACATCTGCTGCTTTAGCGTGGTTAATAGCTTCTATTGTTTGAGGCATTACCCCATCATCAGCAGCTACTACTAAAATTGTTACGTCAGTAATTTTTGCTCCACGTGCACGCATAGTTGTAAATGCAGCGTGTCCTGGTGTATCTAAAAATGTAATTTTCTTATCTTTAGTACGAACTTGATAAGCACCAATATGTTGAGTGATACCACCTGCTTCTCCTGCAGTTACACGTGTGTTTCTAATTGTATCTAATAAAGTTGTTTTCCCGTGGTCAACATGCCCCATTATTGTAACAATTGGAGCTCTTTCTTTAAGATTTTTTTCTTCATCTTCAACTTCAAAGTATAAATCTAAATCTTCTTTATTGATTTCTACTTCTTCTTGAATTTCTTTTCCATAATCCATAGCAATTAATTCAATTTGCTCTAAAGTAAGAGATTGATTGATATTTGCCATGATTTTAAGTTCCATAAATAACTTTTTAATTAATTCAGTTGAATTTACTGATAGTGCTTCTGAAAGTTCTCCTACAGTCATACCATCTCTTACTAAGATAGTGTCTTCTGAAATTGTTTCTTCTGTAGGTGCTTCAATAATTGCAGGCTGCTGTTTATTAGATTTTTTATTTTTTTCTTTTTTATTTTTTTTCTTTTTATGTTTTTTAGTATCACTTTGATTTTGATTACTAGCAACTTTTTCTGCTTTTGGTTCTTCTTTTTTAGCTTTGAAGATGCTATCAAGTTTGGCTAACCCCTCTTCCGTTAACATTGACATATGGTTAGACACTTCAATTTCAGATTCTCTTAAAACTTTAATTATATCTTTTGACTGTTTACCAATCTCTTTAGCATATTCATATACTCTGACCTTTTTCATTACAATCTTCCTCCTTCTTCTAATAGTTGTTTAAACTTTTTTATAAACCCATCATCAGTCATACCAAGTGCGACACGATTATCTCGTCCAATTGCTCTACTTATATTTTCAATATCTGAAAATTCGATGTGATTAACTCCATAAAACGTCGCTTTATCTATCAATTTTTTCTTTGTATTAATACCGCAATCTTGTGCTATGACTAATAATTTTATCTTTTTATTCTTTAAATTTTTTGTGATTAAATCTTCGCCTGTTATAAGTTTACCTGCTCTTTGCATTAAACCTAATAAATTATATATTTTTAACATTATTTTTGTGGAATAGACTTTCTATATATTAATCTAATTACTTCGTTGTAAATAGGCTCCATAATTTCTGGAGTAGTTGAAAAGAATTTCTCAAGTAATTTTTTATCTTTTGCATTATTAATTACTTCCAAATCTGATACAACATATGCTCCACGCCCAGCTTTTTTTCCTGTTGGGTCTACCGAAATTTCTCCTTCTTTATTTTTTACTATTCTTAGTAAATCTTTTTTCGGAAACATCTCGTTAGTCAGTATACATTTTCTTGTTGGTATTTTTCTTTTTTTCATCTTAACACCTCACTACTCAGCTGCTTTAATGTCAATTTTCCATCCAGTTAATCTTGCTGCTAAGCGAACATTTTGACCTTTTTTCCCTATTGCAAGAGATAGTTGATCTTCTTTAACTTTAACATTAGCAATTTTTTCTTCTTCATCTATAATGATTTCTTCTACTTTAGCAGGTGCTAATGCATTAGTAATAAATTTCACAGGATCAGCATCCCAAGTAATAATGTCAATCTTCTCACCGTTTAATTCATCAACGATACGATTAACACGGTCTCCTTTATTACCTACACATGCACCAACTGGATCAACATTTTTGTCTTCAGAGAAAACGGCAAGTTTAGTTCTTTCTCCAGCTTCACGAGATACACTCTTAATTTCTACTGTTCCACTATAGATTTCAGGAACTTCCATTTCGAATAATCTTCTAATAAATTCAGGATGTGATCTAGATGCCAGAACATGCGGCTTACTACCACGGCTTGGGTTATCTACTTTAGCTATATAAACTTTTATAGGTGTTTGTGGTACATAATTTTCACCAGGAACTCTTTCATTTTCTCCTAAAATAGCCTCAATTTTTCCAAGTTTCACATATACATAGCGTGTATCAATTCTGTCTACAGTACCTGAAAGGATTTCTCCTTCATATTCACTATATTCTTTAAATAAGATTTCTTTTTCTGCTTCACGAAGTCTTTGTAATAGCGCTTGTTTAGCCGCTTGAGCTCCAACACGACCAAAGTCATCTGGAAGATCTACTACCTCATAGATATCACCAACTTCATACGCTGGATTTATTTTTAATGCATCCTCTAAAGCAAATTCAATTCTATCATCATATACTTCTTCTACAACATCTTTTCTAATGATAAATTTGTAATCACCTGTAGCACGATTAAAATCTACTCTTACATTCTTTGCAGCGTTAAAATTCTTTTTGTATGCTGATAATAGAGCTAATTCAATAGCTTCTACTAGTATATCTTCTGCAATACCTTTTTCTTGTTCAATTAATTTAATAGCTTTAAGCAAATCCTTGCTCATTGTTCTTTTCTCCTTTAAAAATTAAAATTTAACAGCTAATCTAATCTTAGCAATTTTTTCATAACTAATAATTGATTTCTTTACTCTTGCTTTATCTTTATATTCAATAGTAATTTCTTTATCTTCAACATCTAAGATGTCACCATAAAATTCTTTCTGGTTATCTACCTTCTCATAAGTTTTGATATATACATGTTTACCGATGGAATTCATAACTTCTTCCAGATTTCTTAACTCACGTTCTATACCTGGTGAAGAAACTTCAAGATAATACTTGTCGCTTATAAAATCCTCTTTATCCAATTCTTCTGCTAGTTTTTCACTTAAAAGTACACAATCATCTAGTGTTAAACCACCATCTTTATCGAAGTAAATGCGTAAGAAGAATTCACTACCTTCTTTTACATATTCTACATCATAAAGTGAATATACTGTATCTTTTGTTTGCTCATCTGCAATAGCTTTTACTCTTTGTACTATACTCATATTACACCTCTTTCTAAAATCTAAAATTGCAATATAAAAAAGTGGAGAACTTTCAAAATTCACCACCCTTTCGGTAATTTATTTCAATGTAGTTACATTGTATCACAATAAATAAGAGAAATCAATTAATTTGTCTTACTTATCACGAATAACTTCAATCTTATATCCATCTGGATCTTTGATAAAGTAATAACTTGGCGGGAATCCTGGTAAACCTTTTAAATCTGTAACATCGTATCCTGCCTCTTTATGTTTCTCATATAAACCTTCTAAATCAGAAACTGAAATTGCAATATGACCGTAACCATCTCCTAAATCATATGAACCATGATCATAATTATAAGTTAACTCTAATTCATAATCAGAACCTGGTAAAGTCAAATATACTAAAGTAAATTTATATTCTTTAAAATCTCTTTCTCTACTTACTTTAAAATCAAATGCTTCCGTATAAAACTTAATTGATTTTTCTAAATCAGCAACTCTATAACAAGTATGCGCCATAGTTTGAACCATAATCTCACCTCAAAAATTTTTTTATAATATTGTCCACGCAAAACCTATAGCTCCAATCCCAAGATGAGTTGATACTACAGGAGTAATTGCGTCTATTTCGACATTAACATCGGGATAAACTTCTTTTATATGATTTTTAATCTCTTCCGCCTTTTCTATGGCATCTACATGAAGAACACATACAGAAATGTTTTCATCCTTATGTTGTTGATAAAATTCATCAAATAATTCATAAATTCTTAATACAACTTTTTTATAAGTACGTATTTTTTGGAATGGTACGATTACCTTATCCTCAAAGTGTAATAAAGGTTTAACTTGCAACAAGTTACCAACCATAGCCTGTGCACCATTTAAGCGACCACTACGCTGTAAATGAGATAAGTCGTCAGCCATAAAATACGCTTTTGAAATTTTTTTCATTTCATCTAATGCAGCCATGATTTCTTTAGAATTCTTACCTTCTTTAATTAGCATAGCTGCCTTAATTGCATAATATCCTTCAGGATGACAAGCAACTTCAGAATCAAATGGATGAACATTAATACCATCAACCATAAGATCAGCTACAGAGTATGATGAAAATGTTCCACTTATACCACTAGATAGTGCTATAGCAATAACATCTGTATAACCTTCTTCTTTTAATTTTTCTAAGCATGAAACAACTTCCCCAATTGCTGGTTGAGAGGTTGTTGGAAAAGAATTATTAGGATCCTTTAAATAATCATAGTATTTATCAAGAGGCATATCAATAACCTCTTTATAAGAATTTCCATCAATAACTATATTTAAATAAACCGTTCTAATATTTAATTCTTTTGTTAATTCATCTGGTAAATATGCTGTCGAATCCATTACAATAGCTATTTTTTCCACACTCATACCTACTATTTTACAATAGCTTTTCCTTTCCTAGAATTTTTCAATATTATACAGTTCTAATTCAACTTTTGTTTCTCTACCCATAAGTTCAATCATTACATCTACTTTGTAGTTATTAAGGTCTATATTCACCACTTTACCTTCCATATCTACAAATGGCCCAGAAATAACACGAACATGGTCTCCTACTTCGATATCTACATCGACAACGCTTGAAAGCCCCATTTGTTGTAAAATAAAATTGATTTCTTCTGGAAGTAATGGACTTGGTTTTGAACCCCCACCATGTGAACCTACAAATCCAGTTACACCTGGTGTATTTCTAACTACAAACCAAGAGTCATCAGTCATAACAAGTTCAACTAGAACATATCCAGGGAAAGTTTTTCTATTTACTTCTTTTCTTTTTCCTGTTGGTGTTATAATAGTTTCTTTTTCTTCTGGAACAACAATTCTAAATATTTTATCTTCCATATTCAAAGATTCAACACGTTTTTCAATATTATCTTTTACTTTATTTTCATAACCAGAGTATGTATGAATTACGTACCACTCTTTGTTTACTGTATCACTCATAATAACCTCTCTTACTTACTAAAATGTCTAATTCCAGCAGTTATTCCTAAATCTACCACATAACTGAACAACATTAATATTCCTACAACTACTATAACTATAAGAGTTTTTCTAACAAGTTCGTTAAATGTTGGCCAACTTACTTTTTTCATTTCTGAAACAACTTTTTTTAAAAATCTTAACACTAGTGAATTCTCCTCTCATACAAATTTAATTCTTTCATTGTACATTTTATAAATTATACCATAGCACAATTCATAAATCTATAAAATTTCAAATAAAAATAAGTACACTTGTACAATATATTATTGTAACATTTATTAAGAAACTTTTCAAATATATATCTTAAAATTGCTAAATAAACATTTAAAAATCTTGAGAGAAATATATTTCAATAATTGTATTACAAAATTATATTTATTATTTCTCTCAAGAAATACTTATTTATTTTATTAAATCATATGTTGCTACCAAGGTGTTTCTCATTAACATAGTAATTGTTAATGGACCAACCCCACCAGGAACGGGTGATATATACTTAACTTTCCCCATAAAGTTTTCAAAATTTACATCTCCAACTAACTTACCATCTTTATAGTTATTTCCTACATCAATAATAGTAACTGTTTCTTTTACTTTTTCTTCTCCAGTTAAAAAGTGTGCAGAACCCACACAACTAACAATAATATCAGCTTGTTCTAATAAACTATCAAGATTTTTAGTTTTTGAGTGTGCTGTTATCACAGTTGCATTATTTTGAAGCAATAATGTAGATATAGGTTTTCCTACAATATTACTTCTTCCTATTACTAATGCTAACTTTCCATCAATTTCATCGCCGGTAGATTTTATCATTTCTAAAATACCAAGAGGTGTACATGGAATTAGTTTTGCTTCTCCAATAACTAACTTTCCTACATTAATAGGATGAAAACCATCAACATCTTTTTGCGGGCTTACCGCATTTAAAATTTGTTCTGCATCGATATGTTTAGGTAATGGTAATTGAACTAAAATACCGTGTACTTCACTATCATTATTTAACTTCTCAATTTCATTTAAAAGACTAGCAGTAGAAATATTTTCATCTAATTCTATTTTAACAGAATTAATGTTATTTTCTAAACATGCTTTATGCTTTGAATTAACATAACTTTTAGAAGCCTTATTATCTCCTACTAAAACTACCGCTAACGTTGGAGTTATACCTCTTTGTTGAAGAATTGTTGCTTCTTCTTTTATCTCAGTGCGTAATTTTTTAGCAAGATCAGTACCGCTTATAATTTTTGTCATTATTTTTTCCTTCCTAATCTCAATTTTGCTTTAGATTGGTTTTCCGTACCATTCAATAATCTTTGAATATTTTTCTTATGCATATATATAACAAAAATACACATTACAATCATAACCCACTTATCAATACCTGTTTCAAAAATAGTTAAATAAACTATAGAAGTTAAACAGATTAAAATACTACCTAAGGAAACATACCCTGTGATAAATAGTGTTGAGAAAAATATTACAAGTAAAAGTGCGCTTAAAGCTGGATAAAGAAATATGAATACTCCTGAACCAGTTGCAACTGCTTTTCCTCCTTTAAAGTTTGCAAAGATAGGATAAACATGTCCTATCATTGCAAATGCTCCAAAAATAGAAAGAAATTCAACTTTTCCTAGACTTAACGTAGGTAAAAATGTTGCGACAATTCCTTTAGATATATCTAAAATAAACACCATAACTCCTGCTTTTTTCCCAAGACATCTAAATGTGTTTGTTGTTCCTAAATTTCCGCTTCCCATAGTACGAATATCTGTATTATAAAATAGTTTCCCAATAATTAAAGCAAATGGGATAGCCCCTATTAAATATGCAATAGCACAAAACAATAAAACTTGTGTAATCATATATTCTCCTATCTTATTATAGCTCCATACTCTATCAACGCTGCAAGAACTTTTTCATGAACAGCTGTTACTTCTTCATCAGTTAATGTTTTTTCTTTATCGCTATACGTAATTGTTAATGCTAGAGATTTTTTACCAGCCACTAATTCTAAACCTACATATAAATCGAATAATTCTACATTTGTTATTAATTTACTATTTACACTTTCGATTGCGTTATAAATATTTTGATATTCATCTTGCAAATCAACTAGCATCGCAATATCACGAGTTATTTCCGGATACTTAGTTACTTCTTCATACTTAGGTTTTACTTTTTCTTCTGAAATAACTTTATCTAAATTAATTTCAAAAACATAAGTTCTATTAAGTCCAAGTTTCTCAGCTACTAATGGATGCACTTCTCCAATTAATCCAATGCACTCTTCTCCTAAATATACTTCAGCTGTACGCCCTGGGTGCATTCCATCAACTGTTACCTTTTTATATGTTACTTTCTGATCTAAACCTAGATATTCTAAAGCAACTTCTAAATAACCTTTTGCTGCATAAAAATCTAATTCTCGACTATCTTTTAACCATTTTGCAGCTCTTTCTTCTCCAGTTAAAGCAGCACTAAGATAAAGTGTTTCTTTTGGTTGAACATTATCATCTCCACTTCCGAAGAAAACTCGCCCAATTTCTACAAGTTTTAAATCCTTTTGCTTACGAGCCACATTATATCCAACTGTATTCAATAATCCTGGTATTAAACTTTGGCGAAGTGTTGAATGTGTTTCTGTCATTGGCATTAATAATTTTACTTTATGATGATTTTCTAAAGTAAAACTTGTTGATTCTTCATCAGATACCAATGAATAATTAATTGTATCGTTAAAGCCAGCATTAACATACAATCTACGTAAATCACGAACAGCACGTTGTGTATAAGTTAAACCACCTTTTGTTGTTCTTGAGAATTTTGGTAATGTGGATGCCAAATTATCATAACCATAAATACGAATAACTTCTTCTACTAAGTCTTGCTTAATTGTGATATCTGGACGTCTTGTTGGTACTTTTACTATTAATTCTTCAGCAGCTACTTCTACACCAAAGTTCAAACTTTCTAAAATAGAAATAATTTCCTCTGTTGATAAACTAATACCTAAATAATTATTAATGTATGTTGTCGTAATAGCTACTTCTCTTTCTTGTTCTTTATTAACTACACCTACCGAAGATTCTACAGTGGCATTTGGACATAATTCCAAAATTAATTCTACTGCACGCTGTAAGGCTGCAAGTTGCATATTAGAGTCTATTCCTTTTTCAAAACGCGCTGATGAATCACTTCTTAATCCATGAGCAGCTGAAGTACGACGTATACTTGACGAATTAAAGTATGCAGATTCTAAAATTATATTTTTAGTACTTTCGCTTACTTCTGTATTTTTTCCACCCATAACTCCACCTAAAGCTATTGGCTGTTTTCCATCTGTAATAACTAAATCTGTATTTTGTAATTTACGTTCTACTCCATCCAGAGTTTCTAGTACTTCTCCTTCATTTGCATCACGTATAACTATCTTATCTCCTACTAAATCTTTATCAAATGCATGCATTGGTTGACCAAATTCTAAAAGAACATAGTTAGTTATATCGACAATATTGTTAATTGGACGAATACCCGAACTCATAAGGCGAACCTGTAACCATAATGGTGAATCTTTTACTTCTATATTTTTAATTACTTGACCTAAATAATTTTTACAAGAAGGACTTTCTACCTCTACAGATAAGGTAGTCTGTTCATAATTTTCCGCTACTTCTTTATCGTTAAAAGTTACAGCCTTATTATATAGAGCTCCTAATTCATACGATAAACCACGCATACTTAATGCATCAGCTCTATTTGGTGTAATTGATAGGTCTAATATATAATCATTTAAACCTAGTACTTCTGATACATCAGCACCTAATTCTTGTTTTTCTCCAAAAATATAAATACCTTCTTGATAATTTTTAGGGATTACACTTTGGTTTAATCCAAGCTCTTTTAGTGAACATATCATACCTTGTGATTCTACTCCACGAAGCTTAGCTTTTTTGATTTTGATTCCTGGTAGTTTTGCTCCAACCTTTGCTACAATAACATATTGTCCAGCATCTACATTTGGTGCTCCACATACGATTTGAAGATTTTCTTCTTCTCCTACATTTACCTGACATACACTTAATTTTTCTGCATCTGGATGTTTTTCTTTCGATTCTACATAGCCTACCACTACATTAGACAATTCCTCAGCTAAGTAATCTACTCCTTCTATTTCAATACCACCACGAGTAATTTTTTCTGCTAAATCTGCAGCATTATCTTCTACATTTGTATATTGTTTTAACCAATTATAACTTACTAACATTGCTACCTCCTACTAATCGTTTCTATCATTATTAAATTGTTGTAAGAATCTAATATCGTTTGTATAGAAACTTCTTATATCACTAACGCCATATTTTAACATTGCGATACGTTCTACCCCCATACCGAAAGCAAAACCACTATATTCTTCTGGATCAAATCCTGCCATTTCTAATACATTAGGATGCACCATACCTGCACCAAGAATTTCTAACCATTTAATATTATTTTCGTCATCTTCATTTCCCCAAGATACATCAACTTCTACTGAAGGTTCTGTAAATGGGAAAAAGCTAGGGCGAAGACGAATTTTTTTATTTTCTCCGAAAACAGATTTAATAAAATGTTCTAATGTCCCTTTTAAATCACTAAATGTAATATTTTTATCAACTACTAATCCTTCAATTTGAGCAAATTGATGTGAGTGAGTAGCATCATCACTATCACGACGGAATACTTTACCAGGACAAAGAATTTTAACAGGACCTTGACCATTAGATTTTAACATTTCTCTTGCTTGAACAGGAGATGTTTGAGTCCTCATAAGAAGTTCGTTAGTAATATAAAATGTATCTTGCATATCACGTGCTGGATGATCTTTTGGAAGATTTAACATTTCAAAATTAAATTTATCTGTTTCAACTTCTGGACCTTCTGCCACTGAATACCCCATAGAAATGAATATTTCTTCTACTTCTTCTATGACTTTATTTAGTGGATTCATTCCACCTAAATCTACTTTTCTACTAGGTAAAGTAACATCAATATTTTCACTTGCAAGTTTTAACTCTAATGCTTTTTCTGCTAATTCTACTTTTCGCTCTTCTAAGCTCTCATTAATGAAAGTCTTCACTTCATTAACTAATTTCCCAAATGTTGGTCTCTCTTCTGGAGAAAGGTCTCTAGCACCTTTCATAATTTCTGTTAGTGCACCTTTTTTACCTAAAAATTTAACTCTTAGGTCATACAATTCTTTTTCGTTTTTAATATCTTTTACTAATTCAAGATATTCTTTTTTTATATTTTCTAAAGACATAAAATCCTCCTAATATTTTTATAAAGACATTTTGTATAAGTTACTTTAATTATCCAAAATAAAAAGTCCCTCAAAACTCTCGTTTCGAAGGGACGAATAAATCGTGGTACCACCCAAATTTAAAGTCAAACTGACTTCCTTAAATCTAATCTAGATTAGCTTGGCTTTTAACGGTGCCATCCGATTGTACTCATTATCTAACTTATACAATTACTCATAAGCTGAAAATATAAATTCAGTTAATACAACTCTTTCAGTTACAAAGCTGCTCCCTGTTAAAAACTTCCAATATACCGTCTTAATCATTGCTTTTAAATTATATAGTTAAAATAATAATATAAAAATACCACGCTGTCAACTAATACGCCAAAAACAAGGTGCGATAACTAATGAACTTAATGTATGTTATTTTAGTTCAATTAGAGTTCTAATTTAGCAGTTCCATCAAAAATGTTAGATTATGACGCTAATTAATTTCAGCCATTATCTTATCTATCAATTCTGTAATTCCTTTGGCTACATAAACTATTTCATCAGGATCATGAATATAACAAATAATCTGACCTTCTTTCCCAGCATTATCTGGATCAAAATCAAACATTAGAAAGCAACTATCACAATACTCAGCAAAAGGAATCCACCTTTTATTAAAGAGATATGGTTTTACCCTGCTATCCTTCATTTTATTTATATCATCTTTTGAAAAATACTCATTAAGCTCTGTTAATAAGACATCTTTATTTTGAAAATATTCCTTTGTATTTTCTATATCTTGCAGACTCATTAAACAAAATGGCATTTCTCTTTCATCAATAATACAAGGAAAAATACTCAAGTATTTACTCCCATTTTTATATTTGTAAATTTCTTTTACATCATTAGGCAAGGTTATACCTATTTTTTTCTCGAAAGATACAATCTCTGTCTCTGAAGCTCCTGAAATTTCGTGATAATCGTCAAGATATTCTTCTTCCACGGGATCTTCCAAATCCCACTCTTCAAAATTTTCACATATATATTTTTCAATTTGTTTGATTTTATCTATTATTTTCATATTTTCTCTCCAAACATTTAATTTACAAATGCCAGACCTATTCATATAGTATTAGTAACTATACATTCCTATGTAGTTTTATTCACTAATTTTTTCTATTTTCGAGCGTCTCTATCATTTGCGTTTTACGTTCTTCCAACTCTTTAATTTTCTTAAGCAAGAAATCAGAAAAGTTCATTTCATCTTCCTCAAAAGCAACTTTAGAATACCAATCAAGTGCGACAATTCTATTATTTTTATCAAAGCAAAATATTGTGTTTCCATCACCGATTATTGAAAAAAATGGAATATAGTCTTCTAAGCCTTCATCATGTAATTCTTTTGTTTTTACACGAATATCTAGATAATCTGGTATTCCTTTTGCAATACCATATACCATAATTCCTCGACAAAATGTCCAAAATGGAGCTACATCGTATACCTTAGCTCTTGGCCACAATTCTTCTCTAACTTCCATGTAAAGTCCTCCCAAAGGAGACATAGTAAACTCTTTAAAATCATCCGGAAGACTTATATCATACTGCTTCTCAAAATTTAATATATCTTTTTCTGATGGTTCATTCCCCATACAAGCAAAAATCTGATATACCTTAGAATCATAGTTATGAAAATAATCATAGACTTTTTCTATCGACATAAATAATCTCCTTATCCTAGATAAATATACTCTATAACGATGTCACAAAGATTTTTATTCTTATCATATCCAAAATATACAGGATACACTCCATCTCCAAAACCTGTTTGAATCATCGGAATACTTAAATTGGTATTAGGAATCTTGAAATTAATCCAATCTCCTCCTTCACGTTGATAAAGTGGATTTTCTACTGCATTTTTTTCAAAAATATCCGCAAAGAAATCATCATAAATATTTTTATTAGGATTTTCTTCATACCAACTATCTTCAAAATCACAATATGCATTTTTAGTTTCAACATCTACTATTGTTGCAAGTCCTGCATCAACGGAAAATCCGAAGATGCTCTCCTCTTCAAGAGAATCTAGATTTTCATCTCCCTTTAATGCTTCGTAGTAAACAACAGGTTCTTTTTCTGTAAATTTAACTCTACTCATCACATATCTGTAATGGTCTTCCTCTATTTTTGCTACTAACGTTTTTATTCTAAATTTTCCTACAGGCACGGACTGTAAATAAGGTTTTTCATCTCTGTGAAGCCATACTAATGGATCTCTAACCAAAATTTCTCCAGTAGGGAAATTTACTTCACCCATATCTAAAACAAAAACTTCCTTACCTTGTATTTCTTTCATTTCAAAACATTGTGCATAATTTACTGGTGATGTAAGTAAATTCTTTACTTCTTCATATTTTTTTAGCCATTTTTCTGATGTATGTATCTTTTCCATAAAAGTCTCCTTGAATATATTTTTATTTTATTATTAAAATCTTAAACTTAACTCAATATTAATTTTTATCGAGTATACTAATTATTATACTCCAAATTAATCTTAATTATTTAAAATAAACTAATATGTTTTTTCCCTTTATAATTAATATAAAAATCACCCTTTCCCCTTTTCGAAGAAAGAATGATTTTATTTATATATTTCTTTATTTCGTATATTCTTCTATTAAAGCTAATACTTCTTCAGTCGTAGCGCACATAACAGCTTTTTCAACTAATTCTTTCATTTCAGCAAGTGTTAAATTCTTGATTTGACTACGTGCTTGTAAAATTGAAGTAGCAGACATTGAAAACTCATCTAATCCCATACCAAGCAGTAATGGAATAGCTAAACTGTCTCCAGCCATTTCTCCACACATTCCAGTCCATTTACCTTCTTTGTGAGATGCTTCAATAACATTTTTTACAAGACGTAAGATAGCTGGATTATATGGTTGGTATAAGTATGATACTTTTTCACTCATACGGTCTGCTGCCATAGTATATTGAATTAAATCGTTAGTACCGATTGAGAAGAAATCAACTTCTTTAGCAAAGATGTCAGCAATAACAGCTGTTGACGGAATCTCAACCATGATACCTAATTCAATATCATTACTTACTGCAACACCTTCAGCTACAAGTTTTTCTTTTTCTTCTAAGAATAAAGCTTTAGCTGCTCTAAATTCTTGTACTGTTGCAATCATAGGGAACATTACACATAATTTTCCGTACACAGATGCACGTAATAATGCTCTAAGCTGCGTTCTGAAAAGATCTTTTTCTTCTAAACAAAGTCTGATTGCTCTAAATCCTAAGAATGGGTTCATTTCTTTTGGTAAATCTAAGTAAGGTAGTTCTTTATCTCCCCCAATGTCTAGAGTACGAACTACTACTGGTTTATCACCCATACCTTCTAATACAGCTTTATATGCTTCAAATTGTTCATCTTCTGTTGGAAGTTGATCGCGTCCCATATATAAGAACTCTGTACGATATAATCCTACAGCTTCTCCACCATTATTTTTAACACCTTCTAAATCTGCTGGTGTTCCAATGTTTGCTGCTAAAATTACTTCATGTCCATCTTTTGTCACAGATTTTTCTGTTACAAGTTTAGCCCATTCAGCTTTTTGAGCTTCAAACTTAGCGTATTTTTCCTTATATTCAGCAGTAGTAGCTTCATCTGGATTTACAAGAACAACACCATCAAGCCCATCAAGAATTAAAATGTCGCCATTTTTCACATCTTCTGTAATTGAACTTGTTCCAACTACCGCTGGAATTTCTAATGAACGTGCCATAATTGCAGAGTGAGAAGTACGTCCACCAATATTTGTTGCAAAACCTTTTACATATTTTTTGTTAAGTTGAGCAGTATCAGATGGTGTCAAGTCTTCCGCGATAACAATAACTTCTTCATCTATTAAACTTGGATTTGGTAAATCTACACCTAAAAGATGTGCTAAAATACGTTTAGAAACGTCTCTAATATCAGCTGCACGCTCTTTCATATATTCGTTGTCCATTGCTTCAAACATAGATATAAACATATCAGAAGTTTCTTTAAATGCATATTCTGCATTAATAACTTTAGACTCAATATCTGTTTTAACAGTTCCTATAAATTCAGGATCATCTAAAATTAAAAGATGAGCTTCAAATACAGCAGCTTTATCTGCACCTAGGCTTGCTAATGCATTTTCTTTAATAATAGTTAATTCTTTTTTAGATGCTTCTATAGCATCTTCAAAACGTTTAATTTCAGCTGCCACATCTTCAATTTTCACTTCTTTAACTGTCAAATCTGGCTCTACAAATACATAAGCTTTAGCAAAAGATATACCTTGTGATGCTGCTATACCTTTTAATTTTAACATATTATGCTAATCCTTCTTTCTTCATTGTTTCTTCTAAAGCAGCAAGTGCTTCAGCTTCATCAGCTCCATCAACATAAATAGTTATATCTGCGTCTTTTCCAACTCCTAAACTCATAACACCCATGATTGATTTTAAGTTAACTTTACGACCATTGTATTCTAATTCAATATTAGATTGGAATTTTGATGCAGCTTGCACTAATAGTGTTGCTGGTCTTGCGTGAATTCCTGTTTCGTCAATTACTTTAAATTCTTTTTGTAGCATAGTTATTATCTCCTTTTATTAAAAAAATATTTACAAACAAATAATACCACATGAAAACAATATTTACAAGTGTTTTGAGTCGAAATCATAAGTTCTAATCTTGCTATTAAACAACAAAGAAAGCCGTTTCTTTTAATGTGTGTAAATAGTTGTTGTATTTTGTTGAAAATGAAATGAAAACAGAAAATATACTATAAAGATATTAATATAAAAAAATACTGAAATTTTCTAAACTTCAGTATTTTTATAATTCTTTTTTAGGTTTTATTTAAAATTATTATGTTTTTATAATTTTACAGTAAACTTATTCTCTTTAAGAAGCTACTTTTAATAATATTACTAAACTATTTCTCCCCCGAGTTTGATTATAGACTTAAATCTTTCATAATCTTCATGATTATTATTAAATTCACGTGCATTCTTATTAACTTCCTTAAAATCTATTCCCTGATCTTTTGCTGCAAAAACACATCCGCAATAGCACTGACGATAAATATTATAATCTTCACACATTTCTACTGAACGTCGATAGCCATTATTTTTTTTAAAATCAGAAGGTAAATAATAAATCGAAACTTGTTCTTGCAGAACATATCCTGTTTCATTGATTATTTGAGCATTTTTCTTTGGACTAATTGTCAATGCCGAAGCAAAATAATCATATCCTAATTCCAAAGCTTTTTGAGCAGATGAATCAAGGCGCATTTCATAACAAATATGGCATCTTTCTCCACCTTCGCGTTCGTCTTCGTAACCCCTTACCGCTTTAATAAACTTACTAGGTGAATATTCATCAGCTAAAAATTTTATCTTCTTGTCATTTCTTCTATTAAACTCTTCTACAAAATCTTTTTGAACGAGCATTCTTTTTATATATTCTTCTTTAGGATGAATATTAGAATTTGAGAAAAATATTGTGATATCACTAAACTCTGATAAATATTCCAAAACATAGGTGCTACATGGTGCACAACATGAATGAATTAAAATTTTAGGGCGAAAGCTATTTTTACTCCATTCTTTTATCAATTCTTTTAAAACATTATCATAGTTTATTTTTTGATTTTTATGCCTTGTATTAATAAACTGTTTACTATCTATCATACTATACCTTTCTTATTTTTCTATATATTCAATTCCTAAATGTTTATATGCTTTAGGTGTCGCGCGACGACCTCTCGGAGTTCTCTCTATAAAACCTTCTTTAACTAAATAAGGTTCATAAACATCTTCTATTGTAATACTTTCTTCTCCAATTGTTATTGCAATAGTTTCTAATCCAACAGCACGACCATCATAACGCTTAATTAGACATTCTAATATTTTATAATCTATACTGTCTAAGCCCTGTTCATCTACTTGAAGTAAATCCAATGAAGAAGTAGCAAGTTTTTTAGTTATTATCCCATCATTTTTCACTTGTGCAAAATCTCGAACTCGTTTAAGCAGACGATTGGCTATTCGTGGAGTACCTCTTGAGCGCATAGCTATTTCATAAGAGCTCTGTTCATCAATCTCACAATCAAAAATATCCGAAGTTCTGTCAATTATATTTTTAAGTTCGTCTATATTATAAAATTCCAAACGACAATGAACTCCAAATCTATCTCTTAACGGCGCAGTTAATGCTCCTGCTCTTGTTGTTGCTCCTACCAAAGTAAAAGGGGGTAGTTCTATTCTTATATTTCGAGATTCATCACCTTTTCCTATAACTATATCAAGGTAAAAGTCTTCCATTGCTGAATATAAAATTTCTTCTATTGAGCGACTTATACGATGTATCTCATCAATAAATAACACATCTCCTGGCTCTAGGCTAGTTAATATTGCAGCCAAGTCACCCGATTTTTCAATTGCGGGACCTGAAGTATACTTTATCCCTACACCCATTTCATTAGCTATTATTGTCGCAAGTGTTGTTTTCCCTAATCCTGGAGGACCATAAAGAAGACAATGATCCAAGACTTCTGCACGAAGTTTTGCTGCTTCAATAAAAATCTTAAGATTATTTTTAATTTGTTCTTGACCTATATACTGACTCAAAAATTTAGGTCTTAACGATTGTTCTTCATTTTCTTCTCCATCATTTAAATGAGCAGATACCATTCGTTGTTCCATATTTTATCCTTTCATTAATTTCCAAATAATAATTTCAATCCTTGTTTTACATAATCATCCACTGCACTAAACTCAAACTTAGCCAGCTTGCTTTCGATTTTTGCCAATTCTTTTTTACTATAACCAAGGGCTTCCAAAGCAAGTAATGCATCTTTAATATAAAGATTTGCTAGTGATTCTGTTTTATTAGATGCAGTATTAAAATCTATTTTCCCTTGTAAATCTAAAATAATTTGCTGAGCTGATTTTTTACCTATACCAGGGAATTTTGTTAAATAATTTACATCTTGCTTTTCTATCGCTGAGATTATTTCCTCACTAGTTGCTCCAGCCAAAATTGCTAACGTACTTTTAGGTCCTACCCCTTTTACTTTTAATAAAAGTAAAAATACCTTTTTTTGTTCTTTAGTTAGAAATCCATAAAGTGTATTAGAATCCTCTCTAACTTGTTGACTTATATAAATTTGTTTTTCTTCATTTAATTGATATTCATATGGATTTGCAACAGTGATTTCATAACCTATTCCATTATTATCTATTACGATGTTAGTAGGATTAATCTCAGAAATTTTCCCTTTTATATATGCATACATTAAAATTCACGCTCCTAATTGATTATATTATTATAAAATTAAACGTCAAAAATCTCAAGCATTTAGCAAGAATATTTTAAATCGTCAATATCAATGACTATTTGATTTCTTAATAACTTATAGTACTATTTTAAAAGAACCTAATCAAATCAACTAGGTTCTTTCTAATAACTATTTTACTTTATCTAAATCAACATTCATAATTTTTGCAGTTGCTTCAACCTTAGCATATGCGTCTTGATCTACATCTGAAAATCCAGTTATACTAAACATTTTTTTAAATAATTCTTTTAGTTTTGGATCTTTTTCTATATCAAGCAAGGCTTGTTTTAATTTTTCTTGTAATTCTTTATCCATTTTATTCGATGCTGTTACCATAACTCCAGGTATCATATCACTTGTTGCTAACTTTTCAACTTCATTAACTGCATTTGGAAAATCTTTTTTATATCTTTCTGGTACACCATCAAATGTAGCAATAACATCAACATCTTTGTTTAATAGTAGTTGCAAGCTTTTATCATGGCCGCCACTAAATTGATAGCTAATATCTTTTTCAAGATTTATTCCTGCTTTTACCAACATTGCTCCTGGATAAATATATCCTGAAGATGATGAAGGATCAACAAATGCAACTTTTTTACCTTTTACATCTTGTAAAGATTTTATACCTGAATCTTTTCTTACATATAACTCTGCTGTATATCCTGGTTTCCCAGTTGTACCTTTTGAAGTCAACAATGGTTGAGCATTACTTTGTTTTTGTGCTAATAAGGCAGAAAACGGTGGAATAATTCCAAAATCAACACTTCCACTACCTATACCTTCTACTACTCCAATATAATTACTAGCAGTAAATGCCTCTACTTTCACACCTAACCTTTCACTTAGATACTCAGCAATAGGTTTAACATCCTCTATCAATTGTTCACTATTTTTAAGAGGAACAAATCCCATTTTTATTACTTTTTCTTCTGATTTTTTCTTTTCTGTCTTAGAAGAACATCCTGTAATAGAAAAAATAAATATAAAACTAAAAATTATCAACAGTATTTTTCTCATACAAATCCTCCTTATCCTATGGATAATTAACTTACCATTTCATTTATACCTAATTTTACCATATTTTCATTATGTTCGCTAGATTTTTTATTTTCATTAATTTTTTAATCAAAAAAATTTATTATAAATATATCACTTCATTTAGGTGCTGTTAGAAAATATAATTAAAAAGTCTTTTAGAATAATTACTCTAAAAGACTTTTGCTTTAAGTTATTTTTAAAAAATAAAAACACCTAAATTAGATGTCTAAATGGAGGCGGCTACCGGATTTGAACCGGTGATCAAGGTTTTGCAGACCCGTGCCTTACCACTTGGCTAAGCCGCCTTACTATATTATTTTTTAATGGGGCGGCTGATGGGAATCGAACCCACGAATGTCGGAACCACAATCCGATGC